>ERZ1034917.883-NODE-883-length-22972-cov-13.197190_pt1 | contig 22972 bp, 18 predicted proteins | sample MGYA00520605_ERZ1034917 | MGnify/ENA primary metagenome ERZ1034917 (study PRJEB33766, sample SAMN09781784) | gut metagenome | biome: gut microbiome | host: Homo sapiens | place: Madagascar | study: EMG produced TPA metagenomics assembly of the PRJNA485056 data... | reverse complement strand
TAGCGGTACATGAATTGCGCCTGACAGATGTTGAGGTACGTATTCAGTGCCGAATACGACCAGTGCGGTTCCTGCCGCAGTTCGTCCAGTGTTTCCATCATGCGGCCCTCCATTCGTTGATCTGACTGGAACACTGCTGTCTGGAAAGCTGCTGGACATCCGCTACATTGAACTTCGCGGCGATCTGCTGCGGCGTGATGCCGCGCATCCGGGCAAGGTCGAGCAGATAGCGGATCTGTTTCGGACTGGCCGGAATCGTCTTGTCCGGTTGCTGCGATTGCCGTGTCTGCTGCTGCCGGTTGCCGCCGTGAAGTTCGGCTTCGACCGACTGCCGCACGAGTTCAAAGGTGTCGTGGATGCGTTCCTGAAGCTGACTTGCATTCAGCCCGTCAGGGAGTTCACATTCGATCGAAGCGTGATAGCTCTGGCTCGAATACTCGCCCTCCGCCGGGACTTTCTTGGAATAAGATGCGTTCAATTTCAACATAGCTGCCTCCTTGAAATGAAAAAGCCGCAGGAGCTTATCCTGCGGCCCGGTTTGATTGATTGCGGGTTGTCACATCGCCATTTTAATGCGTTCAAGCCTCCGGCGGGTCTGTACGAACTCACGCTCCTTTTGCTTTTGCAGGAGTGTAACCTCTTTCACCTTGCGGATCAGGATGCCGGATTCATCGAGCAAGTGTTTGAGTTTGCTCCGCAGTTCCTCAACATTGCTGCTGAGTTCTTCCAGCGGAGAAGCGGCAGGAACCGGATCATTCGATTCCACAACTTTGTTTTCAGTGGTTTCCATTTTCTTCTGCTCCTGTTTGGGTTGAATGGATTTTTCATATTTTCCGGGAATGGAACGAATGGGCATGGCCAAATAACGTCCATACCCGCCTTCTGCAACGACGGGAATCAATCCGTCCGAGTTTGCCCGGAACGTACAATATCCCTGTGCCAGCATCCGAAGCAGGATGTGCTTGTTGAGAGCCAGTACGGCACGGGGTCGCACTCCGGCATGATCGGCAATCGCTTCCAAGTGCATATCGGGGTAATCCAGCGGAATGACTGAAACTCCTTCTGGGGTGACATTGAGTTCGATTCCGTGATAGGGTTCATGATCTGGAACTGTTTTCAAAAAATCGATCACCTGTTTCGGTTCGTGAAATGTAATGGAGTAATCGAGTGCATTGTCGGCCGGTATCACCTGTTTCCAGTTCGGATAGTTGCCGGATGGCGCTTTGCCGGACCATGTGAAATCGCCTATCGTGATCTGGAACAACCGGGAGTTTCCGCTTGTCCAAGCAGCAAGGGTTCCCGCATCATGCAGTCTGGCCGCCAGCAATGCCGAAGGGAATGGAATCGTTATCGATTCTTTCAATGCCAAAGAACACGGCAGATTCAACAACTGTTTCCCGTCCGTTACAGTGATGCCGTCTTTTGAGAGATTGACACCCCGTAACACTGCCCGCGGTTCATTCCGATTGATGATTGGAGCGGCTGAAGCCAGAAGTTCCGCGAACTCCACCGGCAATTCGACAACTGTCGCATCGGCGGGAACTGCTTCCTGTGCCGGATACTCAACTTTCCTGCCTTTCAGTTCGATCCTGCTGCCTTTGGCTGTGCGTACCATCTCCCGCAACGCCCGATATTCGACAACGAAATCCTCCGCACCTTCAACTTCGGCATCAATCCGAAGTGAAACCTGTTCTATGCCGTCAGTCACCATCGCCAGAACATCTCCCGGAGTGCCGACAAACCGCACTCCCCGGAATACCTCCGCCGGACTGGTCTGACATACCATCTTGCCCAGTATCCGCAAGGCATCATTCAAGACTTTCTTTTCGATCCTCATTTCTTTTCCTCCTTGAGTTTGCGTTTTTTGGTCATAACCGTTTCTTTTCCCCCGATCCTGAGAGTAAAAACAAAATACCCGGCAGTCAAACAACTGTCGGGCATTTTCGGAACCATAAGGTTCCCATCAGATGATTATAACGCAATCGCAGGAGAAATTAAGCCTCTGTACTGCCGACCTCCTCCGGCTGAACCAGAGGAATATGATTCTTTTCAAGGCATTCGGTGATTTTCTCAAGGTCAGAAGGTGGTGACACTTCTCCGACCCCTAAAGCAACGCAGAAAAGTCCGACGATGGCATCAGGATTGTTTGAATCATAGAGCATGCTGAACCAGTAAAGCGAACTCGCCAGCTCATATTCCCCCCATTCCGACTGGCAATCTCCCAGATACCGGTAACACTGGGCAAGTTCCTTTTCCTGCGGGTGACGTTCCAGACAAGATAAGGTTAACGCATAAAGGGCTTTCCATTGCTCCCTATGCTCGTAGATTTTGCCTAAATCCAATCTTGACTGAATGGAAAGCGGATTCCATGCAATCGCGGCTTCAAACATCTCCTCCGCCTCATCGTATAACGCAGCTGTGAGCAGCAGCAAACCGAGGGTCCGGTAGACTGCATCGTACTGCTCTTTCAGAAACCAAACCTCTTTGGTCGGTTTGTAGAGTTCCCGGTACTGCTTTTGCAGTTCCGGGTCGCCCAGACACAGATAGATGCGGTTCTCATCCTCCTGTTGTGGGTATTTTGCTGTTATCTGCCTGACTTGCTCGCGCAGAAGCCGTACAGCTTCAGGTGTATCGCCTGTCACGACCTTCAGAGTAACTTCGGAAAGGAGGGAGGAGGTATCAAGAGGTTTTGAATCGGCCTGTACTGCATGCTGACGTGTGGAACGAAGTGAGTACTTCGACTTTCTGGAATGATGTTTTATTTTCATAGTTCGACCTTTGTTTTAATATGAACATGGGCGGTATTTTACTCATTATCTCCCTATATATAATATACTTGCACGTATAACACTTTACCACTGAATCAAAGATTGTCCCGCCAGACACAAAAATACCCCGAAGTTCGTAAACTCCGGGGCGCAGAGGACGAAAATTACTTACCCTCCAAACGGTCCGCCACCAAATGGCTGACCACCAAAGGGAGCGTCTGAAGAATTCTTTTCTCCCAATGCTTCTGAGGCAGCATCAAGTAATCCTCTTTGAAATCTGCCCCAATTCCGGAGAAATGGATAGTTTATCAACTCCTGAAATGATCGATATTGCTTCAGCTCTTTTTTCCATTGTTCAAATTGCTTGGAATACTGTACTTCCCGTTTCGAATAATAACTGAGAAGAGCACACATAGCCATTTCATCTCCTCGCTTTCCCGCATCTTCGAGTTTGGCAAGAGTAGATTCCGGGAGATCGGAGTCTCCAAGTGTAAAGACCGCAATCGCAGGAATTCCTCCTTGAGCTATCGCTTTGTTTTCCCAGTCGCCATCAATAGTATCCCATTTTCTTTGCGGTCGCCACCCCCAGACCCACAATAATGCTTCAGGGTACTCCTGATCCACTGCTTTTTTCAGCCATTCTTTTGCCTTGGCGGGAGAATGGTCGATGATATTATCTGCTGCATAACAGTAGCTCAATAACAGTTGGCAGGCGGCATTCCCTTCTGCAGCTTGTTTACGGATATTGTCCAACCATTGATCCCGCTTATCTACTGACATATCAGCGAGTTTTCCAGTTAATCGCCAAATAGCTTGAGTTCTATCGGCAAAATGCAGAGCCTCTTCCTGTTCTGCTGATGACTGCAGGTTATGCTCCTTGATCCATCTTTCAACAGCGGGGACATATCCTGCCTCCGCTGCTTTCTTTAACCATTTTTCTTTAACTATTTGTGTTCTCTGCACTTCTTCTTCTGATTTGCCAAAAAACCTCACTGTATTCCATATTTCAATATTATTGTCTGAAATAAACGAAACGAGATACTGTGCAGGAACAAAATCCTTTTCTGCCAAATGGAGAAGATAGGCTTGTGCTTCCTTGAATCTCTTTTGCTTGATCTTATTGATTGCCAACTGAAAGAGTTCTTCCGAACCTACCTCCGGAATTTCAATTTTTTCTTCCTTAAATTCTGTGTCTTTCGCACGCATAGGTGGTTGCGGCATAGATTTCGTTGTTTGAGAATCCGTCTGTTCAACCGAATCGCTCTCTATCTGGAATCGCTTTATCCGCAATACTCCTCCGAGCCGTGTATAAATACCAACAGGTGCCCTTTCAAATTTACCTCTGAGTGTTAGTCGTTGAGAACCATCAACATAAATCTTGGCTTCACTGAGTGTAACCTCTATTTTGAATGATACCCACTGATGAATGGGAATGTATCCTTTTCCGGGAGCATGTTGTCCATACGCAGACGGAATATCACAACGAAATTCATTTTGATCTACTTCCCAGTTAAAGATGATTTCACCATTCCCAAACAGAAATCTGATGTTTGTGGATTCCGCCATCACTTCTGCCGTGATGGTAAAAGGCGGTTCATAGAGTTTCTTGGTTATTAACTGTCTGCTGCTTTGCTGGCGCCTTCCGGACTGTGGACTTGAAGTCAACAGGTAGTATCCATCCTTCAAATCCAATATTTCCCGCAATTCAGATGGCGGCGGCAGCAAAATATTTACATTGGGTTCTACTTGAGCAGGTAACTCAGATTCATCATGGACTGTTACTGGAACTGGAGAAGGGGTTGCAGGAATGTCGGATGGTACATCTACGGGGGATTGTTGAAGTTGCGGTGAGCGTGGTTCAAATTTATTTTTCCAATACTCGATTGTGCGTCGTAATCCTTTGACCGCATTGAAGTACTGCTCTGCTGAATCACTCAGAACTTTGAATTCTCTATTGTCTGATTTAAAGAGGGCAATGTTGGAGGCACAAAATTCATCAAGCCGTTCAGGAATATTCAGCACCTTCAGATCCGCATATGGAATATAAGACCGGGCTTTAGGTGGTATTGTCTCCTGGTTTACATCATAGGCCCTGAAATGATAAACTAACTCAACCCGTTTGATTTTTGAACCAGGTACCAACGGGTTACGACGGTTGAAGAAACGCCTCATTTGGCGACACAGTTCTTTATCATGACCACTCCCTAAATCATAAATGGTAATGCCATCGGTCGCAGGGTTGTATTCACCTGAATCTATTTTCTTTTTGAGTAATGCGCTCTGAAGGTTTCTGCAATCTACGTGAAGGCAATACAAAAGGCGCTGAAACTCACTGTAGCGTGAGAGATTTTTATTACTTACCGCTATATCTCCACCTTTGTAGATCGTGTCCCAGAATTCTCTTTCAATTTGATTTAAGTCATCTTCGATATGTCTGAGTATAGCATAAAAATATTTGTTATCCGTTTCTTGAAGTACCTGTGACTTGTTGAGCTCCTCATAATTGTTCGCTATCGGTTCAGGATAGGGTCTTGTCCTTAAGCCATGAATGATCTTCCGCAAGTCACGGACAGCCATAAAAAACTCTCCAGCAGACGTAATCAGTAAATCCTCACTCATCAGCTTGCAGTATTTTTGAATGAGTTGGTGGTATGGGTTTTTATATTCAAAAGGGCTATGACAGCTACCAATGTGTGTGTGTGGTCCACACTGTGTTATATAAAACAGCTCCATATTGACGATGGCCATATCATCAAGTTGTGCCGCATAGTCCGGCAGAATAGGGGAGAGATGTCTTGTCATAAGAATGGAGTTAATACAACTTGCTCCGAGTGCTATCTTTCCTTTCCGCGTAATAGGGTTCCGCCTGCCCATGATCCGTGCATGTAGCTGCGGCAAACGCTTCCATACACTGAGAATCCCAATAGCCCGTTTCTCAACAGGATATTGCAGGTTAATATCTACGTTGGAATCATAGAGAACACGTTGCAATGCTCCACAACGAGAAACAAAATCAACAATCTTTTGGTTGAAGGACTGGTACAGCGGATTGGAACTCAAGAAGTTTTGAGAGCCTGTGTCAAGTTCTCGGACATTCTTCCAGAAATCAGCCTCAATCTCATCGAGTTGCTTCTCGATTACCTGCAGTGACGGTTCAATTTTCTGAACCAACTCTTTTGTTTTGTCCGGTACTTGTGCTGCTGCGGCTGATAATACAGCCAGCAGGCAGCATACAGCGATCAGTAACAGCCTTTTCATGACGATTCCTTTCCTAATTTAAGTGTTTCAGGTATCTGAAAGAGTGTATCCCGGTGTTCTTTACTCAAAATCGGATTTGAATTCGGAAGCAGCCGGAAAAGCAAGGAATTTCCGCAATGACGAGGGCATAAAAAAGCCGATCTCCGCGCATTGCGAAAAATCGGCTTGAAAGCGAGAAAAAGGCGGACGCTTTCAAGCACCATACTCGAGGTCCAGCCAGAACCTGTCCCATAAATGCAAGAAAGCGCCCGGTAAGAAGTAGATACACTACTCCTACCGGTATCTCTGCCGATGGGATGCGGACACACATATCCTGAGGTACCTTCAAAAACGTGTAGACACATTCCCCCCAAGGCAGAGGCTTGCAGTTATGGGACATGCAATCAACTTTTTAACTGGCTGGTTTCGAGTATGCTTGCAAAACACTCCGATGAACCAAGTGACCTTACGGTAACCTGTAACTGCTTCATCGAAGCTATACACGGTATAAAGAGCCCGGCTGCATAAATCAGCCTGTTCATAACATATCGCCATCAATCAAGATTGGCAAGGGGGAAACAATGCTTTTCCTGGAGATCGTATGGGGGCAGCTTGGAGATGTCGATGAGAAAGAACAGCCGCTCTTCCGATTTTTGATTTTTTTTGAAAAAATATTTTTCTGCTCTTGACATCGACCTGTTTTTATGCTATACTGTTAATCTCGTTGCGAATTATGACGTAGCTTGAGAGCTACGGTTTCGCAGAGGCTTGATTTTGGCGACTGATTCATTTGAGAATTGAAACAGTTCAAGTATAACCCTCTGAGGTTCGCCACAGAGATTCGAGCTGTAAGCCAAAATACGGTCCGCTTAGCGGACGACTACTAAAGAAGCTGTTCAGCACAGTGATACGCGCTGTCCGGGCAACCGGTACAGCACAGCTTCTGTCAACTATAATAGGTGTACTCTGCCCGGTTACAGGTCAGGGGGTGTCGAAATGTATAGGAGGCAGAGGCAATGTTCTTGATCTTACCCTGTTAAACATCAAAAAAGTAATAGCTCCATTTACAGCTATTATTTGTCAGCTTTTGATAATTGTAATTTTAAATTAAACCGAAATTAACCAACCGAAATTAACATGGAAATTAAATTTAATAAATATATCTGTTCTGATTCCAAACTCGAAAAGGCTGAGATTCCGGCAACTACTCCGGTAGATACAATTCCGGCTGGAACTATCCCCGTCGCCACGTCAATCGCTGAACCGCCGGAAGTTGTTGCCACGGTGTTTCCAGTAGGCGGTATTTCTGTGGTCCTCGGGGAGAACTCTCCTTTCCCCATACACTCAAAACCGCAGGAGAATGAGGTGGAAAAGTGGGTCCGACAAGACCTAGCCGGTTCCGGAATCGATCTGACCGATTTCCACGAATATGGGGGAAAAATTATCGATACCCCCGAGCAATTCTGCGAGCTGCTGGGATATGTCCCGGACTGTACCCCATACAGCCCGCAAGGATGGGCGATTCCGTTTGTCGATCCTGTCAACGGAAAACTTTTCTCGGGGAAGGATGGTCTGCCGTTTTTCCGTATCCGACTGCGATATCCTTCCGGCGGGAAGGCAAAATATTTGAGCAGGCGGAATGCTGGCCAGCATGCCTTTATTCTTCCGCCCGTACATGAGGCTCTTTGCCGCAATCCAACCCTACCACTGGTCATCACGGAAGGAGAGAAAAAGGCTTGGTGTGCGGTCAAACATGGATTGCCAGTCATCGGGCTTACCGGTAATTTCGGTTGGTCACTACCGAGAACTCACGAATTGTTACCGGAACTGGTCCATTATCTGACTGCCGCCCGCCCGGTAATCGTCATCTGGGACAGTGATGCCAAAGGCAATCGACACTTCGGCCTTTCCAGTAAACGGTTAGCTACCGCATTACTTGGCTTCGGTAGTTCGTTACAGGAGTTGATCCTGCCGTCATTATCCACAGACGGGAAAACCGGTCTGGACGATTTTCTGATCCAGCGAGGCAGGAAGGAATTCGAAGAATTACTCCGAGGAAATGCAACGGAAATCCCCCCTGACAGACGGGCTATAAGTAGCCCTATTAACGGATCTGCGGGAGGTCGTCCGGCAACGGTGAAAGAGATTGCCGATACAGTTGCTCGCAGGTGGATTGATGAGCAGGGTAGGAAAACGCTGGCATTTTATCAAGGCTCGTTTTATCAGTATGAAGATGGCGTATACCGGAAAATGCCGGATAGCGAGGCACAAGCCTTAATCATGAACAGCATCCGCAGTGTTTCTCCGGACCATGCGACGAAGAACATGCTCAGCTCTGTAATCCAGAATTTAACCTCGGAAGATATGTTCTTCCTGAGCGGAAGAGTACATCCACCGTTTAATCGTGTAACCGGCGAAAAAACAGAACTGTCGATTCATCTTCAGAACGGTTTTCTGCTGGTGGAACGAGCGATTGAATTAATCCGTAATGGCGAAAGTCCAGAAGGAGCATTCCATGCGAACACCCCAGACATCTTCAACACGAACAAGTTTCCCTATGAATTCAACTGGGCGGCTGAATGCCCTCGATTTAACACCTTCTTACAAGAGGTGCAGCCGAACGCGGAAGAACAGGCTGCCCTCCTGATGTTGATGGGGTTATCTCTGATTCCGGACACTTCGTATAACGTAATCTTCTTCCTTTATGGAGAGGGCGGTTGCGGAAAGAGTGTTTTCCTTGAAACTATGCGCAAACTGGTGGGAGAGGAAAACTGCTGTTGCGTGCCACTCTGTAACCTGCAACGGCACTTCAATGTGATCGGTCTAGTTACCTGTTTGCTGAATATCGTTGGAGATATGCCCACTGAAGACGGTTTTTCCTCACACAGGGCGATAGAGGGCATGTTAAAAGATATCGCATCCGGTGGAACCATCCATGTTGAAGAAAAGTTCAAACAAGGATATGATGCTCCCGTAACAGCACGTTGTATCTTTGCCACGAACTCACTGCCGTTTTTTGCGGATCGAAGTCTGGCTATGGGCGACCGATTAAGGATCATCCCATTCACTCAGCGTTTCCGAGGTACGAACCAGGAAGACCCCATGCTTCGAGAGCGCTTGGCCGAAGAATTACCCGGCATTTTCAATGTCGCTCTCAAAGGCTTGGCAGACCTGAAGAAACTCAAGCGTTTCCCGGATACAAAGGCAGGGAAACAGCTCAAGGAGAATCATTTGAACAGATGTGCCAGTGAACGGGTATTTCTACATGAACGGGTGCGTCAGCAGGAAGGGAGCGTATGCTTTACCTTTGACTTATATCGGGCGTACTCTTTGTACTGCCGGGATTCCGGAATTATTCCTGTCGGCCTAGAGAATTTCAAACTGGAACTCCAAAGACAGTATCCGCATCTGACAGAAAAGCGCATTCAGGTTGGGGATCGCCGAGCTTCAGGCTGGCGCGATCTGGAATTCGTATCTGAAGTAACAGAAAATTAATAATCTGGCTCCAGTGGCGCCAGTATGAACCCAGTTCTAGAGTAACCTATTTATTCTCTATCTAAAATTAGGTTATTCATAATGGTAAGTAATGCCGAAGCCACTGGAGCCACTAATAGGAAAATCATGAAAAACGAAATAAATAGTCACCCCCGTTTGGTCTTGGATTTTGAGACCTTTTATTCCGATACCTACAACCTGAGCCGTTTGAATTATCAGGAGTATGTCCATGCGCCAGAGTTCAAAGTACACGGTTTAGCCGTTGCTTATCCCGATGGAACCTGTTGCTTCCGAGCTGATGTTCCCGTTTTACTGAGAGAACTGCGAGATCAATATGGAGAACATTTGGAAAAAACCGTGGTGGTCATGCATAATGCCGTGTTTGATGCCTATATCCTGAAGGAACAATACGGCCAGCTCACTGCTATGATTGCTGACACTATGCTGATGGCGCGAGGCCTGTTCGGTCTTGAAGAAAGCGGAAGCTTGCAGAATCTGGCGGAAAAGTTCCACCTCCCCGCAAAGATGGATCTCAACTTCAGCAAGGGAAAGCACGAGCTATCTCCGGTTGATTTTGCCCAACTGCGTACTTACGCAATTAATGATGTCGTGTTAACTGGAACTCTTTACGATCGTATGCTGCCAAAGATGTCGGAAACGGAGCTACACATTATCAATCACACGGTTCAGCGTTTTCTTCGGGAAGATATCCAGATTGACGCAACTCTTCTACATCAGGCAAAGAGAGAGTTGATTTCCGGCGTAACCAAGAAGATTGCTCCGTTAAATCGAGAAGAAGTGTCTCGTGATTCCTCTTTTTGCGCACTCTTGACCACATACTTGAGCAAGACCGACCGTATCATCCCATGTAAAAATGGCGAACATGGGCCAATTGCAGCGATAGCTAAAAACGACCCGGCCATGCAGAAGTTAGCAATGGATGACGATCCGACAGTCCGTACCCTTTGCCGTTCCAGACTTCTTGTCGGTGCGGAACAACAGCTTTTGAGCCGCTTGAACTATTTGATCGGGACTTCCAACTTGACGGGAGGAAGAGTTCCTGTCTACCTCAAATACTACGGTGCTCAAACCGGGAGATTTGCCGGAGGGAACGGATTCAATTTGCAAAACCTGCCCGTTCCCGGTCGTTCATGGTTCGATATTCTAAATCAGACCGCACAAAAGATCAGGCAGGCCCTCCACGCACCGGCAGGATACGTTTTTGTCGCCGTGGATGCGGCACAGATCGAAGCACGTGTACTTGCATGGCTGGCTGGTGAAGAAACACTGAACACCGCCTTTGCCGCAGGGAGAGATATTTATTCCGAATTTGCCACCGATGTTTTCCATGAACCTGCCGGACGTCCCCGTGACAATACTCCTACTGAACAGCGAAAGGGCTTATTGCGCCAGATCGGCAAAATAGCCATTCTTGGTTTGGGATACAAAATGGGGGCAAGGCATTTTGCTCAACAGTTGGCCAACTTTGCTGACATTACCCAATTATGCGGCTCAGAGATTGAGTCGAAGCGCCTTGCATGGAAGATCGTCGACTCCTACCGGAACCAATACCGGGCAATCCCCGGTTTCTGGGAGAAGCTGGAAAAGGAGTTCCGTGAAAGCGTAACAAGCCGGAGTTTCAGGAAATTGGGCAGGCTGGTTATTGCCAGCGACAACAGAGCGACATGGGTGACATTACCATCTGGACGGAAACTCATATATCAAGCCACGGCGATCCTGCCGACCTGTATTCAGGAAATCAGCTATCTCAACCCGCAAGGCGAGCAGGTTACTACCCTCATGGAACAACAGCCGCTTTGTTACCATGATGGGAAGAATCTTCATGGTGGACTTCTCACAGAGAACGTCGTTCAGGCTATAGCCCGTGATCTGCTGGTCAGGGTGATTCTTGAATGCGAGAAAGCTGGTATTCCGATTGTCCTTCACATTCACGACGAGGTGATTGCCTGCGTTCCTGAAGTTCAGGCCGAGCAAGCTATGGAAACCATGATTCAAATATGGAGAACGGTTCCCCAATGGGCTGAAGGATTGGTCCTTGATGCCGAAGGAGTCATCGGAACCAATCTTGCCGAGTTGAAATAACCATCTGTTCTCTCCCTCCAACGTCAATCAATTATGGCATAAAACGTTGGGGGGAGTTTTCATCATTCCAAACAGTGTAATCCCGGCCTCATAATACCTGTTTTGACAGCAGAACAACCCACTTCAACACAAACAGAATCGGATAAAATTGAACGAACCAAGATTCTTTGCGGCAAGGGCAACTTTTCTGAAATTTCTTCATTTTCCAACAAAAATATCCCATTCTATACGCAGACAAGTCGATCTGCTTCTTTACGGTATATCGATAGTCAGCTCATCAGTTTATAAAACTCCTGCTTTTGTGCATTATTAAGAGTCCTATGGAGGAAATCCAGTACCCGTTTCCATATTGCCGGATTGGAAAGCTTGGCCATATTGATTAATTCATCATCACGGGCTGGCATTGTTGTAATCGCTTCGGTTAAGGGGATGGCTTCAATCACACTTCGCTTGGCTTCCAAGTCGAAATGGGTATAATGTTCCGTCATGGTAACGGCTGAATGCCCGACGATTGACTTTACGAGTGACAGATCTTTTCCGGAATTCGCGGCGAAAGTACAAAAGGTGTGCCGGAAGGAATGAAAAGAATAACGCCCGATCTTACGTTGTCTTTGTCTGCCTTTGGTGTCAGTGTAGGTCTGTCGCCGAACCTCGGAAGCAACTTCTTTCGTTTCAAGTCCCGAATGTTCGAGCAATTTGCTGATATCCTGACTGATACCGGAATCATTGTATTGATAACGTTCGGCTACATCGGGAAGAAGATATTCATTCCGTTTCCATGCCTGCGCCTTGCTGAACTGTTCCTGCAAGATCATAGGGATAGGCAGTACAACGGCAGTTCTCATTTTACGTCTGGTCTTATACGGTTTGAAAGAGATATGGTCCCCCTGAATGTACTCCCATTTGAAACAGGCCGCATCATGAAGCCGCAAACCGAAGCAGAGGCCGAGTAAAAGAAGAATTCGCATCTGGTCTTTATGGAGGAGATGATATTCTTCAGAATTCAAAGTTGTAAAAATCCTGTTGATCTGGAGCATCGTGAAAGGCTTTCTGCTCTCCTGTTCCAGCGGTTTGGCCTTCAGTTCGGCAAAGGGATTGTCCTCCGGGCGAACGATACGGAAGATCAGTTTCAGAGCCTGCAGATGCTTGTTATAGGTACGGGAAGAGATTCCGGTACTCCACAATTCGGTCATATATGCTCCGACGGAGGCCGTCATTATCGGTTTGTTTCCGGCAAATGCAAGGAAGCGATCGAGGCAACGGCGATAACATGCAAGGGTATCCGGCCCGGATTCGGGGCGATTAGGATTGTTCAGATAAGCTTGCCAGATATCAGTGTTTTTTAATGTTTCCTGACGGATGATCTTTTTTACTTCGGCTACCCTCGCCAAATACTCAGCCTTTGAGTTCAATGTTTCAAGTTGTTGAAGTTCCCTTTGCATTACAGCAGCGAGGCGTTCCGCCTCGGCTTTGACAGTAACACGATTACCGGCCCCGTCTTTGAGTGCCCGTTGAGTGTATTTTCCATCAATCTTCCGGAAACGGAAATAATAGACTTTTCCGCGTTTGATGACTGATCCATTGGCCGCCATTTTCCTGCCCTTTCTGCATTGCTCGGACAGAAAAGCGCTCAAACCAATCGAGATTTATAATCAAAATGTAACCAATAACCATTTCTTGCGCTCAAAAGGTGGGGACTGAAAATCCCCGTGTCCCCAGTTCGATTCTGGGTCCGGCCACCATTCTTTTGACTCTTTGCCGGACGGACACACCGTTCGGTTTTTTTGTTTCCCTAAAGAATTGAAAGAATGGCCATGACTGATAGTATTTATAACATTCCAAATCTGAGACAAAAAATAAAAGAACTAACAGGGAAAGAGAATTTCCCATTACTAAAAAAACAAGACATTCCAAAAATCAAACAAATAATTATTCAATATCTCAATAATTGTAGTAATGAAGGAACAAAAACAGAAATTATGCAATCGATTGTTGTACCTTTAAGAATAAAAGGTATTGAAGATATTTTATTTCATGAATTTGAACACTCGGTTTCCGCTGAATATCGTTGGCACCTTGGAGATGCATTGTCAATTTCGTTTACTGCGACAGAGGAAAATATTCAAAAAATTAATTCCCTACTGATGATATTTTGCGATTACGGAATTGGACGTTTATTGTTCATTGTACAAAAATTTCATTTACGCATCAGCTATCATTATATAGTGAAACTCTTAGAAAAAGGTGACGATTCCATTATTACTGCGGCAATAGAGACTTTAGGGATAATTGGAGATAAAACAACAATTTTTCTACTAGAGCCTTTTACAAAGTCTCCTAATTCATTTGTACGAAATGAGGCTAAAAAAAGTATTTCAAAGATAGGTAAGATGTAACCATAATACCAATATTCAAAGCAATAACGTTTTTTTGAGACTCTCTGCAGGAGATTTTCTTCTGATGGGCATTTGGGAGTCTTTTTTTACTTTACTTTGAACCGTTGCAGAGGTAGATAACCGCCCGGAGAGCTACATCTATTATTGGGATGGCGTGCTATGTTTTTCCTAACTCCGAACGAAAGGAGGGCGGTATGGGACACAAAAGACGCGATTATTGTGAGGAGCAACTGTTGGAGGGTTACAGAAAATTAAAGGAACGTCCTCGTGTCATAGGTTTTGAATTTCAGCCCAAATTTTGGGTTTGCTCTCCATTTTAATTCACGCGCCTCTATTTATGGCGTTGATTATAAATATCTTATACAAAAGTATAACCAGGCTGTAACCAATTGTCCGGGAAAAACAGACCACAAGTATTCGATATACTTATTGGTTCCAATCAGCGATATTCCCATGTTGATCGGGAGCTTTCATTCTATCCAGCAATTCCTGTGGGAACGGCGTATGGGTCAGGTAGTTACGAACAATATCCAGCTCACGCCGCAGGGAATCCCGGTTGTAACCGCACCTGATTGTGTAACCGTACTCGAAACCTACCCCCGCCACTGTCAAAAATGAAATGAAAATACATAACAATACCGTCGATGCTCTTTCCCATTTCCATAGAAGAATAACCGGCAGCAGCAGCACTGCCTCGCAAATCAAAGCACCAAATACATAAGAAGACCACGGCGGACAAGGCAGAATCATCGGGGGGCCTCCGGTCATATGATAAAATTCCCTGCCGAATTTTTCTCCTATGTTACAGCTGAATTTTGAATTTAAAAACTCACCGCTGATCCGTTCCACCTCGGCAGGCAGCCCGTTTTCGATTGCCGCCGCACACTCACGAAGACCCGCTTTGAAATACAGATCCATTGCGGATATTTCCACCTCATACTGATAGAGCCTCCCAAAAAAGAAAGAAGATAGCGCAGTCAGCCAGACAATCAGCAGCGGCCGGAGATATTTCCGCTTCTGGATTCGCCAACTGATCAGTCGTGGGATAACCCAAGCCGGAGTGCCCCGGCCGGCAGCATCACTTCTGTATATGTTCCGACTATGAATTGGTTTCAAAACATCGCCTCCTATGCTGTAAATTACCATGAAGAAATCTTTTTTCAATTGATAAATGTCAATTGGTAACAGGAAAAAACTTGCAAACCATTCCTCCGATGATATTTTACAATCAGGAAATTCTGCAATCAGGAGTTTTTCTGTAGAAGGTACTGCGTTGAATGTCGTGATACCCGGATGGTGAAGAAGGATGAAAGTTTTCAGGAAGCCGTGGTTCTGGATATTGCTCCTTGACGTTCTCCATCTGTTGATTGCAGTTTTTTTTGCACTCTCCTTTGTATTGTTTCCAGATGCCGTTTATTCCGATTGGGAGGAGTTTTATATCATGAAATGGCGCGACAGCGCCATTCGCCCCCTCTACTCACTTTTCACTTTCCTGATTTCGCTTGCCTGCTGCATCATCACGCCGTTTCTTCGGAAAACCGATGTCAGAGAAAAAGTTGCATCGCTGTTCATTTATCTGCTGCTGGCTCTCTTTTCGCTGGGCTTCCTGATGCCGTCATTCGGAGCGGCACGGGAACCAGCCCGACGGATTTCCTGCGGCAGCAACCTCAAACAGATCCGGATATGCCTCGAACAGTATGCGGAAGATTTCGATGGCTTTCTGCCGCCGGACCTGCCGACTCTTTCCGAGTCGGCGTATCTGTCGGATGCGGCAATCTACCGGTGTCCGAGCAGACAGGAACCAAACACGGATTTCTCCGACTACCTCTATTACGGAGCAAACCGCAGGATTGATGAAAAACCGCCGTTCCCCCTCCTGAAGGATCGCGCGAGAAATCATCCGGGAAAGTACGGCAATCTCATGCTGTCGAACGGCAATCTGCAACACGAAAGAGATTGAGAGCTTATCCCTGAATAAAGAATATCACTCCCCCCGTCCCTGCCGCCCGGCGGAATCTTTCAGGCGTTTGGGATAGTTGGTCGTGATCGAATCGACGCCGAGGGCGGCGTAGCGCAACGCTTCTATCGGAGAATCCACCGTCCAGACATGGAGTTCGAGTCCGCCGTCACGGATCGCTTTGACCAGTTCCGCATCGAGCTTCGGGTGCCGGCCGAGGTCGAGCCCATCTGCGTTGATCGCGCGGGCCAGCCGGATCAGTTCTTCGGCGGAAGGCGTGGAGCGGCCGGTGGCGCGGTCGGTGCCGAGCCCGCGCAGATAATAGGTCTTGCAGTCGGGCATCTGCTCCTTGGCCAGCTTCAGCAGTGACGGATGAAAGCTGATCAGGCGAATCCGTTCCATCGGCACCCGGGACTTCTTCAGTTCCTCCTTCACCAGCGGCAGAATCAGCGGATCATCCTCCTTGAGTTCGATATAGACCAGCTGTTCCGGCGTCACGACCCTCAAAAGCTCGGAAAGCTGCGGCAGCGCCTCCCCCTTGAACTCCTCGCCTTTGAATTTGCCCGCGTCAAGCCGGCGCAGCTCGGCCAGGTTGGATTCGCTGATTTTCAGGTCGACGCCGGTGGTCCGCTTCGTGTTCGGATCGTGGCAGATGACCAGCCGGTTGTCTCTGGTGCGGTGGATATCGCATTCGACCCCGTCGGCCAGTTGGCGGCCGGCCAGCTTGAACGCCGCCAGCGTATTTTCGGGCGCCTCCCCGGAGGAGCCGCGGTGGGCGATGTAGAGCGGGGCGGCGTGAAGAGTCGGCAGAAGCATGACGGCGGCCAGCGGGAGAAATCCGAGTTTCATGGACAGGATCCTTTCTGTGTCTGTGGCAGTTTCCGTTCGGATAACATATCATGCCAAACAGGATTGTCAACCGCCCGGGAAACGCGGCTTTCTATACCGGTTTTACAATTTTTACCATTTCTCCGGCCGGAACGGATCAATTTTGTAAAAAGCCCCCCGCCTTTACCTGCAATACAATTCATTGATCATCAAAGCAATAGCCAAAAATCAGACGACTTGGCACGAGGATTGCTTTTCTTCCGGCATACGGTTTCCGTCAACAATCATTCAGAAACACAGGTGTAACATGAAACTAATCATCGCCTACATCAAGCCGGAGCGGTTGAATCCGGTGAAACAGGAGCTTTACAAGAGGAACATCTTCAAGATGTCGGTCAGCAACGCGCTCGGCTGCGGCCAGCAGAAGGGATACGTCGAAGCCTACCGCGGTGCGATTTCCGAGGTGAACCTGCTCAAGAAGGTGCGGCTGGCGATCGCGGTGAACGATGAATTCGTACAGCCGACCGTGGACGGCATCATCGCCGGGGCGCGCACCGGGCACATCGGCGACGGCAAGATTTTCGTGCTGCCGATGGATCAGTGCATCCGCATCCGCACCGGGGAAACCGGCAGCGAAGCGATCGGGTAAGGCAATTCAATGATTTCTTTCGGAGGATATTTCATCATGAACAGTTTGAAAACAATATTGATCCCCTTCCTCGCCGTCGCCGGGACGGCGCTCGCCGCCGGGGAAACCGCCGCCGCGCTGACTCCGGCGCAGGAGGCGATCTTCACGATCAACAACGTCTGGGTGCTGATCGGCGGCATGCTGGTCTTTCTGATGCACCTCGGCTTCGCGACGCTCGAAGCGGGCCTCTGCCGGGCGAAGAACTGCACGAACGTACTTTTCAAAAACACGCTGGTTCCGGCGATCGGTTTCATCACCTATGCGGTCTGCGGATTTTCGCTGATGTATCCCGGTGAAGCCAACTGGCTGCTGGGCAAGGTGATCGGCTTTGCCGGATTCGGCATGGGAGCCGACCCGGACGCCTCCATCGCCGCGGCCTACGCCTACAACGGCGGCAAATTCACCTACTGGAGCGACTTCTTCTTTCAGGGGATGTTCGCGGCGACGGCGGCCACGATCGTTTCCGGCGCGGTCGCGGGCCGGGTGAAGGTGAACGCCTATCTGGTTTTCACGCTCTTTTACATATCGATCGTCTATCCGGTCATCGGTTCGTGGGGATGGGGCGGCGGCTGGCTGGCGGGAATGAACTTCCATGACTTCGCCGGTTCGACCTTCGTGCACAGCGTCGGCGGCTGGGCGGCGCTGGCCGGGGTGATCCTGCTCGGCCCCCGGATCGGCAAGTACGTGAACGGCAAGGCGATGCCGATCATGGGGCACAGCATGCCGCTGGCGACGATCGGCACCTTCTGCCTGTGGCTGGGGTGGTTCGGCTTCAACGGCGGCTCGATCCTGAGCGCCGAACCGACCAAAATCTCCTACGTGCTCTGCACCACGATGTTCGGGGCGAGCGCCGGAGTGATCGGCGCGATGCTGTCCGGCATGGCGATCCTGCGCAAGCCCGACCTTTCGATGACCCTGAACGGCTGTCTCGCCGGACTGGTCGCGATCACCGCCGGAGCCGACTGCGTCAGCCCGACCGCGTCGATCCTGATCGGCCTGATCGGGGGAGTGATCGTGGTGCCGTCGGTGCTGATTTTCGACAAGCTGCAGCTTGATGACCCGGTGGGCGCGCTGTCGGTCCATCTGGTGAACGGCGTCTGGGGCACGCTGGCGGTCGGCATCTTCGCCTTCCGTGAAACCGGCTACACCTTCCTGACGCAGCTGACCGGCGCGGTGACGGTCGGACTGGTCGCCTTCCCGTGCGCATTCGTGATCTTCTACGCGGTGAAAAAGACGATGGGCATCCGGGTCAGCACCGAGGAGGAACTGCGCGGCCTCGACCTCGGTGAACACGGCATGGAAGCCTATCCCGGCTTCCAGTTCTTCAGCAACCAATAGAGGGAGCGGGAGTCCCCATTCCCCAACCGGAACCGATTGCTTTCAACCGGTTCCGGTTTGCTTTTTCCACAAAACGGATTATAGTTCTTTCTATAAGGAACAATGCCGCATGAGGAGTGGAAACAATATGGAAAAATGGACTTTCGATGTAAAAGGAATGCACTGCGCGAGCTGCGCCGCCAATATTGAAAAGGCGGTCAAAAAGCTCGAAGGCGCTTCCGAGGTCTACGTGAATTTCGCCGCAAACCGCCTGGCGCTCGACGCCGATCCGGCCAAACTGACGCAACAGCAGGTGATCGACACCGTCCGCGCGGCGGGTTTTGAAGCCTCGCTGCCGGAAAGCGCCGGTTCGGAGCCGGTCAAAATCGACTTCGATGTCAAGGGGATGCACTGCGCGAGCTGCGCCGCCAACATTGAAAAGACGGTCGGGAAGCTCGACGGCGCTTCCGATGTCTATGTGAACTTCGCCGCAAACCGCCTGACCCTCAGAATGATACCGGAAAAACTGACCAGCCGGCAGGTGATCGACGCCGTCCGCGAGGCCGGTTACGAGGCCTCGGTCGCGGAGGCGAAGCAGAGCGCGGCGAATGAGGAGAAGGAAGCCTCCGAAGCGAAGCGCGAATTGTTCCGTTTCGTGACCGCGGTGGTGTTCGCGGCGCTGCTGTTCTACACCGCGATGCACGGCATGCTCCATTTGCCCTTCTTCCCGATATCGGACAAGGCGCGGGCGCTTCTGGAAATCGTGCTGCTGATTCCGGTGGTCTGGGCCGGGTTCCGCTTCTATACCAGCGGCTTCCGTTCGCTGTTCCGGGGCGCGCCGAACATGGATTCACTGATCGCCTGCGGCACCGCTGCCGCGGCGGCCTACAGCTTCTATCTGTGCGCGCAGGGTGAATTCAAGCATCTCTACTTCGACACCGCCGGGATGATCGTCGCACTGATCATGCTCGGAAAATTCCTCGAAGGCCGTTCCCGCCGCCGCGCCTCCGGCGCGATCCGGGAGCTGCTGGAACTCGCACCGGAAACCGCCGTACTGGTCACGTCGCAGGGGGACCGGGTGGTTCCGGCCGCCGAAATCCAGCCGGGCGACCGGCTGCGGGTCAAGCCCGGCGAACGCATCCCCGTGGACGGCGTGGTCGAGGAGGGTGAAACCAGCGTGGACGAGTCGATGCTCAGCGGCGAATCCATGCCGGTCGAAAAAGCCCCCGGCTCCGAAGTGACCGGCGCGTCGGTGAATAAAAACGGTTCGATCGTGATGAAGGCGACCCGGGTCGGCAGCGACACCGTGCTCGCCCGGATCGTGCAGCTGGTGCAGGATGCGCAGGGCTCGCGCCCGCCGATCGCCCGGCTGGCCGACCGGATCTCCGGCTGGTTCGTGTGGGCGGTGCTCGGCATTTCCGCCGTGACGTTCCTCGCATGGCTGCTGGCCGGAGCCGGTTTCCCGGCGGCGCTGAGCTTCGCGCTGGCGGTGATGGTGATCGCCTGCCCCTGCGCCCTCGGGCTGGCGACGCCGATCGCGCTGATCGTCGGCATCGGCCAGGGGGCGAAATCCGGCATCCTGATCAAGTCCGGCGCCGCGCTTGAAACCGCCGGCAGGATCAGCACCGTGGTCTTCGACAAGACCGGCACGCTGACTGTCGGGAAACCCGCCGTCACCGAGGTCAGGGTGATTCCGGGGGCCGGTTTCGACGCCGACCGGATGCTCGCTGCGGCAGCCTCCGCCGAGGCCGGTTCGGAACACCCGCTCGCGCAGGCGATCGTGACTGCCGCCCGCGAGAAAAAGCTCGAATCGTGGAAGGCCGAGCAGTTCACCGCCCGCCCCGGCTTCGGACTCTCCTGCCGCCTCGGCGGCGCGGAGTGGCTCTTCGGCAACGCCAGGCTGATGCGCGCGGCCGGGCTTGAACCGGAGGTCCCGGAGCTGAAACTCTCCGGCGCCGGTTCCGTCGTCTACGCCGCCCGCAACAAAAAGCTGATCGGCGTGATCGGCATCGGCGACCGGCTCAAACCCGGCGCGGCGGACGCCGTCGCCCGGCTCAAATCCCTCGGCATCAGAAGCGCGATGCTGACCGGCGACAACAACGCAGTCGCACAGGCCATCGCCGCCGAACTCAAGCTCGACGAATTCCGCGCGGAGCTGCTCCCCGGCGACAAGGCCAAGGCGCTCAGGGAGTTCCAGGCCGCCGCGAACGGCGGAGCGGTCGCGATGGTCGGCGACGGCATCAACGACGCGCCCGCGCTGGCGCAGGCCGATGTCGGAATCGCGATCGGCTCCGGCACCGCGATCGCGATGGAGGCCGCCGATGTGGTGCTGATGAACAGCGACCTCGCCGAAGTCCCCGCCGCGATCCGACTGTCGCGGGCGACGATGCGGATCATCCGTGAAAACCTTTTCTGGGCGTTCTTCTACAACGCGATCGGCATTCCGCTCGCCGCCGGGGTGTTCTACGCGCTTTTCGACGGCCCCATCCTGAACCCGGTTTTCGGGGCGCTGGCCATGGCGGCCAGCTCCGTCTCCGTCGTGCTCAACGCCCTGCGGTTGCGCGGTTTCCGCCCCTGACCGGGACGCAGGCCGTCTTCCGGCGTTCCGTTCTCAGTCCGGGAACAGGGCGCGGAATTCCGCCGGGGCAGGCTGTGCGCCGTAAGGGGAGAGTTCAAACAGTTCGGCCCCCCGGATTTCATCGCCCCGCGCTCCGTAACGCTCGCGCAGGGCTTCACGGGCAAATTCCGCGGCCTGCCGGTCGCGGCCTCCCCAATAGCGGTCGAGATACTCCTGCCGCTCCTGCCGGCTCATGCGATCCGGCTCCGGCGCTTCCAGCCCCATGTTCCACGGCAGCCACTCGTAGAACTGGGAACGGTGGCAATCGAGCATCCGCAATTTGGTTTCCGCCACCGAATCGATCTCCGTCACCGCGTCGGCGCGGATCGGGCGCGGATCGGTGAAGGCGTCATATCCGTATGCGAAAACCGGGTCCTTCCGCGGAATCGGCGTATCGGCGCAGTACATCGGCACCCGGACCAGATACGCGCAATCCATCACGCACTGGGCGGTCGCGCGGTGGTCGGCATGGTAATCGCAAAGGCGGTGGGAGATCACCACATCCGGCCCGAAATCCCGGATCACCCGGATCAGTTTTTCACGCAGTTCCAGCGTGCATACGACATGGCAGTCGGGTACATCCAGAATCTCATATCCGGTCAGCCCGGCGACCTTCGCCGACTCCTGCGCTTCCCGGTGCCGCCGCAGCGCCAGCGCGGCAGGCTCCATCGCATAGTGTCCGCAATCGCCGCTGCTGACGGAGACGAATTTCACCCGGTGTCCGGCCTTCAGCAATTTGACCGCGCATCCTCCGAACAACAGATCCGGGTCATCCGGATGCGCCCCGATCACAAGATAATTCCTCACCATTTCAGCCATCTTTTTCCATCTCCGGTAAAAATCAATTCCATCCGTTTCAGAAGATAGCCCCTTCGGCTTCCCTTGTCAAGTTCCCGGTTCCTTAAGGAAAAGCAACCAACTCGAAGTCCATCCAATTTTGTCCCAGTGAACTTGCAGAGCCTTCCGTGCCAGTCCGTGGGTACAATGCCCGGAAAGGCAGAGTGGCAATCTTGGAGTGCGGAGATTCATCTCCGCTTTCAAGTCGCACGTGAACTTTATATTCAACTTTGCATTGCATCAAGAACAGGCGAGGCTGCCCGGAGGGTAGTGAGCACCGGGCCTCCGGCCTGCGGATGGCTCCGGGGGACGTCGCGCACGTCCCCCGGACCCCCTCGCCGGTGGCGGAGGCCGGTCTGGTTGCGGAGCACTTCCGCTCGCGGGCGCGGCTTCGCCGCTTACTTGCCGGGCTGCGCCCGTCAACTTCTCACCGTTCGCTGCGCTCACTACGCCGAAGGGGCTTCGCTCACTACGTTCGGCTTCGTCACTACCGTTCCTCGTTACTTGCTGCCGCAAGTAATTACCTCACATGCGTTCGCGGCGCTGACCGCGCTTATTGTGCGCCGCGTAAAAGGCAGCACGGCCTTATTATGCGCCGCGTAAAAGGTGACGTGGCCTTGCTTATACGCCCAAAATGTTTTTGGTGACCGACCGATGCTTGGCATGTGCCCTCCGCCGCACGCCCCCCGAAGGGGCATTGGCGTGCGCACCCGGCAGCGGCACCTTGCC
>ERZ1034917.882-NODE-882-length-23032-cov-41.815163_pt1 | contig 23032 bp, 37 predicted proteins | sample MGYA00520605_ERZ1034917 | MGnify/ENA primary metagenome ERZ1034917 (study PRJEB33766, sample SAMN09781784) | gut metagenome | biome: gut microbiome | host: Homo sapiens | place: Madagascar | study: EMG produced TPA metagenomics assembly of the PRJNA485056 data... | reverse complement strand
TGCGGATAATAGGGATTGAAATAGGGATATGCCATGTTCATTCCTCCGTTTCTTTTACCCAGTAATAAAGCGGGATTTCGTTCTCGCTATTCCAGCTGTCATAGATCGTCCCATCCTGCACGCACACTACATGCCCAGAGAGAGCGAGAATATACGTCCCGCGCGGGTGCTCATCGGCAAACCTGCCGACCATGTAGCAATCCGGGCAGGTGTCCGGTATCACGTTCCGGGTAAAACCATGCTGCCGGAGGTATGCACCCCATACACTGTTTGCGCTCGGCAGATCGCCCATGATCAGCCCTTGCAGGCACAGGCCGATATACACCTCTTCCCAGTTCTTCCCCGTCGCCTTTGCGATTGCTCGAACAGTGCAGTCCCCGACCTGCCGCCCGGCGGGATTTGGATTAAAATAAGAAAAGCCCATACCGAACACTCCTTTGATGTGTCCAGTATGGGCTTTTTTGCGGCTTCTTGTGCCTCAGTTGTGTATCAATTTGGTTCAAAATTCAAGCCCGCGGAGAAGTCCACGGGCTTAGTTTGCGTTATCGATCGTTCATGGCTAAGATTTCAGCGGCCATCGCGATCACATACGGCGGGCATGCGCGCTCACCGAGGCACCAGCCCTGCACGGTGCGCAGGGGGACGTTAAAATACTGTGCAAAGCCAGTCTGTGTAAGCCCGTATTTTTTAAGCAGCTCCGGGACTGTGCAGTGCGCGCCGTCCCAGACCGCGCAGAGCAGTGCAAGCCGTTCCGCTGGGATCTCGGCGGCTTCAGCGTCACCCCAGATGCTTGATAGTGCCAGATCCGAGATATAGGCGTCGCGGTCAGTGTATGCGCCGGTTTCGGCGTAGAGAGCAGCGCGGATTGCGGGTGTGAGTTTCATGTGGGCTCCTCCTCCTCATTTTTGCAATTTTCGGCGTCGCCGCGCACCTCGTCGGCGGCAAGCGACAGAATCTTCGCGGCCATAGCAATGATATAAGGCCTGCATACGATTTTTCCAGAGCACCATTTACTAACGGTGCTAACGTCAAGGCCCAAGTATTCCGCAAAACGGCTTTGCGTTATGTCGTAACGATCAAGCAGGTCGCGGAACGTCGCCGGAACGCAGTCAAGGTCATCACGGATCGTCTTCCTGTGCGGCTTCCGCCTGCGCGGCTTCCGCCTGGGCGACGCTACCGTACTTTTTATCGCAGACGGGACGCGCGAGCAGCGCGGGCAAAACCGCTGGTTCCCGGCGGCAATGGTATATTCATCGCCGCACATCTCACAGGTTGCCGTATCGCCCAGGTGACGCCGGGATATGTTGAGTTTCAGCGCATCCGCGCACTTGGGGCAATATTTTTGCCTTGGCCCTGTCAGTGTGTAAATGGTGCCGCACCGTGCGCACACGTCCGTTGTGCCCAACCTTCGGGGGCCGTTTCCGGCAGACGCTCTCACGTATGCGCTCCGGTCTTCTGTGCGCTTAATCGGCGCGCACTTAGGGCAGTAGCTTTGCGCGGGAGCGGTTATAATATATGGCTTCCCGCAGCGGACGCAGAAGTCCGTACCGCCAATCTTTCTGCGTCCGCCGTCCGGCAGTCTCCCCGCTGCCATCGATTAAAATGCCTCAAGCGGGCGGCGGGTCAGCGCGCAGTGGACGGCATCGGCAAGCTGCTGCATCGTCATGTGACGGGACGTGTTGCAGACGTGGATCACGTCATGGCCATGATATTCCGCCCAGCTGTTCATCGGGGATCCGACGTGCCAGGATTCGAGGAGCTCACCGGTCGCCTTATCGTAGGAAATCTGGCTGTAGCCGTTGCTGCTGTTGATCGTCGCACCGGACGTCTTCCGCAGGCCGATCATTTTAATACCGTAAGTGTTGAGTGCCATTTTTGTTACCTCCCGGCTTATCGCCTTGATTTATCTTATGGCTTTATTATACGCTCAATGAGCGTAAATGTCAAGAGTTTTTCAAAAATTTTATAAAAAAATAAGCGCCGATTTTTCGGCGCTTATCTCAGTTGTACAGTTTGTTCGATGTCCGCTGCATTTCCCGCATGATCTCCGGCAGGCGGCGCTGCACGGTGGCGCGGCCAAGATACAATTCTGTGGCAACGTCCACCTGCGGGAGCTTATCCACAAAGTACAGCTGCGCGATCCTTGCATTCTCCCGGCCGAGATTGGCCTGATAGATCACAGTTTCCATGTCCTTTCGCGTCAGACCGCCCAGCTCCGGCGGCAGATTAACTCGTGCCTGCGGTGCCATCGCGCCGCCTCCTTACTTCATAGCCGCAGCCAATTTTTTCAACAGATCATCGCCGTACTTGTAATCGGCAAGATATTTGATCGTGTTGTCCGCAAGTCCGGCCTTTGCCTTGATGGTCTTCTTGGCTTCCTCGACGGCCCTGTCGACGGTTTCCGTGTCGTAGTCCACCCACGGGAGCTTGCCGTGCTTATGCCATACGCGGCTGTTGTAGCCGCCCTTGACGCCGATGTTTCCGACTCCGGTGATCTGCACGCCATTATCCCAGATTGGCGTACACTCAACGGCCAAGCCGTCTCCGATGTACAGGCCCCAGTGGCCGGGCATCCACAGGCCTTCGCCTGGGACGAGTTTGTCCCAGCCGGATGCGGATACGTCCTTGCACTTGGCGATCATGCCGTCGGCAGAGACGTCCGGGACGGCGTTTCCGGCGTATCGGGCGCCGCCGTGGTAGGCGTTTTTGTTGCCGTTCCATCCCCACAGGATCCCCTTTGTGAGATTCACGCAGTCAAAGCCAAAGTAGCCCTTCCCGATCAGCCCGCGGAATCTGGCCTGTTTTGCGGCGTCGTACCAGTCCGGGTATTGTTTGGCCTTCTCTGCGATGATCCCATCCGTGACCGGCGATCCGAAGCAGCCCCACATGTATACGGTTTTATAGTTCTTCGCGACTTCGATATGTTTTTTTACAAGCTCGGACGCTCTCATAACGTAACTCATACCCGCTCGCTCCCGTACAACTCGTGGTGCAGCTGCAGCACGGCTGCCTCGATCAATTTATCAATAACCTCGCTATCAAATGTGATCCCTTTTTCGGCCAAAAAGCTGAGAACATACGCTTTTTTCGCCGGGCCGTCCGTCGCGTCATAGAGCTGCTCCGCAGCCTTTACGCCGATCTCGACGTATGCCCGGATGGTCTGCAGCTTGTCGGCGTCGATCTTGGTTTTGAGCCATGGGATCAGAAATGCCGAGATGAGCGCGCTGATGAGTGCAATCACTGCTGAGATGATCTGTGTGTAGTCCATATGTATGCTCCTTTCAATCCTTCAGCACGATCTCCGCGATACGTGCCGCTGTTTCCGGGCCATATTCCTTGGCCCACTGCTTCATAAATTTCTGCGCATACTTCGCGCGGTTCTCATTTTTGGCCTTCCAATAGTAAAATCCTCCGGCGGCTGTCGTCATGGCGAGCTGCGCGACCGTGATCTCCACGATCTGCAGGCCGAAGATGCAGAGGAGGATGAGGAACAGGCTAACCGCCGTGTTTCCGATCAGCCAGAATTTCGAAAATTCCATCATCCAAGCCCCGCGCGAGCCAGAGCCCAGCCGACAAGGCCCGCGACGATGGCCGTCGCAACCGCCATGATGATCGCGTCCCAGCGCTTGCCGGGCTTGGCCGTCAGCTCCGAAACGCTGGACTGCATCTCGTCGATCTTCTCGTCCATCGTTTTCATGTGCTCGGCCATGACAGCCACGCTGGACGCGAGCTTGCTGACGGCGTCATTTTTCTTTTCGAGATCCTTGATTCGTCCGGTGTTCCGGTCGACGCAGCCGCGGATCTCCGCGACTGCAATGCTCAAATCCTGCAAGTCCATGTTTTTCTCCCTCCTGCGTTATCAGATCGGCACAAAGGCCGCGTCTGTCCAGTCGGCCTTTTTCCCGGCCGTGCCCATCCAGACCTTGATCTCGCCGTTGTGCGTGTAGTAGGCGTTCTGGATGAGGACCATGCCGGAGGCCCACACGATTGGGTTGTCCGCCGTGCCGGCTTTCACGGCCTGCTCAACGTACTCCTGCCGGACAAGAATATCATTGACATAGATGTTCTTCCAGTCGTAGCCCAGCTTGTCCGACTGCGTGACGGTTTCCGTGATGCCGCCCGCCTCCTGCACCAGCTTGCCGTCCTTGATGGCGGTTTTGATCTGCGTAAGCTTAGTTTCCGTCATAGGTAGCCTCCAATTCCGCCAGAATATCGCTGGCCGTTTTCTTGCCCATCTTGCAGGTGCAAGTGCCGTCGCGGTTGTCGGTGATGGGGCCCGCGACGCAGAAGTCGGAATTGTCCCATTCCTGCACCTGCTCGGTCGTCTCGCCAGTTGGGTTGCCGCTCTCATCGTAAACTGGCACAGTATCCCGCTGGACGATAGCCCAGCTCAGGCCATCGACAAAGAGCTGGGCAGCCTCTGCGTATATCATTTCAAGCGTAATCGCTTTGGATTCGCGGTTGTCCCAGTCCCGATCTGTCATTTTTCCGGCGATGCTTGCCGAGTATTCTGTGTTGTTTGTTTTGAAATAAATCATTTTTTGCCTCTCACTTTATCAGTCTGTTGTTACATGCGCATAGTTAAATGCCCTTACTCCACTATTTCTTTGATAATACTGAACCTGCACGTTAGTTTCAGATTCAAATGAGCATGTCGCCATAATACCCGGCTCACTAGATTCGTATCTTGTTCCATTTAGTAAAATATATGTCGAACTCCAATATGAACTTCTAGCTGCACCGGCAACGACTGTTATTGTCGCACCAGATTCAATCTCATACGCTCCAACTGCATTGTATTTCGTATCACCAACTTGAACGTAACTTCCATAACTTCCACCTGTGATTATTGCTCCACTAATTGTCAACGATATTGTTTTCTTAGATAGTATGATATTGTACCCAGTTCCATCGACTAGGGTTCTGCCTCCACTGATACCATATTCTGTGCCGCCGATCAGCTCCCGACCGCCGGTCACGGAATAGGCCGTGCCGGAGATCAATGTCTTGTGCGCCATGTGGCCTCCTCACTCATATTGCCAGTTGATTGCCATGTTCTCGGTCGGCGTGGTCTCCGCGGAGACCAGCGTCTGCTTGGTGATGTTGCCGGTCTTCATATAGTCCGTCCCGGCTTCGGCGGCGGCGACGCCGCCCTCGCCGTCGCCCTTGAGGATTCCGGCGGCGGTGATCTTGTTCTGCTTCTCAATGACGTCGGCGAGCTGCAGCGCCATTTCATCCAGCGTCGCGCCCTGCGGCACGGAAACGCCGTTTTGCTGCAAATAATTGCCGAGCGTGGTTTTCGCACCCGCGATGCGGTCGATCTCGCTCCGAATGCTCATGTCTGTTCCTCCTTAGATCGCGGCAAGTGCCGTTTCGATCGCGTCGGTCAGCGATACCGTGCCGCCGGAGGTGTAGCCCGCCGGGACCGCGACGCTTGTCTGTGTGAGGCCGTCGATGGTCTTTGCGATCGCGCCGTTGTTGGCCATAGTACCCTCGATCTTGCTGCCGTCGGCCAGCACAATAAACTTGCCGTCCAGCACGTCAGCCGCTCCGGCAGTCACGCCGGAAACGTCCTTGTACTTGGCTGGTATGGCCCCGACCGTGACCTTGCCGAGAACCTTGCCCTTCGTGGGCGTAATGTCCTGCGCGGCCTCGGCAGGCGTGGCGGACTTGGTTTCCAGCACGACAGATACCTTGCCCGTGCCGGAGTGCTTGCCAGCCGGGACGGTGTATTCCTGATTGCCGGCCGTCGCGTCCAGCACCTTGGATACCGCGCCGTTGTCCGGCATGGTGCCTGCCTGCGTCACGCCGTCGGCGTCGACGAACACCTTATTCGCCAGCACGTCGGCAGGCGCGGCGGTCGTGGCGGAGACGTCCTGATAGTTTTCCGGGATCGCGTTCACCGTGACGCCGGACAGGCCGTAATAGCCCTGATCGGGCGTGATCGCCTGCTGCTCCTTGGTCGGCGTGACGGTCTTGGCTTGCAGCTGGTAATTGCCGCCGCCTCCGACGCCCTTGACCGTACCTGTGCCGTCGTGATAGCCCTTCGGGACGGTGTAGCTCTCGCCCTCCTTGACCTGCGCGTCGATCGCGCCGTTGTTCTTGATGGCTGCCGCCTTGTCGGCCAGCGCGTCGAGCTTGTCCGTGCTCGCGGCAAGGCCGAGGCCGACAAGCCATGTGCGCAGCTTGTTCCGCGCGGTCTGCAGTCTGGTAATTTCCGTCTGTGTGCTCATAAAATCACTCCTTTAGATTGTCGCCAGCAGGGCGTTGATGTTGCCAACCTCCGTATACACGGCGGCGCTGGTTACGGGCTTGGTGTTGTCCTTCTCCACCGCATCGGCTGCGTCAACCATCAGTGTGTTGTCTAAAACCTTTAGACCGTAGCCGATTTTATACGATGCGCCGCCACCCTGATAAACCACCTTCGCCGGGGCAATCTTCATCTTGATCTCCGGCTGGGAAAGCGTCATTTTAATCATATCCCGCCTCCTTCAAAAACCGCTTTGCGTCCGTCTGCACGATTTCAGCCGCCATCGGGTTTCCGTCGCCATCCGTTAATGCAAGCTGCAGCCTTACGGTGCTTGCTTGCAGCCGCATCGCGTCTGCATACGGGATTTTTACAAGCAGGTGCGTTTCGTCTACTACTGTAGGTTCGTACTGGAAGAAGGAACATCCCTGCCTTACGTAAAACTCAAGCTTCGTCGCTTTCGTCAGGTCAGTTCCCTCTACTTCCACCGATAAAGCGTTTGCAATTTTCTGAAACATTTAATCACCCCCCTATGTTTTTGGGATTCCGACGACGTAATCCACCACGTAAGAGCCGGAAATCTTCGAAATCTTCACGCGGTCGCCCGACTTGAACAAAATCGATGTGTTGCATTTGTAATGCTTTTCGCTTGCCGTCGTGCTGCCGTCAAAAATCAGGCTCAAACCGTCGGAATACACCGCGCCGACCGTCGCAAGGTCAAATGTCGGCGCTGTTACTTTCTTTTCTTTCCGCGTCGATAAGCCCGGAATCATGCAATCACCGTCCTTTTCGCTGTGTGTTTCATCAACTCTCCCGCTCCAAGCGTGATGCTCCAAGCGGTTTCCTCATAGATTCCGCCGATATCCGGATGGTCAATGGAGACCGCGTCCCCGATGCCGTGATTTCCCTCAGAAAATGTCTCGAAACTGATTGTTTTTACCGTCTGCTGCGACTCGCTCATCAGCCGGTTCGCGATGGTTTGCAATTCTTCCTGAGATGCAACATTGTCGACCTTCGTCACCTGAACGATTCGCATATTCCGTTTGAATGTTGAGGTCGCAGACGACGGCGATTCGTTTACTGCCGTCGCCACAAGCGCATCGTCCAAGTCCGGATTCGAGCAGACGCACACAAAAACATTCGGAGTGGAAAAGATGTCCGTTTCCTCCGAAGCCTCTGCAGAGATCGGTCTCAAAATCTCCGTCCCGCCGTATCGGTGCTTGATGTTTGCCGCAAGCGCCTGTGTATATGGCTCGATATGGGCGATACCCTGCACGTCGAACCACACAGGCTTGTAGTTGATCTCCGCCAGAAGGTCATTGCAGATCGTCAGATAATCTGTTCCGATCTCCCAGTCCTCGCGGTCTGTGGCAAGCATTGCCGCAGAAGCTGTCGTGATAGCCAGTGCCACACCGCACGTTGTCAAAATCTGCTGAACAACCGTCAAGTAAGACGTGCCCTTTGCATAATGCACCCTCGTCTGCGTTTTGTTGCTTTTGAGCAACCAGCATCGGTCATACGCCTCTACCTTGACCGTCTTTCCGTATTTTGTGACCGTTGTGGTCACCGTCGCGGCGCGGAACACCCCGAGGGGATATTCCGTGCCGTCCACGGTCAAAATCGGCTGAATTTCGTCTGACAGCAGGTCTACAATGGGATTCACATAGAACTCGCCGGAAAAGCTCGACTTGATCTCGCCGGACGCATCGAAATAAACCGTTGGGTCATTTCCCGCCGCCCACAAAAGCGCCGATACCTCTCCGCCATTTCGTAAAACCGCCACGCGGTAGGATACGTCACGAATCAATGTCGATCACCTCCGCGTAGTCGATCTGCTGAATCGAGAAGTTGACGACGGATTTATCCGGGTTCACTCTCGACGTATCGCTTGTCTCGTTCAGATAGCCGATGACCATCTCGCCGGACTGCGTTTTCAGGCACACCAATTCGCCAATCAGCGCGTCAAAGCCCGCTTTGTCTTCACCCGGAAGGAAAACCGCCGTTCCTCCGACCTTCTTTGTCACAAACTCGCTTCTTTCCGCGTGCGGGTACGTGCTGCCATACATGAAAATGTACTGAATATCGCGATTGATCGCGTTCTGCACCGGCTGATTCTTGAGCCCGCAGTGCTTGAGTGTCACTTTCTTCCCGGGCGCGATGCCGTAGATCGTCACATACTGTCCGGTCATGATCGTTACCGTTACTGCGTTGGATAAGCCGTAGTTGCTCGAATCTGCGTAGCAGCCGCGCACCTGATATGTGACGTTCCCGGAAGACAGCTCGTCGGTGTACTGCGTCTGGGTGAGCTTTGCAATCGGCTTGTCGTTTCGGTATACAAGATAAAAGTCATAGCTCCCGGATGTCTGCCAGTTTAAGTCCGCTACGCTCGACGCCTGCACGCTCAGCGTGATACTCGCGCCCGGCGTGTTGGTCACGGGAAGCGCCGCCGCGCCCCAGTCGGACCACATGCCGTACTGATTCTGCACGCGCACGCGCACCGTGTGGCTGCCGTCTGCGAGATATGCCGGGCTTGTCCACGTTTTGTCCGTGCCGTAGTGCGTGCCGCCGGAAAGCTTTCCGTCCAGCTCCACCTGGTACGCCTCCTGCTCGGAGGTCTGCCAGCTGATGGATGGGCGCGGACCCGTGCTCTTGATTTGGATGCTCGGAGCCGTCGGCGCGGCAATCACAACGATCTGTGCCGCATCGCTCCATTCGCCTGCAATGCCGTCGGCGTTGTAGGTGCGCACGCGCCAGTATTTGATGCTGGAAGTTAACGTCCCGGCAGGGCACGTCCACTGCCGCGCAGCGCCGGTGACAGTTGCAAGCGTCGTCCATGTCTGCCCATCCGTGCTTTTTTGCAGGTCGGTTTTCGACTGCGCAGTGCCTGTGGACGATGCGTGCCCCCAGATAAAGGTTTGATTTTTCGAGCCATCCACAACCACGTCCTTCGGGCTGATCGGCCAGGCTGTCGGCGGCACGTCTTCCACGCTCAGCGTCATCCAGTCGGAGGTGAGCGTCTGGTTTGCGTTGGTCTTCGCAATCACGCGCCAGTCAATGCTCTCGCCGCTGATCGTTCCAGCTGGGACTGTGACGTTCGGCGCATCGCCTGCCCATGTGTTGACGTTGATGTTTGTGATCTCTGTCTGCCCATGCTCGCGCAGTTGCAGCGTAAAGGATTTTACCGCAAGAGGTGTGATGGACGGTTCGTCCGCTTTTTGCTCAAAGTCAAAACCAAAGATGTTGTCTTTGCTGAGATCGATATATCCAGACATTGGTGCGAAGTCTTTCAGGCTACCGGTTGCGATTGCATCTGACGTTGTGACCACAATATAGGGTTTGTTGATACCGTGGCTTGTCTGGATTGTGGTGTAGCTGCCGAGAAGCATCAAGCCATGCCGTACAATGTACCCCGCAGCAAGCCCATCTCTGTTTACGGTCGGGACCTCGAAATACTGATCTGCCTCAGAGAGCTCATCCACGCGATAGGTATCACTGCTATATGTTTGGGGTGCAGTCTTGTACGTTACGGTTTCTTCATCAAAATCTGACGTGAGCGGACGATAGCTAATATACCAATGGACGTCCTGCTTGTTCGTAAGGTAGACGCCGAGCGCAATATTTGTAATTACATTAAACAAGCCAACAGCAGCTGCGGTGTTAAACTCTGCAAGCAAAGGAGTGCCCCGAAGAGTTACCTCCGAAGCTGCATGGTTGTTATAGTTTGTATCAGATGTGGAAATAATAGCGCTCTGTTTTGCGTAAAGCTTTTGCGTAGCCACCTCACGTCACCCCCATTCTGGCCACTCGTCTTTGGTTCTTCATGCGGCGGATGAAGTCATCGATCTCGCGGATTTCGTTCGCCTGCACGATAAAGTTGTAGGTATCGCCGCCGGAGAGGCTGCGCCCTTCCTGATTTGCGCCGATGAAGTTTTCGATTCTCATGCAGATACCCCCATCCGCGAAGTCAAACGCTCATTTTCTGTAATCCGGATGATGTCGTTAAACTGCTTTACCCGGTCTGCATTGATGTTGTAGTAGTTGTTCGTCGTGCCTGCTCCGGCTAGTGCCGGAAGATGACCGAAGGAAGACATTCCAAAGGTCATCGTGCCGAAATCGAGTTGGCTTTGAATTCCACGCTTGACATTTGAGAATTCTTTATCAAAGCCCTGCCCGAGTCCTTCCGCCATATATCCGCCGATACCGGCAAAGACCTTAGACGGGGACGCGATGCCGAGGAAGCTTTTCACACCGTCCACAAGCCCCGTGAAGACGTTTTCAACCGTCTGCTTGAAACTGTTCCACATATTCACGAAACCGTTTTTAATGCCCTCGACAATGTTCTTGCCGATGCTTCCCCAGTCAAACGAAAGGAATGTGTCCACGATAGACCGAATCAACTGTGGAATGACCATGACGATATCCGGAATCGCTTCAATAAGTCCGGTAGCCAAGGCTGCAATGATTTTGGGGCCTGCCATGATGATCTCCGGCAGATTGTCGATAATGCCCTGCACGATACCGAGAATCAGGTTCGGAATCGCCGCGATCAGCTCCGGCAGAGCCTTGATAAGCCCATCCGCAAGCGCCATTGTGATTTCCACGCCTGCTTCAAGAATTTTCGGCATATTTGCAATGATCGCCGTGACAAGGTTCGAGATAACGTCCGGAACTGCTGCAATCAGTTTTGGAGTCGCATCTACAAGCCCATCAACGAGAGCCAGAATGATAGCAAGCGCTGCGTCAATCAGGTTCCCGAGGTTTTCCGGACTGGTCAAGACCTCTACGATTTCAATAATCGCATCCGTTGCGGCGGGAATCAGCTGCGGGAGCGCATCTGCAATACCCTGTGCAAGCGATACAATGACATCAATGCCAGTCTGTGTGATCTGCGGCAAAAGCTCAATGAGAGCCGGAACGAGCGTGTTGATGACCGTCGGCGCAACATCCGCCAAAACCGACAGCACAGACGGCAAAGCCGCCATAAGACCGGTTACAAGGTTTGTAGCGCCCTCTACAAGAGACGGCAGTACCGTGCCCAGAATTGCCGGTAACTGTTCGCTTACCGTTCCGATAAGGGACGTTGTCGCTTCGACGATACGCGGCAAAAGCTCCTGAATCCGAGGAATCAGATTGTTCCCCGCGATGACCACAGAATCCGTAAAGTTCCCGACCAAAACGCCTAAATCTTGGTCAGGGTCTGCCATGCCGGTCACAAGATTCTGCCATGCGGATTTCATCATACCGAACGAGCCCTGAATCGTGCTTGCCGCTTCCTCTGCCGTCGTGCCCGTGATGCCCATTTCTGTCTGCACCACGTGGATAGCATCTACGATGTCAGCATAGCTTGAAATATCGTACTTGATGCCGGAAATCTTCTCTGCGTCCGCAAGCAGCCGCTCCATTTCCGCCTGCGTTCCGCCGTAGCCGAGTTTTAAGTTGTCCAGCATTGTATAGTTCGATTTCGCAAAGCCTTGATAAGCATTTTGGATGGATGCCATGTCCGTACCCATCTTGTTTGCGTTATCGGACATATCGGTAATTGCCAAGTTCGCCTTGTCCGCTGCCGCGCTTGTGTCTCCATCGAGAGATTGCAGCAGAGAGGCTGAGAAACTCGTTACCGTCTCCATATATTCATTTGCGGACAGGCCAGCGGTCTTATATGCGTTGTTCGCATAATCCATAACCTGATCTTGGCTGTCCTTGAAAAGCGTTTCCACACCGCCCACAAGCTGTTCATAGTCAGCGTAAGCGGCAACCGCTTTCGTCCCGAGTGCTCCGATTGCGGTAGCGCCAGCCGCGACACCAGCAACAGCCACTTTACCAGCCGTAGCAAGCCCTGATTTCAGCTTTTCGCCGAGCCCGGATGTTTTCTGCCCGACTTCATCAATGCCTTTATTCGCTTCGGTCGTATCCGCACCGATTTTTACAAAAAGTTCAAATAGATTCATGCTTCACCACCAATCCGCACCGCTTAACAACCTCGGCGGTGATCTCTTCGCAGGTTCGGCTGTCCTGCGGCTTCGGGTCTATCAGATCGGAATATTTTGCCTGTACAAAGCTGCCGCCCGCAAATTTCGCTGTGTTTTCCGTCATTGTGCGCAAACACTCCGCCGTATAAATACGGAAGGCTGATTCTTCCTGCTGCCGCTTTACCAAAATCGGCAAAAGGCGAATCAGCCCTCCCGCGCTTATCTTTGGAGCCGCCAGAAGCGCAAGCGTTACGCTTTCGCCTCCGACGCGCACGATTTGAAAAAATCCAGCATATCTTTGTCCTTGACAATCTCCTGAATCTGCCGCATGGTTTTTAGGACGCTCTGCTCTTTGACCGCCTCAACAGTCGTTTCGTTGACCGCAGCCAGAATACCGAGTGTGTCCTCTCTGTGCTTTTTCAGGATCAGCGGAATCCACTGGCCGATCTTCTGCGCACCGATCGCGTACCGTTCTCCCGCCGTCTGCGGCTTCTCCGCGTCGATCTGTGCTTTCAGGCTCTCCCGAAGCTCATCGTCCGTCAGAATATTGAGCGCGTACACGCTGACCTCGCAGAGGACATCAGCTGCCCTATCCGTGCTAAGTTCCGAAAATTTCATACTTTTTTCTCCTTACGTTTCAGCCGTACCTGCTTTGATATAAACCTCATACGGCACAACGTCCTGCTTCGACATCGAATAGTGCGCCGTGTACTCAAACGCCATCTGCCCCTTGTTTTTGTCCGCTGTTTTCAGCTGGAATCCGCCGGTCGACAGCGCGTTCATAAGCCGAATAGCAATGAAACCGCCATTCGTTGCACCGTTCTTGTCAGAATAATCGCCAACAAGCCAGATGTCCGCAAAGTCAGCCGCCGAAAGATCGCGCCGAGGAACAACCTTCGTTGCGTCTGTGCCGTCGATGTCAGCCGCCGCCATGAGAGATTTCGCAGAGGCGGTCGTAGCCGTTACGTATGTACCAGCAAGCTTCACTTCGACATCGTCCATCCGCTTCATTTCCATTGTGTTCTTGGGGCAATTGTCCACATCCGAGCCGTAGTCAGAATACGTCGGTGTCGCGGAAAATGTAACGCCGCCGGTAGTTGCGCCGATCTGGCTCTCCGGTTCAAACGTTCCGGTTGCAGGCGTAAATTCGCTCAAAACAACGCCAGCGTTGATTTGCAGCTGCTTAAACGTATCCGCCGGAATTTTTGTAAATTTCGCCATGAAATCAGTCCTTTCAGTTCGCGGTAATGTATTCGACCGTTACGTTCAAATACCGCCGCTTGATGTATTTGTCGGAATCATCCGCGATGTTCTGGCACCACGGCGTTCCGCGCTTAATCCAAATTGCACCGCCGTCGCACGGAACGAACACGCCGCCAAAACCGATCGCGTCCGAAATTTCCTGCGCTTTGGCATTCGGTTCTGCTTCCTTTTCCGTGTAGTACCACAGATTCACCGTAAGCCCGATTTCTCCGCTGTCCCACGCGCCTGTAATAAGCTCATACGTGAGCCACGGAAAAATTGCATCATCCGGCACGCTCGAAGCCGGATACGCCGTCAGGAACTGTGAAAACCACGCATGCAGCGCCTTATCTTTTGTCATGCCGGTAACGCCTTCTTTTCTGCCGTGAAATACTTGAGATCGAAGCTGGCCGAGCGTGGGGTTTTCTTTGCCACCGGCTCCGATGTTACACGGTACGTCTCGCCGGTCGTTTTATCCCGGAAGAAGTCGTTATACTCGATAGGAACGCTTTGCTGAACCAGAACCGAGTAAACGCTTGTAACGCCTTCTTTTTCGGCTCTTCTTGCCTCCATCGACGTATCAAGCGCCTGATAGTTGGAAAACTCAACGCCCTCGACCCAAGTTGTTTCGAAACCGCCCGCTCCATCCGGCACGCGGCTTTTGTCCAAGAGGACACACGGTCTTGCAAAATCGTCAAGTAAGCTCATATCTTCCTCCATTGGTTCAGGCGTGACTTAAAGACAGACTGCCATGTTACCATTCCAGCGCCGGTTGTAGACCCGCTTGTCGTTTTCGAATAGCTGTACCCGCCGAAACTCTCCGACGTGTACGGGCTCGCGGCGATGTCTCCGTTCTTTTCCTGCCACGCCTTGATTTCCTCTCCCAAGCAGAGAAGTGCGGGAGGAACAGACATCGGCCAGATAGAGCCGTCAAATGTCTCGTCTGCCATCGCGTAATCCGGGTATTGGTGAACTCCGTCGTTGAAAACAGAGCCAACCACACGGAAAAACTGTCCGTTTTGCAAAAACGGCAGTGTGATGCTGCCGTTTTCGACCGTGTACGTACCACTGATTCTGTCAGTTTCGAACCAGTTTCGAAGCACGCCACATAATTCAGTCAGCATCACACCGCCACCTCCATTACTTCGCCGTTACCGTCGCGTTACCGGCCTTCTGCGCCTTGTAAGTCGCGTCAGCCTCAACGACTGTGATCTTCTTGCCCGTCGTCGCAGTGATATCGGACTTGCCATCCCACGTCGACCACGTTCTGACATTCTGACCATAGGTCACGGTCTCAGCCGAATCGCCTACCTTGTACTTGTAGACATTCCCAGACGTTTCCTTCGCCGGGTTGACTGTGATCTTCGTGTCGCCGGTTGCGGTTCCGGCTGCCGAAGTAACGGTCAGCGTGCCGAGCGACGGGGTCTCGTCAATGTCAGCAACGGCAATTCCGTCCTGATACTCCGCGAACAGGGTCATACCCATGATCGCAAAGGACTCGGAGACCGCCGTGGAGTAATTGCCCTGCACGTGGAAACCGACAAGGTTTGTTTCGCCATCAGTTCTGTAGTCGAGACCGGCACGGGCGAAATCGCTGTCAGCCGGGTCGATGTAGTACAGAACGATGTTCTCAACCGGAGTCGCAATAACACGGCCACGCTTGATTTCTTCGTCAGACAGCAGGAACACGGTGCTGTAGCCCATGAAGTTCTTGATATACTGGAAGCCGAACTCAGTCTGGATGGTGATATCGGCGCCGCCGAGGTAGTCATACAAGTCCATGACGTTCACGAAGCCGACAACGTTTGTCGCGGTTCTGTACATCTGCTTGAACTTGTTGATAACAGCGCCCTTCGCCATCGCAAGCGCACGCTGCCAGTTGGTTTCGCTGACGCTCAGAAGACCGGTATTCAGGTAGTCGTAGAACCGGTTCGTGACGTTGGTCTGAAGCTCATACAGGAAAGCTTCGTCGGTCATCGCGACTGCGACATCATAGCCGTATTCCTTGATTGCCTCGATGGAGACCGCCTTCGCGTACTTTTCGACGTTGATGTTCGCATAGTCCTTCTCGATGACAGTCGCTTTGGAGTATGGGATCTCTTCGCCCTCGCCGACGCTCTGCGCGAGCGTCACGCTTGCGGTCTTGGATTTCAGGACGGTGCCCGGCTGCTTTTTGATGGGGCGCATAATGCCCAGAATGTCGCGCAGGTGCTGCCAGTTCCGCGCAAAGCGGGTTACAAAATCGATTTCACGAGCGGTTACCTGAACGTCGCTCGTCATGGTCAGGTTGTTTTTTGCTGCCATATTATTCTTCCTTTCCGAACAAATTGAGATTTGCGGCAATTGCTGCCTGCCGTTCAGACGCGTCCCTGATTTTGAAGATGTCGTCCCGGCTCATAGCGCCGCCGTTGTTTGCGGGCGGGTCTTTGGTGTCCGCGCCCTTCTGTTTCGTGGTAACAACGAAATCTGCCCACTCTTCCTTGATGGACTTCTTCAAATCATCTGCGTTCTTGATCTTTCCGTCTTCCAATTCAACCGAAGAAAGATCGGTGACCTTCAAAACAGAATCGATGCGCTTTTCGCTGATACCCGCAGACTTCAAGAGTTCCCGATACGCGGATTCTTTCGCGCTCTTGGTTTCCTTCTGCATCTGCTCTCTTTTGTAGTCATCAAATTCCTTTTTGACCTTGTCGTGCTTATCCTTCCAGCCATCGTCGCCTTTGGCTTTCAGGTTTTCCAGCTCCGCCTGTACTCCGGGGAGCTTTTCAGCGTCTGCCTTATACCTCGCGAGATCGCTTTTCAGCCCGTCTACGGTATCGGTGTGCGCCTCAATGATAGTGTCCATCTGCTCTTCCGTCAGCCCCATTCCCTTTAGGAGCTTCCTTGTTAATGCCATGTTCTATCTCCCTTTCCCTTGTCGGCGGTTCTTTGCCGCGACAGAACAAAAAATGTGGCAACAGTCGTTTCTTCACTGTTACCACATTTATACCGCATATTTTAGGCTCTCTTACGCAAACTTTCAGCCATTTTTCAATTCATCCTCTACGATCTTCCGGTATTCGGACGCATGGTCAGCCGCTGCGGGCTTCAAATATGGCTGCGCTTTATTGCCCGCCGTCCAGTGCCAGTCCCCCTTTGCGTCCTGATACGCCCACGGCGTAGGTCTTCCGCCCGGATAATACTTTCCGGTTCCTAGTTCGACGTATGCGGCATATTCCGTGTCACTTCCGATGTATGCAGCCGGTTCCCCTTCATCTACGCGGTGAGTGATACTGTTCCTCAGATTGCCAGTGTCCACCGGGCAAAGCCGCTTCGCGTACTTTTCAGCCGTCATGCCGATCTTTTCGAAGGCTCGAATCAGCGCGTCGCGCATGGCGGACTTCACCTCTTCGGAATTGTCGATAAATTCAACGCTCACGCTTTTTCCACCCCGCCCATTCTGCGTATGTCATATTTTCAATCAGTTCATTTTGCCCTGTCGCTGGATTTCTGGCGCGGCGCTGTCCTCTGGAAGTGTCAATTCCCTCTATCACAGATACCAGCGTGCAGCGGCAGTTGTATATTTCTTCCGGTCTTCCTTGCGGGTCTCCCGGGAATCGGCAACCATTAGAAAACTTCTTGTCGTTGTCCACAACCTCACCATCGAGCATCGCGTGAGAATGGCGCGTCCTGCCATCAAGCGTTGCCATCCACTCTTTGCGGCATTTAATCCCCATCTTTTCAGCCGCAAAATAAGAATCCATCCGTCCGGCGTTCTGCGCACCCGTGACTGCCGTTCGAGCTGTCCGGATGGCGGAATCGCGGTTCATGGTGACAATTCTGGATTGTAGATCATCTGCCATATGCTTAATGCTCTCGCCCTGCAAAATTGAGCTTGTGACGCTGGCTGTTATCTGCTTTTTCCCCCATGCAAGATCAATTCCGCGCTTTAACGCTCTTTTCGGCGGGTAATACGGCATAAGCTCCGGCTGTTCCACAATCAAGCGCTTTACAGTCTGTTCGTCCCATAAATCAAATCCGACATCGCCAGTCACTTGTTCAATGGTGTACGCCGCGAAATTCCGATTCAAACTGTAAATGCCCGGCGTTGCATCGTTGACATACGCAACAGCAGCAGCGTTTGCATTTGTCATGCGCTCTGCCACTTTATCACGCAGCGCCTCGAAGCGCTTGCCTCGACCAATCTGCGCAAGCCGCCACTGCCTATATTGCTCTTCTGTAATATCGCCAGCGTCCATCCGTGCCTTTTCGGATTCGTCACGGTCTGCGAACTTTGCAAAATACTCCTTGATGATGTCCGTCAGACCGTCATACGCTTCTTTGTAAGAATCGTATATCCGCTTTTCGAGCGCCTTTAACTCTTTTTCGGTGAGGTCGTATCCCTTATCAGGTCTCATCGTTCACCATCTCCGGTGGCTCGAAGCTGCGATCAATATCCTCTGCCGCTTTTCTTTTCAGAATTTCGGCGACTTCTTCCTGCGTCAGCCAAGTGAGCTTGTTCAAAATTGTCTCATCATCGAGGTAGTTTGCCGCAAGAAGCACCATCTGCGTTTGTTCCAGCTGATTTGTTACCTTAGAGCGAGTAAAAGATGGCTCATCCTCAATCCCGACGATTTTGAAAAGCGCCTGTAAGAAATCAATTACGCAGTATTCGAATTGATCGACCTTGTTATCCATCGACTGATATGCCGCATTGATCTCCGTCGCTGTTTTCTGGCCGCCTTGCAGTTTTGTAACGTCCAACATCTGAAAATCTCGGTACAGATCGTCGCTGATTCTGGAAAGAAGCGCTTCCCGAGCTTCAACCGGGATTGTGATCGTATGGGCCTCCGCCTTCGCGCCGTCATCGTCCACAAGACCCACACCAATTCTCCGCATGGACTCTTTGAATCGTGCCATATCGATCTCGTCCATGCCGCCAGCATTGGAGATCGTCCAGTAAATAACGGATGCATCATCAACCGTATTTGCAAAGCCGGATTTGATTAAGTCGTAGCAGTCAATTGCCTCGCGCTGACCAACCAGCTCAGACTGCTTTGCGCGGTTCCCGTACATAGGAATAATAGGGAAGCCCGGATAATTCTGATACGCCAGAAGTTCAGTCCCGTCAATCTCAGAAGTCGCTTCCACAGCCACATAGCCGCGCTTCGGCTCCAAGATCATCATTTCTTCCCCGCTCCGTCGGATGTACTGTGTAAATCCGTCAGGTTCGAAGAGCGTAGCACGCAGCGGCTTGCTTGTGCATACTTGCCAGAAACGAATGCCCGACCGAAGCGCTCCGTTTTCCTCATCCAGAAGCGGAACAAATTCTGTCACATCAAACACTTCAAGGTGATCGAGATTCCAGAAACCATAGGAAACGCCGCCGACAAGCGCGTCGTGTGCTGCGTCTTGGAGCCGTGTGTCAAACCCAGCGCCCAACTTCGCTTTGTTTTCCTCTTTTTTCAGTGTCACGCCGTTCCCAAGCAAATACTGAGTTTCCTGCGTGATGAAATTTGCAAAGAAATTGCTCCGAAGCTTATAGTTCGGACTGTAGTTGTCCGGAATGACTTTCCCGTTGAGTGTATAAAGCAGCTTTTGAAAATTAGCAATCGTCACATTCCTGTGCGCGTCATACTCCTTCGCAATAACCGCCTGTTTGTATAAATCCGAGTCTTTGTGATTATTTATCGCGGACAGAACAAATTCCATCCGTTCCCGGTCAGACTTTTCCGCGACCTCTAAAAAATCCTGATATGTTTTCATCTTTTACCTCACCGCGCCAGTTCCGGCACAAATCTGTGTTCTTTGAAGTGCTTTTTCAAGACCGTCATCACCATGTACCTGATTTCGTCCATAGCGTGGTCGTTTTCCTTCACGACGCGGTCAGATTCTGCTTTTTCGTCCCACCTGTAAAGCCCGAATTCGCGGATAGCGTCCTCGCAGCTCTCATGTATTTTGACCTTCCCGGACGCGATCATCTCAGCCGTTGTCTGTATGCCTGGCAGTACATCATTCACAGCCCCACGAACTTTGAACTCATGGTGCTTCTTTACGGTGGCAATAAAAGCGTCCGCCGACGGGTCTACAATCAGGCATTTTATATCCCTCCCGCCCGAAAGGCGCTTTACCTCTGAATAATACTCTTCCGGCGTTTTTTCTTTCCGTTCTTCTCGCCCGCAGTAATAATACTCTCCGATTCGCACCGCTTCTGTTTTTGTCACACACCACAAGCCAGCCGAAAACGGGTTGTGTGTGCCGTAGTCAATGGAAATGTAGTAATCGCCGGTGTCCGGTATGTCCTGCACGATGCAGGAATCGCCAAACATCGGGTAGACAAGCCCTTCGGCAATTACCCAATGTCCAAGTACATATCGCTCATAGAAAACGCCGGAATACATATTTTCATAGCGTTTAATTGTTCGTTCACTAAGCCCTGGGTTGTCTCTCATTTCAAAATGCAGATACAGAGCATTTCTTTCTTTTCGGCGTTTAATCCAGTCTGCATAAAACCAGTGGTGAGGGCTTCCGGGGTTGCAAGAGAACCACAGCTTTGCGCCGTCCACGGAGCAACGTGCAAGTGCCTGCTCCACAAACGATCGTGGCATCAGCACCACCTCGTCCAGCAGCACACCAGCTAACGTTCTGCCTTGAATCAGCGTATAGCTTGCCTCGTCCTTGCCGCCGAACACTTCAAAGTAGTTCGTCACAGCGCCGCGCCGCACTTCCATGACCTTATCGCCACGCCGCCAGCGGATGATATAGCGATCCTTCGCAAGGCTCATCGCCGTAAACGGCACGATAATGTTCTTTGTGCAGCTATCCACTGTGCGGCCACACACGCCAAAGCGCTGCCCGCTGAAATTCTCCATCGCCCAGCGGACGAACGCCCACATCATGATTGAGGTCTTACCGGAACGCACAGCGCCGTCGCAGATCAGCGCGTCATACTTGGAATAAGGGAAAGCAATGATTTTCCGCTGCTTTGAACTAATCATCGCTTTCCAGCCCTTCCGCCATTTCGCGCAGGCTTACGCTCAGCGCGTCCTCCTGCGCGCTATCAGTCGGCAAGCCAAGCTCGACAACGTCACGCTGCCCAAGATATTGTTTCCCCAGCCAAATAGCCATGCTCGCGTTCTTCGCCGCAAGCTGCCATTGGCTCCGCCGCAGCGAAATTTTCCCCGCTCCGCGCTTTTGCTTAAATACCTCGGAAAAACTGGCATGATAGGTGCGTTTACACCAACTATCCAGTGTTTTATCAGTCACGTCAAACCAACCGCAGATTTCCTCAAGCGTGCATTGCAGGCCGCAGAGGTTCTCGAACTGCTTCTGATCTATTTCCTTTCTTGGCCTTGCCATACGCGCCCTCCTTTCTCTGCTGTCGTTTGATAAACTTTTCCATGTCCCGCTTCAAATACGGGCTGCTGGTTTTGGCTATAATCGCCCGTGCTTCTTCAATCGTCATTCAGTAACACCGCTTTCTTCCCCGTAAACTTCTCCCAACGGTCAACAATGACATCGGCATACTTCGGATCGTACTCCATGCAGAAAGCATGTCTGCCGTTCTGCTCCGCTGCCATGATCGTCGTGCCGGAGCCAGCGAACAGGTCAAGAACATTCTCTCCCGGCTTGCTGGAACACTGCATCTGGTAGTCGAATAGCTTAATCGGCTTCATGGTCGGATGCTCCGCGGATTTGACAGGCTTATCAAAATTCAGAACGGTGGTCTGTCTGCGGTTCTTGAAGAAATAATGCTTCTTGCCTTCCGTCCATCCGTAAAGGCACGGCTCATGCGCATCTTCTTCAATCTCGCTCTCACCGTACAGGCAAGGCTCATGTTTCCACTGGAAATCCTGTCTCCCCATCACAAGTGAGTTCTTCACCCAGATCAGGCACTGCCTGACGCGCAGCATCGCGTCTTTACACGCGCCGCGAAAGTTATACCCCTCTCCGTCTGCGTGCCATATGTAGAACGGAGCGCCGGGTTTCATAACCATCGCCGCATTGGAGAAAGCATCCGTCAGGAACCGTCTAAATGCCGTATCCTCCATATTGTCGTTCTTAATCTTCCCGGCGGTGCCCTGATAGTCCACATTGTACGGAGGGTCTGTGAGCAGCAAATCCATTTGTGCCCCCTCTACGAGCTTCTGTACGTCTGTCAAAGACGTTCCGTCTCCGCACATAAGGCGATGAACTCCAAGCTGATACACATTGCCAAGTCTGCTCTTAGGCTCTGCTGGAAGAACAGGGTCATAATCATCCTCCACAACGGAATCGCTCAGCTCGTCGCGAAGCCCCCAGTCAAAGTCAAACGCCGACAGGTCAAGACCAGGCAGTTCATCAGCCAGCAGATCAAAGTCCCAATCGCTCTCGTTGCTCTTGTTATCCACCAGCCGCAGGGCGTTGACCTGCTTCGGGGTCAGATCGTCCACACAAACACACGGCACTTCTTCCATGCCAAGCTTCCTCGCCGCAAGAGCGCGGCAGTGTCCAATTACAATCACACCGTCACGGTCAATCACAATCGGCTGCACAAAGCCATACTGCTTGATGCTCTCTGCAACGTTGTTGATCTGACGCTTGTCATGCTTTTTCGCATTTTTCCCGTATGCAGTAATGCTGGAAAGCGTTCTTTTTTTTACCTCCATGTTATCCTCCCCATCATGCCCGATCACCGGCCAGCCACCTCATTCTTTCGTTCTCGTGTCTCCGTGTGTGAATAAATATATTTATTCACACCGGAGAACACGAGAACAGGAGGAGGAGGTTTCCGCAGAACGCTGCGGTGCCGATGAAGAAGGGCGTAGAGTTGATCTCTACGCCCTTATAGTAAATGTTAAATTTGGCTCTGGGACGCAGACTTTTTCATAAAAGCCCTCTTTTTTGCCCCACAAGGCGAATAAATTGCCTGTGCCACTCCTGTGCGGTGCGTTCGGACACATAAACCGCCATCGCAGCGCCCTGTAAGGTATGCGTCCGCTTCCAAAGAACCAAGTCTATGAGCCGGAGTCGCTCCGCGCCGTCAACGAGCTGTTCCGTCTCCGCGATTGCCTCCTCAACGGCAGCGCGCTCGGCCTTCGTCATCAGCCCGCCGCCCTTATAATTGCGGATCATCCACTTTGCATATGGCCACCAGCCGTAGCGCGGCTTACTCATAGATCCTCCTTTTGGCATGCCTGCAGCTCGTCCTTATACGCCGCGCACAGAAACGCAGCATTAGTTATAACATGCCACAGAGCCGGTAAGCCGCTCTCATCGTCGAGCGCCAGCGGATTATCCCAGATATGCAATACGTGGCGCAGAAGGGCGTCCAGCCACTTCTCACGCGGCACCTTGCGCCAGTCCTCTGCATCGGCGTATTTTGCCTTGCCAAACTCCCGCACCTGCATGATTGCCTCGATTGCCTCTACCGGCACGAGCGACGGCCTCGGCTTGCCCTCATCGTACTTTGCGCCTTTGATCTGATCCATCAATAGTGTACCCTCCCTTCGCGTTTTGCCCGATCGTATTTCCGCGCTCTGGCGGACATGCCGCTTGTTGCCATCCCGCGCTCTGTGCGCTCTACCTTGCTTTTGTTGTACTCGTCCGCAGCCTT
>ERZ1034917.881-NODE-881-length-23033-cov-27.183480_pt1 | contig 23033 bp, 33 predicted proteins | sample MGYA00520605_ERZ1034917 | MGnify/ENA primary metagenome ERZ1034917 (study PRJEB33766, sample SAMN09781784) | gut metagenome | biome: gut microbiome | host: Homo sapiens | place: Madagascar | study: EMG produced TPA metagenomics assembly of the PRJNA485056 data... | reverse complement strand
ATTATAACCCAGATAATAAATAAACCTCTAATATAATTTAATATTAAACTTTAGCTTTCCAGCAATTCACCGAATTATTGCCCTAAAATTACTTTTAGGCGGCACAAAACAACTTATGCCTATTAAATTCTCTTGATACTCCAATAGAAGTAATGAACTTTAAGCAGATTCTTTTAGCATGAGTTTCAGTAGGCTCACAAAGATATTTATCAATAACCTCCCAAGCATTTAATTCTGCTATTACTCTAAGGTTTGTGGTAAGACAAAGCAGCTTAGATGTATCATCACATACACCTTTACTATATGGACTGTTTGCTACTTTCCAGAATAACAAGTCTTCATTGTTATATGGAACAGCCAGATATACAGTACCATGTTCTAGCATAGCTAGATGCTGTGACTTAACCATTCTTTCTACAAATGGCTTAGCACTATCTTCTGTTATTTTATCTTCTGACTTATAGCATACCCTACCAACACGTTCAACTTGCTTATAAATACCCTCAAGACCTGGTGTCTGAGTAATGAGTTCTACTGACGGATTAATTAACTTCATTTGTTCAATCTTTTTAGTTTCTTTTCCTAATTTGCTTAATTATATAATTCTTATAACCTGCTGAAGGTTTATATCTTCTTCTTCTAGCTTCCTCAAGAGGTAAAGGAATTGTAGCAGTCTTATTTCTTTCAGGGTAATACTGCTTACCAGACTTAGATACCCATACTGTTCTAGTGCATATATTAATATGGTTACCTCCTGGTTTATCACCCTCATCTATATTACCCCCAACATAGTGACCATCTTCATCACAGAATGCTCCAGTATTAGCATCTATATAGTAACCTGGATATTGGTCACTTTCATATATTTCTCTTCCATTATCTAAATACATAGCTTTATACTTTAAGAATTATTATTTACTGAAATTCACTTCACCAAAGACCTTGGATAATAAATACCTTGGCATATACATAATAGAGTTTTCAAGGTGGTTTCTTTCTTTAAAATCTTTAGATACACCTACTAGTCTTCCTGTTCTACAAGGGTTATTTCCAGTTTCACCATCAACTACTTCAATAATCATAGCTCCACCTTGCTTAACAACTCCTTCACAATCATTGCAAAGACCTTGAAATATTTCTCTTGGAGCTTCCTTGTCTCCTTTGAGCTTACCTAACATGGCTACACCGTAGTCTTTTCCACAGCAAATGCAGCGTAAGACTGATGGATTAACACCATGTTTAGGACTTAATGTTATACTATTCTTTGTCATAAATCTACTTTTTTAGTTACATAACCAAAATTCTGAATTAATTGTTCTATTACTATATCAGGATTTGCATTTGATTTCTCAATAACTTCCCTGAATGCTTCTGCTAGGTTATATGGAAGGTTATTGTCATCTGAAGGCACTTTGATAAAGTATTGAAGTCCTTCATATTCATATAGTTTATTGATAAATCTGTAATCATAACACTTCTATTTAGTTACTCTTGACAAACATCTAATTCATCTATTGTCCAATCTTCTGCAGCCCTGATTAATGCTTGGTAATGATTAATTTGCTTTATAATTTCCTTAGAACGCTCCTTGTCATTCTCATCAAGCATAATACCCTCCGTACGAAGTTGCTCTATCATATATTCAGCAAGTTCTGGTAACTCTTTTAGTAGAGTAGGGATACCTATAGCTGCATTGTCATTCTTAAATTCTTCAATAAAGTTGGTATCATCAAAATTATTTTCCTGAAGCTTATGACAATACCTGTGTCCTTCATCATCTATATCAGATTCATACTCTTCAGATACACTATAGTTATGAACTTTTACAGGCATTGATTTACTCAAGCTATAAGATACACAGCAATCCACTTCTACAGGTTTTGGATCTGATTGGTTATATGGAGCAGAAGGATCTAGAGCAGCTCCCATTGGATAATTATCTTTCATTTCTTTTTAATTCTATTAAGTCTTTTTGATATTGGTTCCAATGAAGGAAGGAATATCTTACCACCAACAGTAAGTCTTTCTCCTTTTAGGCATCTTGATATATCATGTGCTCTGATACCATAGGCTTTAGCTGCTTCAAGTGGAGTACTCCAGTATGTAACAAAGGTACCATTTATAGTATATTCCTTAATTCCTAAAGAGGATCTTGTAATTTTTCCTTCTTCCATCTATGTATCTATGGGTTTCCATAGCCTTCTTTTTATCTTCAAAGGATTCTCCTTTAAGTACAAAAAGTTTGTCTCCAGCTTTTCTATTTAAGTCTAAGCACTTACGTATTGTAGATTCTGAAATTTCAAGTTCCCTCGCTGTTTCTTTAATAGAATCATAAGAACTTAGAAGCTTCCCTTCAAGATTATATACATCTACAGGAATATGAGGTTTAAGAATATACTTATATCCTTTCCTCCTTTCAATCTTTCTCTTCTCTTGTATTTTATCTCTTTCTAGAAAATCTGAGAAATCCTCATATACAATATTATTGTCATCCATAATCAATTAGTTTATGTACTAGCATAAATAGTATAGTTTTCAAAATCATCAGAGATAGATGTAAGAGCCTTTATGTATTCCTTAGTTCTTCTGAGTAATTGCTCATAGGTTCCCCAACCATTAGATGGACTGAAGTCTTTGAAGAAATCTTCTTCCTTCAATAGTTTTCTATAGCATCTCATCACATCTTCCAGATAGTCCATATTAGGAGTTTTAATACCTAGATTATCCTCTGGATGCCATAGAAGGTCATAAAGTGTTACTGTATTTCCTTCTTTCTTAGAGATACATTTACCTATCACCTTGCATTCATCAGCCATATCTGTCAGATTATGAGTGAGATTGATATGAAAATAAGTATTACTTTCGTAAGTCTTCTCCTCAATATCATCAGGATCAATATCAGGGAAATAAGTAAGAACTTCCTGCTTGGTTTCAAGTTCTCTTGTTTCTCCTTTATCTCTAATATAAACTCCTGTACCCCTATGAAGTACAGGAGTCTTACTCTTAATATATAGGTCTAAACTCATTCTTCTAACTTAAATTTACTGTTAAAATCACTAGCTTCTCTTACATAGAACCCTTTACCATCAGTATAGATAATAGCATCTATCCATTCTTTTGTAGTAGGATTCTTCATTCTTGTGACACCTTGATTTACAATAGCATACTTATGTCCATTCTTAGGATAAAGCCAACGAAGTGCTTTATTCCATAATTCCTTAGCTTTATCTCCATACCAGGCAATCTTACCTAGCTCCTGAGGAATCATATCTTTTTCACCAACTCTCCAATTATACTTGAAGGCATTAAGCTCACAGAAGATAGCTGTATTATACCAGCCTTTAAGTTCTTTCATTGCATCAATGCATTCTACATTGGTTCCATTTACTTCAAGACCTTGATAGTGAGATGGATGATTGATCATTTCTTTGTTTGGATTTTCTTTATCTGTCTTAGATGCCTTAGTATAGTTACTAACTTTTTCTAATTCTGCAATCTCCTGTTGAAGAAGATCTAGTTGCATAAAATAATATTTCTTATCTAATTCTGTAAGCTCTTTGCAGTACACAAAATTAAATAAGTCATCTAATATTTCTTTCCACTTTTTCTTTTTAGTTTCCATATCAGTATTTATATAATGCTCCTTTACTAATTGCTTCTCCAATGAATGAGCTCATTAGTTTACTATGTATTATAGTTTCCTCTGAGTCATCTGCTTCATTGTAGACATGATAATCATTATTCTCATTAAGGGATATATCCTTAGAGCTTCTTAGTCCAAAGTTAAGAAGAACAAAACACTCTAAAGGGTAACCTCCCTTTACTTTCTTAATTAAATCATCAAGCTCCTTCTGGGAGTTGATTTTCTGTGGACTCTGATTCTTCATTTTCCTGAGAATTTAAGTATGTATAATTCACTTCTTTAAGACCATCTATCTGCATATCATAACCTTGCTGAGCAATTTCTCTAGTATGAGTCATAGCTTCTGCAATATTATTAGCCCATAGAAGAACTTTATATTTAATAGTTTTCTCACTACCATCATCAAGTAGGGTGGTATCTCTTAGAGTTGCAATGAAAGTATAATCTCCTTCGTACTGGGTAATGATTTCCTTGACAACAGATAGCTTCAAGCCTGTAATTTCAAAGTCTTCAACTTCTCCATCAATCTTATCTTGGTTAAGAAGAGACAATACTTCATATTCTGCTTCTGCAAATACTTCCTTATCAAGAATATATGTCTCAATCTTCTTCTTTACCTTCCCATCTATCTTCCAGGCTACTTTCGCTTTTACTTCTATTAGCATAACTATTTGATTTTAAAGTTCTTTATTATAGCATTACTGCTACCTTTGGTTGATTAATTTGCTTCATCTTATAATTGATGAAGCTATTGCGGGTTTCATCTAACTTTGCTAGAATTTCCTTCTGAGTCCATGTATTCTCTACAGGTACTAGAGGTGTTCCATTATATGCAATGTAGATTGTACCATCAAAGTCTGCCAAGCAAATTGCACTATGTGCCTCTGCTAAAATTATATTCTGTCGAGAGGTCTGTTGCTTCTTTCTAATTGTTCTTATAAATTCCATTACTTTAACCACATTTATTTAGTTTTTGATTGTTACTATTTACTATAAGATAGTCAGCAGATTCCTCAAAAGGAATACCTTCTTTATAGTTAAGACTCCAAGGGTAGGACTTTCTCATTGCTGTACGTAAGGTTTCTATATTTGCCAGTTTCTTTCTGATTGCATCTACAGCCTTAGTACATCTGATGTTATTTAAGTCTACAGCCTCAGCTTTCTTATTATCAAACATGGTATTGGCCTTCTTGACAATCTTAAGCCATTCCTCTGAAGTTTCATATAGACTATAAATATGAAAAGCTTCTGTGGCATCCTTACCAGAAAGCCTCTTTAAATCTTCACAGCATTGATTGAATATTGCGGAAGCTATACTCATCATAGTTAGGATATAATGAAGGGAAGCTAAACATTCAGCATGTTCCCATTTAGCATTTCTGAATGAAATAAAGATTGCTCTATGCAGTTCTTCAGTTTCTTCATCAAACTGCTCCTCAATGTTGTCATTCAGGATATTCATATACCTTACATTCTGACTACTTACATCCATTAACCTATTTGGAAGTACTTCTAAGTATTTGCCTATCTTATTAATTGCTTGCTTGGTTTCATGCCTATAGAACATCTTTTCTTTCTTAATGTCCTCAATGTAATCCAAGTAAGCATACCTAGCCATAGTGATGGATGGTAAGCAACAATACTGGAAGTACTTCCAAATATCTATTAATTCTTCTTCTGTTAAAACCATAATTAATGTTTAATGAACCCAATGATCTGATACCTCTGCTACTGCTGGTATTGGTACTGACTTACAATACTTACTGGCAGAGCTTTCCATATACTCTTCTACTACCTTAGGAAATGTTGTAAGTTCCTCAGGATACTCCCAATTACATTCATCATGAGTTAAGTTATCTAGTCTACATTTTCCAAAATAACCATTCTCTACAACCCAATGAAAAATTGCAATTTGTGATTCCTTTAGAACTATAGCACCTGTACCTTGAGTTACAGAGTTGAGGGCTTTTCTATCCCATTTAGATACTTCCTTAAAGTGTTCTTTGACTTCAATATATACACTATCTTTGTTAGGCTTATGTATACTTCTATACTCTTCCCAAAACTCAGAAGTAAAGTGATTTTGCTCTTCTTTCCATTTTTTAAAGGTTGCCCAATAAGTCTTATGTCCAGTTATAGGATTAAGAAGAATATATCCCTTATTTCTTACTTCCTTAGAGCCTTTCTCTTTGAATTTAGCAATACCAGGAAAACCTTTTGAATAAGCTTCAGCAAACTTTTCTGCTTCCTCTAATGTACATCCTTTAGCATTTTGTATAGCAAAAGCAGACCCGCCAAACTGTTGAGAGAATTCAATAGGTTTTACATCTTTTCTAAGATGTGGATATAGTTTCTTAATACTTTTAATAGGAGTATCTCTTGGTATTTCTTTAGTATAAATCATATAAGCACATAATGAATGCATATCTCCACTGCCATGAAGAAACTCATCAATCATAGATTGCTCTTGATAAATATCTGCACCAAGTCTACTCTCAATAGCACTATAGTCACAGCTACACCACTTATAACCTTTAGGTGCAGTAAAGCAACTTCTAGTAATATCATCAGCAGGTAATTGCTGCATATTAGGATATGGGCATGCCTTTCCTTCTTTCTTTTGTTTAGCAGAAGGATTAGCTGGTAAATGCTTTATTTTAGCTAAATCATCATTGTTGTCTTTTGATCCACATGACATTCTTCCTGTATCACAACCTAATTGTCTGTAAATGGTATGTACTCTGTTTGTATTTGGATTAATGGCATTCAAATGATTTTGTCCAAAGGATGTTACTACCTTAGCAGAACCATTATACCCTGCATAATAATCTTCATCCTCAGGTTCTCCTTTACCTAGATACAATTTAAGGAATTCATCATTTATTCCCTTTTGTTTCTTAAGAACTTTCTCCATAGCACTTTCCTTATCTTCACCAGATTTTTTATCTTGTACTTTAGTGTCAAAACCCAGTTTCTTTAACAAAGGAATAACCTGTGAAGAAGAGGCCCAATTTATAGTACACTTTGGTGTTAAATCAAATCCATTGAATAAATCACCTTGAGTATTTACATAGGTAAACTCCTTAAGATTAGGATCTGAAAGAACAAAATTGTTCAAGTCATTGATAGCTTCATCAAGGTGCTGCCTATCTATTTTCATCTTGGCTTTCCATTTCTCTTCATCAAGATGAATACCACACCATTCCAGATAAGCAATTACAGGTACAAAGTCACACTCTAGTTTAGCTCCAACTATACATCCTTGTTTCTTGCAATCTGCAACTTGAGATTTCATTATATCATGTAGATGAATAACATCTCCTGTTGCATACTTTATGGTAGATGTATCAATACCCCTCCATTGTATTTCACCTCTAACAGTCTTATCAATATAGATACCTAATCTTCTTTCTGCTATAGCCTGTAAACTATATGATATACCATTGATAGGGTCTTTGTATAGTGGAGGGTACCCAAGATATAGAACCTGTTCTACTATCATTGTATCGTAAACTTTAAGAGGAATAATCTCATAATTGTATAACCATTGTAAGTCAAACTTTAAGTTCTGACCTATCAAATAGTTACTTTCCAATACCTCTTTATATTTTAGAATACTAATAGTAGTACAATCAACAACTATCTGAATACTTTTGTCTATACTTCCAAACTGAGCTAACAATAGACTTCCTACATGAGGGTCTTTTCCCAGAGTTTCAGTATCAAATTGAATCATCTTCCAATCTTTCATTATTGCAAGAGATTCATCTACAGAGATTATCTTATAGACATCATTCTCAAATAGTTGTTGATTGGCTGTAACTAAATATATCATTCTTTACTATATGCTATCAATTCATCAAAGTCTAGGACATACTTGAACTCATTGAAGAACTTTGAGCCAAGCATGCCATTAACTGTAACTCCAGTCTCTTTCTTGATGGAGTCAAAGGCTGCACTCATATCCTGTATAACATAAGGATACTCATACTCTTTATTCTTATAAGTCATCTTGATAGTGCATACATCAGTCTTCTGAGCATTGCCTTCAATACCTAAAATGTTAGTTTCTATATTGAGCATTTTATGGTCAATATTCTTTAGGATATTACTATCAATGACACAGTTATTAGAACCTGTATCAAGAAGGAAGTTAATCTTCTTATCTCCTTGACGAAATGTTACTACTGGTAATTCTGCAAGGTCCATTGAGTTCTGAAAGGACATTGCATCAGAATGAATGTTGAGAAATTTATGAATAATCTTTTTAATCATACTTTTTATTTTAATGTTGTGTAAATAGTACAGCCTTTAGTTTCAATACTTATAGGTAACTGGCCATCTGTTATCATATATTCTGTTGAGTTCTGACTGAATCCCATATTGGTTAGAATATCATCACCATCAAGATCTTCCAGTTCCTTAGGAATATCCTTAATGATGATACTTCCATCTTGATAATCTAAGATTACTATCTTCATGGTGTTATTTATTTAGTTCCTGTTGTTGAAAAGCCTCCTCTATCTTCTTTCTCTGGGAGGTCATCTACTTCAATAATTTCAATTCCACTAGTGAACAGCCACTTCAGTTTCTGCCACATTGTTGCTTTCTGACTAAGCTGAATTTTAAACTGGCATACTCTATCATTGATTGCTATTGTAGTATTTCTAAGAGCTACTACGGGGAATTTCCATTCGTCATTAGGTCCATTATATCCAAACTCTCCACCATCAATAACTCCATAGGCATTAGTCTGTAGAACACCATAATTCTTGAAGGTTCCACTTCTAGCTACTACATTAGCCTCCATGCCATCAGGCAACAGCATTGCTACTCCAAGAGGAACAATGGCTGTACTAAACTCAACTTCCTTTGGCTTGCCTTTTGATACTGTCTTTGTAACTGGTGCTTTCAGTAGTACTTCTTCTGCACTTCTAAGGTCAATCCAATCTCCTTTATCAATAATTTTAGGGAGTTCTACATTTTTACTAAATCTCTTAATATAAATCTTTTGTTTCATTTTTACTTTTTAAATTTGTTTGTTAAATCTACTTTCATATATTCTCCATTAGGGAAGTGTTCTATTTGATAGAACCTTTGATTAGTAGTAGGAGAGTCTAATCCTCCTAGCTCATGATCATAGTGCCCAAGCTTCAAATAGTCTAAATACTGAATGATGCCTAGTTTATCCTTTGGTATCATATCCAAACCACAATACCATGCAGTCTTTATCTTCTTATAAGCATATTGGAATAACTCTGTTAGGGCATCTATATCATGCTCTCCACCAAAGAGACATAAACAGGTAATACCTTTATGCTTATCTAATAGGCTCTGTAACTCTTCTATAGTAAGAGGGGTACCTTTATCTTCCCATAATTCTCTGCTATGACATCCTTGACAATGTATAGCACAACTAGAAATAGATACCCCCAGAGTTATCTCTGAGGGTACTTCTGCAAATACTTCCTTGCAGTATAAATATTTCAGCATACTTTATTCTTTTCAGTAAATTCTCTTTTAAGTCCTTCTTGCTGACGAGCTTTAGACCATGCTTTAATAGGCCTCAAATACCCAATGATTCTTGTCCATAATGTTACTTTCTCACTGCCACATTTAGGACATTTCTTAAAAGGATGTTTAGCAATAAAACCACAATTATCACATTGAGTCTGAGGTACATTGAATGTAATATAGCTATTGCCTACCTGTACAGCATACTCCAATAACTTAGCGTACTGCTCCTTACTGAGATTATCCTCTAGGTTAATATGAGATGCTTGCCCTCCATCAATAGATTTTGCAACTTCTCCTCCCTGCATAGCAATCTTATCAAGAACAGATGTATTGTCATGAGCATCATAGATATATGAGTTATACAGATTCTCATCATCAGGAACCCAATATCCATCTTCTTCTTTATCCCAATTATAGTTCTTAACTCCAAGAGACTCAGCAGGTACTAGCTCTAAATTAAATTTGAACTTCTTCTCTGAGTGCTTTTTGTTATACTGCTTAATAGTATTAAGAACACAAGAAGCAAAGCTCATATATGCCTCATTATTACCTACAGTAAGTCCAAGGAATCTTGCTGCTTCATTCAGTCCATTAACACCAATGGTACAATAAAGTTTATCAAAGTTGATGTAACCAGCTTTTGTCTGAGGGAACATTCCTTGTTTATCCATATTGTAAAGACCTGTCTTATAGGCTTTCTGGTAGTCATAGACTCTATCAAGAATAACTTCAAGATACTTTTGTAACTCATTTCTAATTTCAAAGATACTGACCCAATCTTCTGACCATGCACATTTTCCTTTAACAATGTGATCTTCATAATTAGGAATAGTATGGAACCAATCCTGAACAATTCTATTAAGATTAAGAGTCATTACATTACAACTGCCAGTTTGTACTCCTGTAAGACCTGTAGTAGAAGAGAAGGTGTTATCAGTAACTTCATTACGTAATCTACAGCAAGAAGAGATACTGTCTGCATTCTTGGAGAGATATACAAAGAAAGAATCTCCTTCTGCCCATTGAGTGGTAATGAAGTCCTTATATTCCTTATCAAGAACATCATTTTTATCTGTAAGACAACATACTGTCATAACAGGAAAAGTCAATAATGTCTGAGTCCTTTCTTCATTGAGCCATTTCATATATCTCTTTTGAAGCCAGTTGACTGCATCCCAATGTGGCTGAGTGCCATCAGGGAAGTAGAAGTCATCAAACATTGTATGCCAATAGTAACTATCAAACACATTGAAGTTAGTGAAAGGACATTGATATCCTCTGTTGCCTGCTGGTTGATTAAGATAATGAGTTACTGACTGAAAATGCTGGTCAATAATCATACCAATAGTTTTCTGTTCCTGATTATACTCATTGGTAACTACTAGGTCAGGCTTCTGCCAATAGTTTAATCCCCATTCTTTTTCACAGAAATATGAGAAGAAGTTGAAGAACTCACCGTAAGCTCCAGCTCCCTTCTTCTGTGCAGAAAGTAGGAATACAAGATTCTGAAATTGGCCACAGAAAGAACTTAAATGATGTGGTGCATGATTCTTTGTTCCATCTACATTGGTTGTTCCATCTACAAGAAGAGGGTAAAGTGTATAGGCACTACAATATGGCTTTAAGACTGGACAGCTCTCATCATGCTGATAGATGATATGATGCTCTAAGTCTTTTACATACTGGTCTCTATATGGAGATTTTATTTCAGCAAGGAGTTCTTTCATCTGAGACCTTTGTATAATACGTGACAGGTCTTTATAAAGTTCTCCTTCAAGAGTTGCAGCATTCTTCTCATTAGTGTTTGCATTATCATCTGTATTTGAAAGATTGGTTGCAGAATCGTTTGAGTCAGTGTATTTATGAATATACTGTAGCTTAGCTTTAATCAGTCTGGCTTTTTTATGCTGCTCTCTATAAAGCATATAAGCCTTACCTACAGGAAACCATCTTTTACAAAGAAACTTCTCTACCATATCCTGAATACATTCTACTGGGATTTCTTTCTTGGTAGAACCATCGTCCAAGGTATAAAGATTATCATTGCCAAGACTACCAATAAACTTAGCAATATTCCTTCTATCCATCTCACTAATACTATAGTTACATGCTTTAAATGCTTTAAGGATTGCTCCTTCAATCTTTTCAGGATTAAATTCCTCTTTAGTGCTATTACGTTTTACTATTAACATTATATCTTATTATTAAACTGTTATCTATTCTTTTACTTTCAGACAATCAATGATATTAATACCATCCTTATCAATACCCTTTGGTACCTGAGGTCTGAAGTTCAAGTAACTCTGAAGTTCTTTACCTATCTCAAATGGGTCTCTATACTCCTTTCCTTCCTTATCAACAAGGGTACCTAATTCTTGAGTTAAAGGAAACTCCCATACCAGTGGAGTAAGGGTTTTTCTATTGACAACAATGAATCTATAGTTTTCAATGGTAAAGTCTTTGAAGTATGGGTCATTAAGCAAGTTTGCTTTGATAATTCTCCAATAAAGTCTTGCCTGAATCATATAGTTCCATTGTTCAAAGCTATCCATGAAATGCCACTCAGTCTTTGAGGAAGTTTTCAGGTCGCATGGGATAATTTTCTTATCTTCATAATCTACAATAATCAAATCTGCCATACATCTATAGCCTACATTCTCAAACTTTGCAGCAAACTTTAGCTGATAGTACCTTCTTAATGGAGATAGTTCATCATCTTGTGCAAAGTACCCTTGAGTAGCTGTAGAAGTTTTTAATGCTTCAACACATTTAAGAGCATCATTGTATGTTACAGAATCCACTACTGTCTTTCCACTACTTTGTAAGGCATTGAAGTACTCAGCAATGTTACCAGTTTTAAGAACTTCTCTATAACGGATTTTATCCCATTTATCAGCTTTCCAAAAACCTGCTTCCTTTGCTGCATAAGATACACACTCTTCAGGAAAATCCTCGAAAGAAGTAATATTAGGGTAAAGTTCCTGCAACTTGTTGCAAACATCCTTACCTCCATCAGTAACATTTACATCAAGAACTATAAAATGCTCATAAAAAGCATCCATTCCATCTGTAAGTATTGTATCTACAATACTACCAAAGAGTAATGAAGGACTTTCTATCTTATCAAACAAATGATCTAAACCATCAAAACCAGAACGTTCATAAGTGCTCAAAGTACTATAGGAAAGTTCTGGTCTTTGTCTATATTCTGGTTCTGTAATAGCCAGAGCTATATCTTTCAGTTCTTTTTCTATTTCCATTAATCTAAATTCTTAATAATGTCTATTGCTTGAAGAAGCTGTTTCTTCGTGAAAATCTCAAAGTAAATGCTATTAGGATAGTTTGATTCCAACCATTTTCTGAATATCTTCTTCTTTAAAGGATAGGTGTTATTCTCGAATCCCTTCATCTCTATAATGATAAGATGGTTATTATACTCAAACATTAGGTCTGGAGTATAGGAAATATCTATGATTTTCTTACTATCCATCTTTAGCATTCTAGTACTAGCATCTTTATTATAGAAAGGAACATTTGGTCTGAATCCTTCCCAGATTATGAATTTCTTAGGTTCATACAGTACAGGGAAGCCTTGTTCCTTTAGAGTTTGATAAGCCATCTTCTCCAATTTACTCTTGAAGTAGATACCATCATACTCTAAAGGGGAGGCATTAATAATCTTCTTATTTTCTGTTCTGCTTCCTTGCATTTTCATAAGGTTTTGGCTTAGCAGCAGACTTAACAGCAAAAAATGCTACCATTTCACGAAGCTTGATAACTGCTTTCTCTAGAGTATAAACCCTTTTCTCTAAGTTCTGATTAGCTTTGAGAAGTCTCTCCATCATAGAAGGATCATCCTGAAAATCAAGGGGCTTATCCTCTTTGACTTCCTCCTCTTTAATAATACCTTCTTCAAGGAGAATAGGAACTAACTCTGGCATGAACTTGCACTCAAGATGGTGATGTTTTGTATGACCATCTTCCATATCATGAGACAAGTCCAATACAATCATGTCTCCAAACTCTAACTCTTCAGCAGTCTCCTGCATAAAATACTTCTTCATTTTCTTCTTTATTTAAATAATTATACTCTTTATACCATTCTACACCATAGCCATAATGACCTTTGAGAATATCATTTATCTGATACCATAGGTCAGAAGGCATCTTGGTGTGTGTTCTTGCATACCACGATGGGTGCTTTATCTTAATAATATGGTTATACTTTGAATTGATGTAAGGTTCAAAGCTCTGAGCCTCAGAACCCATCAATACATAAACAATACCACTATCGTATGCAGAAAGATTAGTGAGAAAGGATTTGATGAAAGGTCTCCACATAAGTGAATGAGAACCTATTTTACCTGCTAAGCAAGAGAGTGCTGAATTTAACAACAGTACTCCCTGAGCTTCCCACTTCTCCAAACTGGGGTCAAAGATAATATTTCCATGTGGACGAGTGAAGTCAATAACTGACTCCATAAGAACATCTAAGGAAGGTGAATAATTATCTTCAAGAGTATCACGAGAGTTTCCAAAGGCTATACCAGTAGCAGTAGGTTTACCATTCTTTATATCTGGATAAGGATCCTGACCAATGATTACAGCCTTCAAGTCATGTAATGAGCATAAGGTAAAGGCTTTGAATATATCCCTTATATTAGGACATATAATCTGCCTGGAAGCAACTAGTTTCTTTAGTATTCTATCTGCTTCTACTGTATCTATAACCTTACACCAATCTCCAAAGTATTCCTGTATTGTCATTCTACCATCTCATCTATATAGTTTAAAGCAGTACCAAGTAACTCTTCATTAGTAGTAGAGACAGATGGGGTATCTGTTTCTTTTATAACAAAAGGAATCTTTTCTATCAATACTTTTACCTTGCTATTACTACTATTGCTTTCATATATCATACTTCTATGAAAGATAGGAGAACTAAGATAAGTTATTGATAATGCAGTAGGAATAATCTTGTTGATAATAAAGCGTTCTACACTATTGCTTTTATTTATAAATACTTCTGGAGCTACTCTGAGTATAGGTCTAATGAACTTATACCTAAAAGGAACTTGCTCATCATCTCTATATATCTTCTCTAATTCCCATGAGAGCATTACTATAGGCTTGAAGTTTTCATCGAAGATAGCTCCATAAGTTCCATAATATCTCTTCTCAGGATCAACAATAGTTGTTAATTTTCTCAGACGTGGGTTCTTGTACAAGACTGTAAATACATCTCTAATACTTGCACTTACAGATTTATATGCTGAGTATCCTCCATTATTATTCAGATTAACTACCAGTGTATCTATAGGTTCATTTTGCAGAAACTTGTTTTCTACCATAGGAAGGGAATACATTGTCATTGTTGGTATTTCAATGTTATCCCCTGTTACTGGTATTAACATATAAGAAGACTTATCTGTAAAACTAACACTTCGATTTATGCTATAATTATTAGCAGCAACACATTCAAAACAATAAGAAATTGCAGTTCTTAAATCTCTCATTAGCTTTCTGTTTTAAATAACATATTCTGAGCATCATACACTGTAAAGAAAGGCAAATCATAAGGAATGATTGGATTCAGACTATTGGCTATGAAGTTTGTAAAAAGATTAACCATCAATGAACCAATCATACAAGCCAGATAAGTAGTTTGCTTCATAGAACATACTGTAGCATCAGCTTCATAATCAGCAAACAAGAACTCTCTTTCATATCTGTCAATGTTATACTGATCATCTCCTCTAATACATAATATCTGAAGAGTGTCCATACTTAATCTTCCATCCAGATATAGACATTTGCTTCTTTCTTCCTTTGATTTATCTGAGATATGATTGTGCCATGAATTAAAGAAGGTTCTTCTAGCCCTCATATTATCAAAGCCACAAATCATAATATCTCCAGGTTCTTTATCTGAAGTAAATTTATCCTTAATAGCCAATACCTGCCTCATAGAGGTATAGTTATAAATCATATTGGCAATAGCACTTACTTTAGCTTCTCCAATATCATTACTACAGAATAACTGACCAGCCATATTTACCATCTCTACATTATCATCATCATAGAGTGTTAGATTTGCAGGAATCATTCTTGCTAACTGGAAAGCTACATTACTTCCGATACCTCCAATTCCTGCAATAATGATTCTAGCTTTCTGTATCTCATTAAACCATTCTGCTCCAGAGAATCTAGTAGTAGATTCATCTACAAGAAGAGTAGGGGAGTTAAGTGGGATCTTTGCATCATCAGGGATACTATTCTCTGTAGAAGTTGTAGATTCCTCTATCTCTTCTTCCTCAGATTCTTCAGAGAGACCATTATCTTCTATAATCTCTGTAAGCTCATCTTCTGAATAAGCCATATTTATTTCTTCTGTAGGAGCAGAATCTTGGAGAGGAGAATTTTCTTCTGAAGTTTCTACATTTAAATCCTGAAGAATATCGTCAATATCATTCATATTTGCATTTATAAATTATTCTATAATATATAATTCAAGAGCTTCCATATATGATGCTATAAAAGGATTTACATCTATATATTCACTCAATTCATCATTAATAGACTGAGCAATTCTGCTCTGGAATAAATTGGCATCATCGAAAGGTACATCTGTAGTATCAAAGTAATCTAATGTATGCTGAACAATGAAATCTCTCCACTCACAGAAAGCACCACAGGCATCATGTTCACATTCATACATACTTGATTCTCCAAATACTTTTATATAGACATTTTTCATGTGTTTAGTGATCCACTGCTTTAAATCAAATTTATCTGTATTAATAATCAGATTACAAGCAATGATGTGTACTACAGCTGTATGAATCTTCTTAGGGTCTGGCCACCAATCATCAGTGTTTGTCTGAAATGACTGACTGTTTCCTTTAGAAGGTAATGCTGGTGATTCCCTATCAGGTGCATCATCAAAGAGGTTCTGTTCCTTAGGTGTTGGCTTACTATGCATCCAATCAAAGAAAGTACCTGTAGGTGGTATATTAGAGGAATTGTTACTCTTTTTTCTTTCTGCAGCTTTCTTTTCAATAATCTCATCAAATCTATCATCAAGATAGGCAAGAGAATTGGATACTTCATGTCTTTCTACTTCAAGGTCAAAGTACTCAATGACTTCTTTCTCTATAACCTTAGTGGTTTCTGTATGGTCTGGAGAAATATTCTTAGCTCCTTCTCCAAAGAACTCATAGAATGTACCTAACTTCTTGACTGTTACCTCTGATTTAGTCTGCACCTTTCTGGTAATGGCTGCATAGTACTTTCCTGCATTGTTTACAATGAGAGATACAAAGCAGTTTCTTTCATTGCCTTCTTCTTTCAAGGTATTCAAATCTGTACCACTTGGCTGAGTTGGCATCTGATGATGTGAATGAATTAACTGCAAATCACAATCAAATAGCTCTATATTTTCAGACATATATGCAGCTACATCTTCATTCATTGTAAACTCTGTAAAGGTTGCATTACCTAAATCCATAGGGTAGATGTCCTTACAGGTAATCACCAGGTCATTATTCTCAAAGGAACCTTCATGAGTTACAAACAATATTCCTGACCATTCAGTACTAGGAAACTTTCTAAGCAAATATCTTATCTTCTCTTCTACATTCTCAAGAACAATGAGTTTATAGATAGAGGACCCTTTCACAAGCTGGGGTAACTTCTTGGTTTCTTCTGTTTTTATTGTTGTGTTCATTTTTATATCTGAAATTAATTATTCTAAGAATTTTTTGCAGTATGAACATAGCTACATTATTACTGATAACTGTAGTCAGAGTTGCTTCACTGCCTTGTTTATTAATAATGGTAGTATGTATTTCCTTACCTTTAAATGTTAATACTGGCTTATCTTGATATTCACTAAAATTATTAATATCAAAACTATTATAATCGCCTTCATTATAAAACTTTCCATCAGCAACAATAACTTGCTTTAATATACCCTTACTAAAACAGTTATTCAAGTTCCTGGCTGTTGTACTGCAATACTTGTTATAAAAGTCAATGAAGGAATTGCTGATATCAATAATATACTCATAATAAGGCATTCCCCAAGTGAATACATTATTCATATATCTTAAGGATAGATGACCATGTTTCAGGTAATACTGGATAAACTTTTTTAAATCATCGTTTGTAAATTGAGATAGAAAATCTGCTTTACCTGCATAATTAAAGGTATAACCTGAATACATAAGATTCTGAGATACATTTCCTATAGTTTCCATTTTATGGTATGGACCTCCAGCTATTGATTCTACAGTTACATACATGCTAAGTTCTTGACAGAACAACATCCAAGTAGCTTCATCATAATCATTTTTCAATGTTCCAATAGTACTGATTATTGGACCGGTACCTAAACATGGTATTTGAAATTGTGTGAAGTTATTCTTCGGTATTATATTAATGTGACTATGCATGTATCCACTTATGAATTGTTCTCTTGTATAAGTTGCTCTATTAAGTCTAAAGCCATTGCACTCATAAGGAATTGTACCATCACCCTGAATTTCAATCTTAGCATAAAGGTCTTGGATATTTACTGATTTATCATATTCGTTAGTAACTGTTACTCGTGGCCACCATACATAGATAATGAATCTTTTATCTTTAGCTATATTTTCCAGTTCTACTAATTGCTCTGCTGAAATTTCAAAATGTAGATTAAAGTCTTCTTCTTTATCTCCATTTGTAATAGAGGCTTCATCACAAATCTTTGCAAATAAATATTCTTTGAATGATGCTAATTCTCTTCCTTGATGAGTCTGTATATCTACAAAGTCCTCACCAAAGAATCCTTTGAATATTTCATAGATATTTAAAGGCTTTTCAAAGAGATGCTGATATAATTGATTTACTGTATATTCCATAACTCTACTTTGTTTAATTGAAAAATAAAGGGAGCAGAGATTATTCTCCACTCCCTTCCACAACTAAATACCAAACAGTTATGTGTTATACTCCAAGCTCATTAAGCATGTCATCAATATCATTATTTGTGATACTGCCATCAGAAGTACTTACTGGTTTCTTTGGTGCAGTTTCAACTTTTGATGTGCCTTTCTCCTTCTTAGCTACCTTAATGAGATGGTCAATATCACCGCTCAGTTCTTCAAGGTCTTCTATAGAGAGTGCATCCTTATCTGCCAACATTGCAATATGAACATACAATGAATCTACAGTAGAATCTATATGAGTATCAGTAATAATATCACTGATATAGTCAGGAAGATCCTCATTATCTGTATCAGTAGTTTCTTCCTTTTCAAATTCAGGATCCATAATCTTTCCTGTATTATCAATAATTTCTTCTTCTGTTGGCTCTTCATCAAGTGTTTTATGAATTTCTGCGGCACCCCTCTGTGCAAGAAATACCAATAAGTCACTAGTAGAAACCTGTGTAAAGTTTCTACCAAACTCTTCCTTTACTGCATCTTGAAGGTTATGCTCCTTGATAGCCTGATATGCTTCTTTCCTAGACATATAGCCAGAAGCAATGTTCTTTTTGGTATTGGTAAGAAGAATAACCAAGTTATTAGTTGGCTGTCCCTTATACATTACATTCTGTGGAAGCTGAGTAGCATCATCAAGAAGCTGGGTCTTAGAAATGCCTTCTGTAAAGGTCATACCATTATAGTCAATACCAGCAGCTCGCAAGTCTGCCTTCAATTCTCCAAGTGTTGTTGCACTAGTAGTTACCTTACTTCTCTTCTGAGTCTTTGTATTTGCGATCAAAATTTCTCTTTCCATAATTTTTCTTTTGTTAATTGAATAAATGTTTTAATTGTTTGAATTGTGTTTTGTCTTCCAAGGCTTTGTAATAGTCACTAAAGTCTTTCTGACTGCCTAGATTGGGAACTATATTAGTAAAACCAGTACGCTTTGCTAATTTTTCCCCATCTATCTTGCCTGCTTCATCAGTATCAAAACTGATAAATATCTTCTTGTATCTCCTTTTTAGTTCATTGATTGCAGTATCAGACATTGAGTATCCTTCACCTTGAAGACATAGGGTTGGTATATGTAACTGACAAGAAATAACTAATGCATCCTTTAAAGATGAACAGATTACAACTCTATCGCCATACTCTGGAATCTTTGTCCATAATCCTATAACAGATGCATCCATCTTAGAACACCATTTATAGCCTTTGGTATTATAGGGTTGGTATAACTTGAGTTGTAATTGTCCTTCTTTTCTTTCCACATAGCAATAAGCATACTTATCTGTAGGGAAAGTATATCGTTTACTCTTACTAGTTATAGAATCTTTTTTAGTAATAATCTTATAGGAGACAGGGTATATCTCTGCATACTTAAGCCATTGCTTTGAGATGCCATAAGATGCCCAATACTCATAATCATACTCTCTCCAGGGTCTGACCTTCACTTCTAACTTAATGAGTTGGTTAGCTTCCTTTTTAGTGAGAGTCTTAATCTGCTTGGGCTTAATGGTTACATTATCGTCTTTAATCATTAACTTACAGATTTTATCCAAAGCTTGATTAAAAGTACATTTCCAATACTCACACAGCAAATCAACTAATCCTCCTTGAACATTGTTATCTCCAAAGTCCTTATACATGATATGATTGCTATTGCTCATATAGATACTGAAGGATGGATGCTCATCTTTCCTTAAAGGAGAGTTAATTACACAAGGGATTTCAGTAATCTCAGGAAACACAGTGCATAATACCTGTGTTTCACTGAACTTACTGAATATCTCTGTCTTTGATATACTGGAAGAAGTTTTACCTACTACCATAAGATTATTACTTTAAAAGGGTTAATTCTAGGGTTTAATCCCAAGGCATATCACCACCACTAGAAGCAGTACCTGTCTCTACTGGAGCAGTATTAAGATTTGTTGCCTGTACATTATACTCTGAAAGCTCCTGTACAGCAAACTCTGTTGAAGCATAGGAACCATTATCCTTGGCATTAGCAAGGTCTTTTTCCAAACGTGCAAGTGCCTTAGAACCTGCATAATTAGGAAGAATCATACCATTACGTGTAGCAATAGCCTGATACTGCTTACCTTCATCTGTGGTACGTACACCATAGAGAAGCTTTACCTTATTATTAGGCTGAAGAGCAATAGCTTCCTTAATTTCAGAGAAGTCTCCCTTGAAGTAGTCCTTAATATGTTCAAGACCAAATACAAAGTCATCTGTATTTTCCTTCAATACCCAAGAACCATTGACGTAGTTGAAAGCATCTCCTACACAGAGATAAGACTTCAAGAAGCTAATGAGGTCAGCTTCACCTACACAGGCAATACGGTAGTCAGGAGCAATCTTTGCAGGATTTCCATTCTTAGTAAAGAGAGGCTTACCTGCTTTAGCATCTTCTGCATTAGCCCAAGTAACATTACCAAACTTATCAATGACCTGTGCTTTAGTCTGGTCTTGACTATATGCAGGAGCATTACGCAGGGTAAACATCATTCTGTTAATCATCTCTACACCATTACATGTATCTGGATCTGTCTTTACAATAAATGTAATACGTGCTTCCTTACCATTATCAGTATCAACAACATACTCAGGGTCATTAGCAATCTCATGTCCATAGATATCCTCAAGTTCTTTCTTTGTTGGGTTGATTGCTACTACAAAGGAAGAACCTACACCTACATACTTTTTGAACTCCTGAGTTTCTTTTGACTCCTGTGTCTTGCCAATAGCAAGGAAACTGTAACTATTATTAATCATCATAACTGTTTGTGTTTAAAATATAATTTGTTATTACTATTTACTATATATTTGTTTATACTATTATTACTCAAAGATTGGTGCATCAGTAGGTACACTTTCTGCCTCTACTGTCTGTGTATCTTCATCCTCTGTTCCTGCGTTAGTATCAGGCTCCTTAGTTGAGGTTTCCATGTTACTTTCCTCACTTGAGGATGCTGTTTCTTCACTTTCAGAAAAGGACTTTGTTTCTACATTTTCTGAATTATCATCAGGAATAGATACAATGAACTGCTTCTTAGTTTCATCATAGGAAACAATATCTGTAGGAAGATATTTGGTTGTCTTCTTAGGCTGACCATTGACATCTACACCTGGTTCAATAACCTTCTTTACAAGTTCCTCTACACGGAAGCCTACTACCTGCTTGATACCTGCTTCCAATGAAGCAATCTGAGTATCATAGTCATTATATTCTTTATTGAGGGCTTCAATCTTTGCCTTGATTTTCTCACGCTTTACCATAAGTGGATTACAAGCCTGTGCTACACGTTTTACTGACTGAAACTGATCAAATGAAATTCTCTTTTCCATTGTTTTTAATTTTTAAATTGTTATTTATGAATTGAATGTTTTTTGTTTAATTTGCTGTATCAAGGAAAATCTTACTCATATCTACCTTGATATTACCTTTGTCATCAGATTCTGCAACCTGAAATACCTTTTCTCTAAGATGTAATGGTCTGGAACCTCTAATGGCATTATCTCCACCTACAAAAGATATTAATGTTTTATTCACCTGTCTTGAGATATAGCCAATAGCATCTGCTTCACCACAGATAATATCTCCAGTCTTTCCTGCAATATCTACTGCCATCTCTGTGGTTTCCTCATCATTCTTTCTAATCTGCTTGTCCTTTACATGGCATACAAGAATAAGAGTATCACAAAGAGGCTTGAACATATTGACCATCTCCTTGATTGCATTACGCATATAAAGATACCCTGCTCCATTAGGCAGTTGGCGTACATCAGCCTTTGGATCAATAACCTTATTACCCTTGGCATCTTTCAGGATATTACCAATCTTATCCTTCTTATAGCCAAAGTTAACACCCATTTGGGTACGACGATATAATACTCCAGCATAGAAAACAGCCATTTCCTCTAATCTGGTTGCATTATCAATGGTGATAAAACGATAGAAAGGCTTACCTCCATTTTCTTCATTCTTCTGTGCAATAAGATTCTTGATTTCAAAGATGTCATTAGCACTTCTAGCTTGTACTGCCATTACATCCAATGCCCGATAACCATCTTCCAAATCAATGATAAGATTGTTGTCAAGACTAGCCATAAGGGTTGATTTTCCACATTTTGGCTTACCAAATAAGACCATCAACCTAGGGTTGTAGTCTGTAGCTTTCCTACGTTCTGTAGGCAAAACAATGTTACTCATTTTTTAACTTCTACTTTTTATTAAATTATTGGACTGCAAATATACCTATACAAAGTTGCATAGGCAAGATGCTTTTAATTATACTATGAAAAACGAAAAGAATCACTTAGATGTACTCTCTTGATTCCTTTGAATTAACTGATATACTTTATTAAGCTCTGGGATATTATCATACTTTGGCAGTGGAGCATAAAATCCTGTAGCACCGTCAAAATACATTCCTAAAATAGCATTACTTTCTCCATCTCGTCCCAATACAATCTCTAGGAACTTACAATATCCTCTAAGCTTTGTTATATCATACTTTAGATATTCCTTTAGTTCCCAAGAGAATGGAGAAGTAATACCCAGCATGACATCACAATCTTTACCAGGCACGTGTTACCATAGAAGCTCTTTATCTTCTATTTCTATAGGTTATGTATTATACTATAGTTCAGACTATCTCTTTATAGACCACTAAATGTTGGTACATATAGGTCTATATCCCGCACTCTTGGTGATTCATCTTCTCCAACACCACTTGGTAAGAAGGTTTTCACTAGTCGTTGATCCTTCATAATATTTCTATTACGCTTGGATTAGGGTTGCCATATAATAACTATGGTTTTCCCAGATTCACAGGATTTATTCAGGACCTCTGGTAAAATACATTTATTATCTAAGTATAAAATAAGATAATAAA
>ERZ1034917.874-NODE-874-length-23169-cov-14.456996_pt1 | contig 23169 bp, 20 predicted proteins | sample MGYA00520605_ERZ1034917 | MGnify/ENA primary metagenome ERZ1034917 (study PRJEB33766, sample SAMN09781784) | gut metagenome | biome: gut microbiome | host: Homo sapiens | place: Madagascar | study: EMG produced TPA metagenomics assembly of the PRJNA485056 data... | reverse complement strand
AAACCCGCGAATATGAAAACCGCTGTATCTGCTGGTCGTGCGGACACGACTGGCACGAAACAGAAGAGAACCAAGGGAAATTCAGATGAACAACAAAAATGAAAAAATCCTCTACCGCGTCAAAAGCAACCGTTTCCTCTTTGTCGCCCAAGCAGTCTGGAACATCATCTGGTTCAGCATTGGAACCACGATGAGCATCGGCCTCGGAACTCTGCTGCTCAGCGGAATTCTCGGCTTTCTCTGCAATGACAACAAACTGAATCTGCCGGTCATTTATCTCGGAGCGATCTTGATTCCGTTAACGATCGCTGTCAGAATTCTCCACATCATCTTGCTTCGGAAGAATCAGTTTTACACGATCAGTAGCCAAAGCATAACCAGCGAAGGCGGGGTACTGATCCGCTTCAACCACACCCTTCGCAGGAATCAGATTCAAAGCGTAAGTTACACACAAACCCTGATCCAGCAACTCCTCGGCTGCGGCAACATCGTGGTCAGCACTTCCGCAACGCATCGTGCCGCCCTGATCCTGCACAACGTCGATCAGGTCATGGAAATATACTCTACGATCAATCACAACCGATAGAGAGATGCCATGTTGCAAGCAGCAAATGAACGAACGGCACAGAGAATCAGCCTCATAGAATTTTCCTATTATTCGGACCAATTCCACAAGTTGATATCGACCACCGATTCCAATCGCTTTTCCAGTTCATCCGGCAATTTGGAAAAGAAGTCCAGACCGGTAACGGCTTCCACCTGGTCAACAGTCACCGCAAAGCAGGACAAAACCTTTCTATCGGAGCGAGGAGGCAAAATGAAGCCGATCATCTTTTCCGGCGGGGTCATGTCATATATGACTTTGAAAAAGGCGTGTGGGATTGGAATTTGTTTTTTTCCCATCGTTTCCACGGCAGTTGTTGCGTAAAACACGGTCCCGGTTACAACATACAAAGTATTTTCTTTTAAGGCAAACTGCCGAACCTGTTCTTCCAGACGTTTCCAGATCCCCCTGTTGAAACCGGGTAACTGCGGGCTGATATTCGACATTAGAAAACTGTCTTTCATTGTTTGAAGGCTAAACGCCATATCGGCGGCAGGAGCAAGGTGGCCCCAGTCATATCCGGTTTGAGTATAATCTGCGGGATGCGCTGAAGCCGGAATTTGCGGATCGGGGCGAAAACGATTCGTGCGATTGATACCGTGGCTTTTCAGCTCGGCAGCTTCAAGTTTATAGATGACCCATAAAGCCTGTCGCTTTTCGTTACAGAAGCCGACTGCAAACCCATGACGATCAATCACGACATCCGCATGGCCCGGATTACCGACAGCAAGATTGTCGAACTCAAACTTGTCCGGTTCAAGTCCGGAACAGCCAAGCATCAGAATGAGACAAAAAAGCAAACCTTTTTTCACGGCACTCCTTTTGCCGCAAAAAAAAGAGCGGCAAGCCCAACCTGCCGTACATAGGAGCCTACCACAGCTCATCAGCGCAACAAGCGGGCTGCCGCAAAGTATATGACGAGTATACAATGCGACATTCCCGGTGCTGCTCGCTGATTAAAAGTAAGTGGTAGTTTCTATGTAAGCGAGACACCAGTCAGCCGGTATCAATATTCAGTTGTAACAGTTATTTTTTCTGGCTTATAAAATCTCCGATCGTTTCAAATGCAAAAGATATTAAGAAATAATATATTGCCGCAGAGGCGGAAAAGCAAAGGGCGCCGGAATTTTTCATGATGATTCATCCAGTCCCCGGAAGCTGTTATTTTACCTCGGGCAATTGATTCCAGTCCGTTGTGTAACTCGGGCTGAGCATATTCCGCTTCATTGACCATGGCCGCTCAATTCCCTCGGCAAGATGAAACAAAGTTCCTTTGCCGAATTTACGATTGATTTGATCCAGAGCTTCCGACAGGCGCGCATCTTTTTCATCCTGCCGAGTATCTGCGAACAGATTCAATTGCTGTGCTTTTTCCGGTTCAAGCCCGAAAAAGAGGATGCCGGATTTTTTATAACGTTTTCCCTCGATGAAAATTCCGCGCAGCTTTGGCCGAATTGCGGCAAGCATTTTCCCGGTGTTGGCCGTTGCCGTATCAAAAGGAACTGTGGTAGAGGAGAATCCTCCGGGGAGCGGAACCGGACGGTATTCCGGATAATATTGGAAGTAGATATTTACCCCCGCCGCAAGCTGCTTTTCGCTTCGGAGTTTTTCAGCGGCTCTGGCGATGTAAGTCGCCACTGATTCGGAAAGATCACTGAATTCTATCACCGGATAGCCGTATGACCTCGAACATGAGATGCTCTGAGAGAGTTCTTCGGGATTATCCTGTTCGATCAAAGGCTCTCCGCGCAACTCCCGAGATGTAATTGCGAGCGTAACGTTGAATTTCCGGCGCAGAAAAGAATCCTCCGCACATGCCAGTTGCCAGGCGGAACGTATGCCGAGCTGCTCCAACTTCGGTGCAAGACGCCGCCCCACGCCCCAGACTTCTCCAACCGGCGTTTTGGACAAGATTTTTTCCGGATTATCCGGCATGACAAAGACTCCTGCCGAAGTTTTTTTGCCGATATGATTGGCGATCTTAGCAAGAGTTTTGGTTTTCGCAAAACCCACTCCACAGGGAATCCCAAGCCATTTCAAAATTGTCCTGCGGATATTCAGACCGCAATCGTGATAATCCTGATCCGCTGGAAGTGTTATATGAACATACGCCTCGTCAATGGAATATTGTTCCACCTCCGGAGAAAAATCATGGAGAATGGCGACCATCCGGCGTGAGATATCTCCATACAAAGCGTAGTTGCTGGATTTGAGAATCAGGCCATATTTGCGAATCAGCGGTTCAAGTTCATGATATGGTGTTCCCATAGGGATATTCAGCGCCTTGAATTCAGCGGAACGACTGATGGCGCATGAATCATTATTTGACAGAACGGCAATCGGTTTGTTCTCCAGTGAAGGATCAAATATCCGTTCACAACTGCAGAAGAAGTTGTTCCCATCGATGAGACCGATCATGACGGGCGCCCCGGTTTTACAAACTGGTGGATGACCGCCGTAACCACTCCGAACAGGCGTAACTCCATACCGTCTTCAAAAACAATGGGACTGTATTTTCGGTTTGCCGGCTCAAGTGAAACGCACCCGTCGCGTCGCCGAAGAAATTTGACCGTGAACTCATTGTCCACTGCCGCGATAACGATTGATCCGTCAGATGCTTCCAAGCTACGGTCAACAACCAGAATATCGCCGGGCCGGATTCCGGCATTGAGCATGGAATCCCCCGCCGCACGGACAAAAAAAGTTGCTGCCGGGCGATGGACGAGCAATTCGTTCAGGTCCAGCGGGGATTCAATATACTGTTCTGCCGGTGACGGGAAACCTGCCGTAACCGGCACTCCCATCAGCGGAGGGTGATTGCATTCTTCGTTTGACATCATTTTCCTCTCGGAATAATATATATCGCCGACTTCAGACAATCAAGCAGGACGGGAAAATGAGAAATCAGAGTTCCGAAACTGTCTTACAGGTATTTACTGGCTTCCCGGAGAGCAAACGGTTTCATGTCGCCGCGAAATTTCTCAATAAACTTTTTGGCCGCAACCGGGAATTGCTTTGACAATTCACGCACATGCCAGGCCACCGCTTTCTGAATGAACCATTCCTGTTCTTTCACCAGCTTTTCCGCCCAATCCATCGAAGGGAGCGGATTTCCCCCTTCTTTCAGCCGGTGGAGCGTGAAGGTCAGGCAGGCGCGCCGAACCCACATGTTCCGGTGAATCAGCCATTCTTTTTCCATGACATTCAGATATCCCGGTCTCTCTTTCAGCACTCTGGCCGCGGCATGAATCAACGAGTCAGCCATCGCCCATGCCTGAAAGTTTTCCTTGTAACGATCCAACCGTTTCCAGACGGCATCCATGTCTCTGACGGCTTTCTGTTCCAGCAGCTTTCCGACAGCAACGTATGCCTCATGGCATTGCAGCGCCCACAAACCATCACACAAGGCAAGGATATCCGCCTCGGAATGCGACGCGGCAAACTCCTTGGCGGCTTTCGCAATCACAGGCACACGGACGCCCAGATATCGATAATCAGCCTTGTGATATTTCCGCATGGCTTCCGCCTCTTCCTGTGAAGCGGATTTCTCAAGTTCAGCCATGAATTCGTCAGCCAGACATATTTCAGGTGTCGGTTCCATCGAAACATGGGCAAAGACCTGCGGAGAAAGTTTCAACACCGGAACTCCGTTGCGAAGGACAACGGAAACGTTTTGAATTCCCAATGTCGTTTTGGGAAAGAGGAGGCGTTTCCGTTCCCGCAGCCGGGCAACGTCTTTCTGAATCATTTCCCGGGAAGCATCATCCAAAGAACCGAGTTTACCGGCATAATCATTGAAGCTCAGATCCTGCGAGATTTCCATATCCCAGGCGATTTGTCCCAGTCGATACAGAATCGCACGTCCGGCCAAATCCGGCCCCTTGCTGTCATCGGTATACTCCGGCAGCAGAGGAGCGCATAGTTCCGTCAGCATCCGGATCAACATTTCCGTTTGCTGCTGAAGCTGCCGCTCTCCGGCTTTCCGCCGCTTTTCAAGTTTGGCTTTACGCTTCTGGTCTTTCGTCTGCTTCGGCATACCATGCTTCCCTGTCACATTGTTGAGATTACTTCATACTATTATGATTTTTAATATACCTATCAGTGTGATTATTTGCAACTATCTGCTGTTATTCTACCAGTAAGCAGCGGATATTACGCCGGAGTGATCAGACGAATTCGTAGCTTGGTTCCGTCAATCCGCCTGACACGCTCCAACTGGATATTTTCAAAGAGATCCTGAAGCGTCGTCGGAGAATCGATTTGAATCAGCCCGAATTCACTTTCGAACGAGACGGATAGAAAATCCACGGAAGCTTTCACCTTTCCAACCGTCTCCCAACCGATCAACAGGTTTCCTTCCGGCAGAACAATCCATAAGCGTGGCAGGTGATTCTCCGGAGATACAATATTCCAGCTTTTATTCTCCATAGTACAGTTCCTTTCATAATCTCAATCACAGATCCATGCCGCGCCTTTTTTCGTCTTCAACCTCGCGCGTTTTCTCCGGAGACGGTCCGGCCTTTTTCTTTACCGGCACTTCCGAAATGACCGGAGCGGGCGAAGCTGGTTCCGGCTTCGAAACCTCCTTCTCTTCCATGACATGTTTGGCGGCAATTTTCCTGTTAATCTCGGCAAACCATTCCCTGATGCCATCAAAGCCGGTCGCCGAGTGCAGCTGGCTTTCCTCCTTCACCGGATGTTCCGCTTTCTGCACGACCGGTTCCGGCTTGTCGGATTCAGGATTCGTCTTCGACTCGGCTTCCGCCGCCGGTATTTTCGTTGCATTCCGACGCCTCAACTCCATCAACCATTCCCGCGCTTCGTCCTGAAGCGACATCGGTGCTTTCCTAGCTTCCGGTTCCGGGACAACCGCCGGAATAACATCCGCTGCGTGCTCCCGTTCCATTTCAAACAATGTCTTTTCCGTTATGACGCCGAATCCGTACCGGGAATTCCGGGCTCGCCGGGCGGCGATCCTGCGGCCCCGTTCCATAACACGATTTGCGATTCCTCTGAGAGATGCCTGCAATTTCGCCCATCTGCCGTCCACAGATTTATATTCCACATCCGGCCGCTTTCCGGCAGCAAGCTCTTTAACCTCATCCGGCAATTCATGTTTCAGACATTCTGCTGAAATTTCTCCTTTCCTGACCAGATCGTGAACGCTTGCACGCCGGGTATCCTCCCGTAAGAGCTGCTGTTTCAAAAATTCCTTATCCGGACAATGCAGCGCCATATTCATGCGTCCGCGACTCAGGGCGACATAAAAACTCTTCTGATCGATTTTCTGCGCTGCCGCCACTACCGCATCGGCGGTCCGTCCCTGCGACTTGTACGAAGTCGTCACCCAGCCGTGGCTGATCGCCGCACAGTTCTTCGGAAAATCAACCGGTTCGCGCGGCGTTCCGTCAGGATTAAGCATCACTATTTTTCCCGGATCGTCAGTGATCATCGCCAGATTGCCGTTGTAGATCTTCCGATCCTTCAGGTTGACGCCGAATTGAATTATATCGCCTGGGCATAGCTCGATCTCACGAAACTCCCCGACTTCGATGAAACCGGCCGAACGCCTGAGACTGATTGATTTTCCATTGCTAAGGTTCAGCATTCCTTCATTCACTGATTCTACAACGACGGCTTCCCTGCCTCTGCAACGTCTTTCATCTTCCGTACAAAAGAAACAACCATACCGGGATGATAGTTCGATGAATCGGCAATCCGCGCCTTTTCCCATTGCCAACTGCGGAACACCGGCGTGGTTCGGCCCTCACCGGCGATCGTCCCGGCTTCTTTCAACCGTTCCCGGACAGCTTCGGTCAGGCTGTCGCACTCCTCATGTGTCGGAGCCACCAGAATCGACCGTTCCGGATGCCTGCCGTTTTCCGTAAATTCGAGATAGCTTTCCGCCGCGTTTTTCAAATACTGATTCTTTCCCTCATGGATGAAGCCGCCCTCATCGAGCGTACTGAGACCCAGCTCAAAATAGCCGTTTGCGCAATAGGCGATGCCGTTTCGGTATTGCTCGACCTTCTGCCGTTGGATTGCGGAAAGCGAAAAACACGCGATCTTGGAATGATGTTCCAGCAGCCGGAAGAAGTCGCCGCTCTCCACCGCGGAATGCTGCCGGGCATCGCCGACGAACAGCACCCGGTAGTTGTTTTCGTTGGCAATCCGGATAATCTCGGCACCTTCCCGCAGGGAATTCAGGCCGGATTCATCGATGATTACGTAACTGCCGTCAGGTGGTTTCTCGGGAGCCTGTAGAAAACTTGCTACGGTACTCGACCGCTCGAAGCCCTCCTGCTTGAGAACATCCACCGCACTGTTGGTCGGAGCGATCAGATAGATGTGCTGTATCCCGTCGCTGCGGAGTCCCCAGCACAACTCCTGCAGCGTCGAAGTTTTTCCGGAACCGGCTACTCCTCGAAACAGATTATAACGGTCCTTCGACTGAAGCAGGGCAGTGATGATCCGGGCCTGATCCCGACGGCTCTCCTGGTCGGGAAAGGCTTGGAATTCCGGGGCGATCGGTTCAAAAAGCCCCTGCTGGTTTTCCACGGCTTCAATCGCGTACAGCTCCCGATCGATCACTTCCTGCGGCGAAAACCACGGATTTTCCGGCAATCCTCCCAGATTGCGCAGTTCCGACACTTCCGGAACCGCGTTTTTCAACGTTTGAAGATCAATCCTCCCGAGATTCCGGTTCAGAGTTTCCGCCAGAACTTTATCCAGTCTCAAGACCGTTTCACGTTCATAAAGCTGCGGCAACGCCTCCCGGATCATCTGTACTCCTAATGCAATATCACCGGGAGATGTAATCGAACCTCGATTGCGGGCTGTCCATACGACCTGGTTTAACTCCCGAAGCTGCTCGGGCCTCAATTGCGAAAGCTGGAGCCGCCGGACCTTCTCGCGATCGGAAGTTTTCATCTTGCTTTCCCGCGTCGTCATCGAAAGGAAATTATTCTCTGCCAATGTCGGTTTGCGGCCATGTTCCTCGATGAACTTCCGCTCCTGTTCTTCGATTTCTTTGCGGCGTTTTGAGTAGAGTTCCATGATTTCCTCTGAAACCCCTTCGAGATCAAACCAGACGATCCGTCCCTTTTCATCCCGATGGCTTCTGGTCTCATATCCGAGTTCGCGGCATTTCCGGGCCAGATGATTGTGATAAACCTTGCCGGCATAACGGATTGCCCGGCACATCTCCAGAGTTTCCAGCGCCTTGTAACAGCCGTCTTCATCTTTGGTGACGTTCACCACAACATTGTGGGTATGAAGCTGTGGGTCCAGCGATCGGCTGGTATCATGCGTAAAGCGGGCATAGACGATCTGACCGGTTATTTGATAATTCCGGGTCATCGCATTCTCTCCCTTGCGAACACGGACTGCGGCAAGTTTTTCCAGTTCACGCATAGCCTCGTTTACGGCTTCTTCATGAGCCTGAACCAGCCTCCGGTCAAAAAGAGAGATGATGGAGACGGACTTCGGAGCCGCACATTGAAAATCATAAAACCTGATCCCGCCAGTCACAGTCCGTTTGGTCAACTTTTCATACGTCAAAGGATTGATGTTCCTTTGAAACAGGCAGAACTCTTCCGAACTGGCCGAACTCCCGAATAATCCAAAATCATCAGCCAATCCTCCGCGCCAGAATCCTTTGACCTTCTCATTTTCTGAATAGTAGTCATTGGAAGAAAGATGATTCATATAAAACGACCGCCCATCTCCACGAACAGCCTTGATTTTTGTCATATTGAACATACCCTATCATCTCCATAAAAACTGGTCTTGAAATCAATGTAAAAGTCCTTCGGAACAGATACAATCAATTTCCAAATTCCAGGTTGAAAGATTGAAGCAATTTTTCAAGTTAAAGAAAAAGAGGAAACGCAATACTCCTAACTGCGTTAGGCCGGCAGAAAAAGCACGAAAAAGCAAGAATTATTTTCGTGCTTTTCGACAAAAACAGACCGTTTTTTCTGATTTTTGAGGTGAAACGTGCCGAAAGCTCGAAATTGCACGAAATTGCACGAAATCGGTCAGGCGCAGTTGCTATTTTCGGTATCGGATGTATGGTAAAGCACCGATTTGAGAGGGGTAATTTCAATGCCGGGCAAAAACAGCACACCGCCATTTCAAAGTAAACTGATTCCATTCCGGAAAGAGATTCTGGAAGCATGGTTCGCGCGCGCAACACTCAAACAGATTCAGGCGTCGCTTCGCGAAAGGCATGGCGTCACCATTGCGTTGTCAAGCCTGTCGGCTTTCATAAAACGCAGCCGACGACAAAGCGATCCGCATGACGGTCGACTGGCCCCTGAAAGCCCAACAATCTCCCAAACTCTGACAACAACAAAAGGGCTGGAAGAGGGTTTACGCAAGATGAATGAAATCTTGGCCCGCGATCCCAAAGAGGTCGTTCGAGAATATACTTTGAAAGCGAGCCGGCAGAACAAAAAACCATAAGTTTATAGAATGAAATGGCAATAGATGATACTGTAAAACCGGAAGATTCTCTCGAATATGTCCGGATAAAACATGCGGAGTCCCCGAGATATCTGATTGAAGAATTCAGTGTTACAGAAGCGGACTCTTTCTATTTCTACCAGAGATGTCAGGCCCAGAATCTTCCAGCCCAATGCATCAGACCGGGGATTTACGTACACCTTCTGGATAAGCAGAAGGATGAAGTCGTCATGAGCAATATCCCGGCGGAAATCTATGATCACGCAGAAATCTGTCGGAAAAGTCATGGCCGGGTGTTGATTTGCGGGCTGGGCCTGGGAATGATTCTTCATCAGCTATGCCGCAATGACCATATTTCTGAAGTCGTAGTAGTTGAAAAAGAATCTGAGATCATCGATATGATCGCTCCGGCGTTTCCGGAGGGCAAAGTAACCATCCTTCAGGGAGACGCTTTTCTTCCTGATGAGTGCGGTATCACAGGCCAGTTCGATACCATGTTTTTTGATATTTGGAACAACATTACTTCACAGACCTATTCCGAAATGCAGACATTATCTGCTCTCTGGAAGAATTGGCAGTCTCAGCGAATTCAGATTCTCCACAGGAAAGAGAAGTTAGCCATAGAAGTGCAGAAACGGCAGAAATTCAATTGTAAGGAAAAAGAGATGAGGAAAAGTAATAAATGCCGTTTGTAATTTAGGAATTATTGACTATAATATCAGTAGAGAACTATAAATTTGGTATCGTAACCTCTTTGCATTGCGGATGAATGAAGTAGCGCAATGAGCTTTCATTGCGATGAAGAGGAGAAACGCCGCCAAGCGTCACTTCCAACGCTTGGCGGCGATTTTCCATGTGATTGTTGAGCTTACAACGCTGCGGCTGGAGTATTTTCATCTCTGCACTCAATGAAACCATATGAGGCCTCTGCGGCACACATCTGCACATTCGGTGCATCAAGAAAAACAAAGCGTCGTTCTTTTTCTGCAATAGTCCGTAAAAGCGTCATTTTTTCAACCTGCCGCGCTCCGAATACAAATGCGGAATATGAAAACCGCTTTCGACCACGGCGGCAAGAATGGGCTCAAAAGAAATGTGAGGAGTTCTCCGAGATTGAAACATTCCCGAAAAGTCTCCCACGCGCCGGATATTTTATGCCAGAACTCTAACCGGGATTGTTTCACTGTTTCGACCGCTGTTTCGTTTTTTCTGTCCTTTTGCTTCCTGGGACATCAGGTATTGTTTGGTTTTGAACTCCTTAAGATAGTCAGGACCGAAACACTGTCCCCAACGACCGCGCCCGGCAATCACAAGCGTTTCGGGATGTTGCTCCAAATGAGAAATGGTCATCGCCAAGTTATCAAGTTCATCTGTGACAAAGCCACAAAGACGCAAGTTTCGTTCTCCCGCATTTTCCGCAACCGACAGGTCGCGCAATCCATAAAATTGGAAAATATTGGCATAGGTTCGCCAGAAACAACCCAGCGTCAACAGCGTATCCGCTTGACGCGTTGCGTATTGTTCATTTTTCGAACACATTCCTGCCGCATTGCGAAGATCTGCGACTGCCGACATGACCAATTCCGCCATGCCAGCATAAATTTCTCCTGATTCAAGCATCTCGCCCGGTGTCAACTCCATGAAAAGCTCTCCCGGAGACTGAAACGCGATGCGGTAAATCTGGCCGCTGAGCTTATCCTTAAGTTCTTCTCTACTCCAAGTTCTCCGACTGACAGCGAAAGGGGTAGTCAGAAGACGAAGCCTCACTCCACTATCCTGCAAACGCATTCCCCAGAACTGAGGCCACAATTTCAGCGCCGCATCGACTTTCCTCCAAGCATCAAATATGCGCTGTCTTGCACTGCCGCGATAGGCGGCTGGAACCAACAGCTCGCGCAGAGCAGCCGCTTCACTGACGCCCCCCCAATTCAGTTCTCGAATCACCTCCCGATTGGGATTTACGGGGGCAATATCAGGCGAAAGTACTCCCCAATGCACAGCGGAAAATTCCGGTTCCAGACGTTGCAGTGTTTTGAATTTGCAAAGTGTCCTCCAAGGGTGTGGAACTGCAGGAATCGGATCCAGATCCTCACTGAAATCCTGATACTGTCCCAGACACACCTTGCGGCCGGAACGGGATGCGAGTTCCAGAACACGTTTGGGAGTGTCTCCAAGTTCACCGAAGACAATAGTAGCATCTGGCAGGAAATTCGACGATGTGCCGGCGAACGTCTCCAGCCCGGGATTATCTTTGATCGAAAAATGAACACCTTCCGGCAATATTCGGGCCAGTTCTTCTGCTGTATCAGCTCCGAGTTTCCATGGATTAAGCCAGACGTTGGTCTGCATGTTTCGCCGGTTCAACTCAGAACGCAGCATCTTGTGAAATGCGGCAATCCGTTCGGCCTGCCGTAAACATGCCGGCCCCTCTCCATCCGGATAAAAGCCACTACCGAGATCGCCATGCCAGAAAAAGAAATGTTTCCACTGCGGCCACCGTTCCAGTAATCCCCGAATGACAGTGCGGTAAAAATCCTTTCCTTCGGCAGAATCAGTATTAATCCGATATTCCGGTTCGTGGCCTCCGCGCTTCAGAAGTACGGAATCATAACACTCACCCCGCAACTGCGGATGACGTTTGAAAAAACTCTCCGGATAGGGACGAGGAAGAAAGCAGGTGAACGTCGGCTCCAATCCGCATGAAATCGCAGAAGCGACGGTACGATCAAGCTCGCATGCATTGGACTCAATCTCTTCACGGGACCAGCATCCCTCATGCCATGGCGTCCAGACGAACATGGCCGGAGACGGATTCGTGTAAAGATACATCCAGTGATAAGGCTCCATCGGCTGCCTGCGGGAAAATCGGTTGCATTCCATTGCAGAGAAACCGAGCTCTGCCAGATTTTCCGCATAGCGTTCCGTGTCGAAATCAAATCCGGTCGACCAGTAACAGCCGAAAGGAAAATCTTCCATAATGAGTCGTTCAGGAAACGGGCTGACCCGGACGACCGGATACGATTCCTCGTGGCCGGTGGCACGTCGATTCAGCAAGTATCCGACCGCAGCCAGTAACCCGGCGGCCCGGTTGGAGCGGAATACCAACAGTTTTCCCTCCCGAACAATTTCGAACCACCGTTTTTCTCCCTTTTCCTGAAGTTCCAGACGGGCGCAAAGCTGCGGCATGTCCCCGGCAAGCCGTTCTGCTGCACGTCGGGCGGCAGGAACATCCTCCGGATAACTGATATGACCAATCACAGACATGATGACTCATCCCGCATCAGTTCTTCATATTCCCGGACGATCGACTTTTTTTGTGCCGGAGTCAGGGAGGCAAGCGGAAGGCGCGGATCACCGACATCAATACCACGAACAGTCATCAATGCTTTGCCGCAGGCGACACCGCCGTAACGATTCAGCAGTTCCACCCCCCGACAGACTTTACTCATACCGGCTTCGACGGCTTGCCAATCTCCCCGGTCGAAAGCGCGATCAATCTTGAAATAGAGTTCAGGCTGATAATTGAATGTGCTGCCGATAAATCCACGGGCGCCGAGAGCACGGGCACCTGCATAAAATTCATCCGTCCCGTACACAATGTCATATTTGCCGCCGAGAACCCGGCGACATTGTTGAAACTCATAAAGGTTCATGCTGTTAAACTTGATTCCCGCCAACGTGGGAATCACATTGTCCGCCTTTTCCAGAAATGCCGGCATCGGCAAACTGATTCCAGACAGAGAAGAGTGATAGTAATAGAAACGGCAATGCGGAGCAAAAGCCGCCGCTTCCCGGCAGTAACGAACCAGCAACTCCACGGTAGCGGGCTTGAAATAATTCGCAGGAACGACACTCACGGCAAATACCCTCAGTTCGTCAGCCCTTCGGCCGAGAACCTCAACGTCTTTGAGCGACAGTGCCCCAATATGAACAATCAGTTTCAACCGCCCTTGCGATGCATGGTGCCATGCCTCCATGATCCGCAATCGCTCACTGACTGAACAGGAAATACCCTCGCCTGTACTTCCGCAGATATAGGCACCGGTGAGCCCTGAGCGGATCAGAAGTTCTGCCTGCTGCGGAATAACCTCCCAAGCAACCTCTCCATTCCTGTCGAACGGAGTATGGGGGGCGGCAATCAGCCCGGTCAAATGTTCTTCTGCTTTCATAAAAATCATCCTTTCTTCAGTTCAAGAGGTTCACATACCTATTGTAACAGGTAACCAGGCCGGTCGGTTCGGAACGGCACTGCCGGAAAACCTTCCCGATTATACAAATTTGCGTTTCCCGGATATGCCGCCCATGCATAACGTACTGCTGTGGGAGAGGCTATTTTGTCGGAACTGACGACTACGGTATCCCCTTCAATTTCTGCATCAGCCCAGACGAAGCAACCATCCGGACCGGCAATCGCAAAAGAAGTCAGCCGGGCGCCGTGAGCAGTCAGCCCCGAGCCAATGTTTCTGAAAAAAAGCCGGATTTTGCCGCCTTCGATCTGCATTCTGTCATAGATCGGTCCGGAACTGACTACGCTGTAATCATAACAGAGCCGCCCGGCCTCCGCAGCAAGCCGCTCGGCCACAGTCTGCTTATTTGCCGGATGAACATTGTAAGGGTCTCCGATATCAATGGTGACCGCCATTCCGGTATTTGGCAATTTTAGCGTAGCAGCCTGCACTTCCCTCAACTCAGCCAGGTCGCTGTCGCCGGGCTGCCGTGTTTTCCAGAAACCGTCCGGTCCCGGCAAAGACGGCATATGGTGCTCCAGCGGAGCAAGCTGGACGAAGAGAAACGGCATATCCGGTTCCTGCCACGCCCTCCGCCAATCCCGGATCAGCAACGGAAATAATGTCATGTACCTTTCGGAGAAGCCGACATCGGATTCCCCCTGATACCAGATTATGCCGCGAATCGGATAATTTGTCCAGGGAGCGATCATCGAGTTGTAAAGCGTCGCTGGAAAATGGGGACTATCCGGTGCAATAAGGCAACCATCAGGTGGTATCGGCCGATTCCCGATTTCCTTCAGGTCGGCCTTGAATTCAACCTTATACTTCCAGTTGCCAGAGAGCGGTACTTTCATGCGTTCATTGTTTTCCACCTGCAGATAAATCTGTTTCGGCGGTCCCTTTACGCCACCGATCGAACCGTAATCTGTCACTCGTATTGCAATGACATTGCCTCCCTTCCTGACCAACTTGCCCGGCACAGAATAAGTCCGCGGCGTTTTCCAGTGAGCCGGCGTTTCCGGTCCCGTTGCACCGATTCGTTCTCCATTGAAAAATGTTTCGTCGCAGTCATCAATTACGCCAAGCGAAAGAACAAGTTCCTGCCCCGCCCAGCCCGCCGGAAGTATAACAGTACGGCGATACCAGAAGACGCCGTCGAAATCGTATGCCGGCTGCCCTGCAATGTTTTCTTCAGTCCAATCGGAATCATCGAATTCCGGCGCCTTCCACGCCTCTGCCTTGGCGGAATAAGCCGAAGAACTTTCGTCAAATCGCTTTCGCCAAGCTTCCGTTGCCATTTTCAGCTCCTTTCTCAACTGAGCAAGATATGCTTTCCGTTCTGACGAAAGAGGAGTCCGGACATCTTCAATGGCAGAAAGCTCTCCGCTACGATTCGCATATCGGTAACCGGTTTCACTGATCCAGCTCTGGATCGGTGTGCCGCCCCAACTGGAGTTGATTATGCCCACCGGAACCTTTAGTTCGCCAAACAATCGCCGGGCAAAGAAGTAACCGACTGCACTGAACGATGCTGCACTCTGGGAGGAACAGACCTGCCACCCCGGCCCGGAAACCTCTTTCTGCTCCACTCCCGGGGAAACAGATCGACACAAGGCCATATTGAAAAGACGGATGCCCGGATGCTCCGCAGCGGCAGCCTCCTTTTCTCCATTCAAAGCGTTCCAGAATGGCCGGCCGCTGTAAACCGGCATTTCCATATTGGATTGGCCGGAGGCCAACCATACTTCACCGATCAGTACATCTTGAAATACAATTTCCGGAACGCCCTCGGCGCCGGAAACCGTTACTGTGTATGGCTGCATTCCTGCTTCCATGGCGGGCAATTCAGCACACCATTCTCCGTCGATTCCGGCGACTGCATGGACGGTATTGCTCCCGATCGTAACCCGAACGGCTTCTCCTGGAGCAGCGGAACCTCCGATCCGGATTGGTCGGCCACGTTGAAGGATCATGTGATTTCCGTAAATCTTGTGGACGGTGAAAACTGCAGCCATGCGTGCAGACGGCATACCGGCAAAGCAACATACTTCCAATATTGCAACAGTAACAACAAGCAGCCTGTTCAGATTGGATTTCGGCATTACACAACTTCCTTTCATACCTGTTTATTCAACAACTGATTCCGGAAGTTCCTCGAAGCGGCAGCCTGGCGCCAAAGGTCCAGTGGACAGATGCCAGGTTTCCGCTGACGGATTCACCACACAGTATGCTCCTGCAGCCTCTCCAAGACCTGCCGCAGAAAGCAGCCAGACGATTTTTCGTCTCCCGCGTTCCACGCTTAGCGTAACCAGTTGACTGCCATCATACCGAACAGTCCAATGGCCATACCGAAAATGTTCCTGATGACGTCGATAGAAAGCCAACCAGTCGCATAGAATCTCACGGTGCTTCGCTGACAGTTTTGCAAGATCCATCGACACCATCGGCACACCGGCCACTGCCGCCGCCATATGGCGGGCAACATTCGAAGCCGACTCGCGTGGATGCCAGTAAACCGGATCGGCGTGAACTGCCGTACCGTCCCCGAGCATGAGCCGTAATTGGGCGATTCGGTGCAGGTTTTCGAGATAGTCGAACGGCGTATCGTTTGCACGGAATTGCGTTGCCAGTCCCAGCGTTGCCGGCGTCGAGTAAAACTGCCGGAATTCAATCAGAGAATCGGGATTAGCTTCGTGAACTGCGGTGGAAAGTTCTCTGATTGCGTTCCAGGTGGCTCTGCCGTGTGGACGCTCCAGCTCGGTCGGCACATGAGCAAGAAAGTCCATCTTTAAGCCATCCAGCGTATAATCCCGGAAGAGCATCCGCAGTTCACGCAGTACTCTGTCAAGTTCCGTGCGACAAGCCGGATCAAATACCCGGTAGCTGCCAGGTTCTCCACCGACGCAAGGCGCGGAATCTGGTCGAATTTGTTTTTCTCCAAGAAAAAATGGTGCAACCCACAGAAGATAACGCAAACCGAGCCGCCGTGTACGGCGGACATGTTCCGCAAAATCGGGCAATTTCTGTTCGGCGACCTTCCAGGAACCGATTTCTTCATACCAAACCGGCGCGTTTTCCGGTGTAACCCGTCGAGAGCATTCGTAACACCAACCGTCATCAACGATGAAAGTTCCGAAACCAAGCTCTGCCGCTAGCTCTGCCGCTTCATCGAGAAACTTTGTGGTCAAGGCTGCATGTCGGGCATACCAAGTACAATAGACAGGTTCCCAGGCCGCAGCCGGAACTGCGGGCGCATGACAACCAAGCCGCTTGCGGCAATTCTGAAGGAGCTCTGTCCAAGACACCCCATTACGATCAAACACTAGTTCAAACGGTTCCGTCTCCGGTATGATCGCAATTTTGACCGTCACATCATAACTGCACTCCCGCTGGTTCATCGCCAGTTCTATTACGGTATCATCAAGGAGATTGGTGGAATAGAAGCTCAGTCGGTTGCAGTGGCCCGAATTGAATAATGCGATATACGGAAAATTCCGGTTGCCTGAACTTTCCAGTCGAATTTTCCAATCCAACTGCATCCGAGGCCGAAAGAGATCGGGCTTCCAATAACCGTGCAGATCGATAATCGGAACGCTGAATCTTATCGTCAACATTCCCTCCGAACATTCGAGGTGACTGCAATTGATCGCCAATTCTGTGCCATGAACTGTATCGAGCAACCGGTTCCATCGGTTGTAAATCATGAACTCCATATCGTCACCGTTCTTTTTGCGGTACTTTTTCGATGGACTTCAAAGTCAAACCGTCGAGCTTTCGGCGATTCGGCCATATGGATGAGAGCAGAGGCGGCAAAATCAGGGAAACCGCCAGTCCCGGTAAACCAAGCCATTGGAATCCCCAACGCTGTTCCTCCGGCATCATATAATACATCACATATGGAAAGACAATATTAATTACACCGCCGAGAGCCAACGTAATCAGGATTGCTTTGGCAGAAATTTTCTCGGACAGTACTCCGTACAAAAATGCGACAAACAAGATCGGCCACAGATTCGACCAGACGTTGATCACTTCCATCAACGTAGTACGCACCCCCTGTCCGAGAATCACCATCAGGGCTGTGACGGCCAGTGCCATAATTCCCCCCGTTACCGTCAAAATCCGACAGAAACGGATTTCCATCGTCGTTCCCGCCAGAAGCGGTCGCAACGGTGACACGACATCTTTGAAAAAAACAGTCACAAGGCTGTTAACTGCTCCTGCAACCGTACTCATCAATGCAGCAAGCAGTGCGGTCACGATAAGCCCGGGGAATGGGGTAGGCAATTCATGGCTGATAAAGTGTCCCAAAACCTGATCCCCACGAATTCCTTCCGGCAGAACAGCGATGCCGCTGTTGTAATAGTAGAACAGGAAAACTCCGATCAAATAAAGCATCCCGACAACCGGAATACTGAGAATGTAATTGGTATAGCACGAACGGACTGCCTCTCTGTAATTCTTGCCGGCCAACAGGCGCTGAATTACCAACTGGTCACAACTCATGGTCATCAGCGGAAGCAGGAGCAAACCGTAAACCAAAAGATAGAAATTCCAACGGTCATGCACGTCGAGCCGATAAAAAGAGGGATTCGTGAAAATCTCAAATGTTTTATCATGGGCATGCGCAAAACTCAAAACCGTTCCCGGATCGAATCCGGTTACCTGCAGCAGCCGGAACAAAATTGCTCCAATGCTGCCGATAATGATGATTGACTGAATCACATCAGCCATGATAACCGCGCGCACTCCGCCGATCAAGGTATAGGCGATGGTAAAGGAGCCAATTACGGCAACCGTCAGTAACGGAGGCCAACCCGCCAGCGATTCGAAGATCACTGCCGCTGCATAAAAGACGCCGCCGGTATAGAAAAGCCGGATCAGGATGAAAATTGCCGCTGCAATCATCCGGCAGGAACGATTGTAACGCCTCTCCAGATATTCATATGCGGTAAAAGTTGGCGCAACGAAAAAAAAACGGAGAAAAAGATAGATCGCAAGCGGCAGGAACAGAATCTGGCCTGCGTTCAAAATCATCATTCCCATTCCGAAATTATACGCTTCGCCAGGAATCGAAACAAAAGAGATCGTACTGAATAGAGTGGCAAATACTGCCAGCCCAACAACAACCCAGTTCATTGAGCGCCCGGCGACCAGATATTCATCCGCATCCTGCCGTCGACCAAACTTACTGTACAAACTTAGAAACGCCACGATCAGAACATAAAGGATCACCACGCTCCAATCCGAAGCTTTCAATATGTTATTCATATAAACAGACTTTTGAAATTCAAATAATTAAAGTAAGGGAAAGAAGTTATCCACTTCTTTTTACCAAAAGCTCATTACTGTCCGGGAGTTCGTCCCTTCCCGGTATCGGCGGCATAAATCCACCAGAAATAATCCCAGTTGCCCCCTATGGATACAGCGAAATATTTCCGTTTTTCATTGTAGTCGTCCCACGTCAGGCTGGAATCTTCAAAAAAATGTCCGGGAAATTGCATGACTACATGTCCGTCGAGAAATGAAGTTCCCGCATTCTGTCCATGCCACCCCATCAGGCGCTGGCTGGTCAAAGACCAGATGTAATACTGAACCCGGTATCCGTCAACCAGCGTCTGATAGGCATTGTCCACCGCATAAACAAGTCCGCTGGGACGGCGAACCCGCTTCGAAACCAACATGAACTGATTGGTGCCTGGATTGGTTTTGATTCTGTCATTGTAGAGAGCATTTTTGTTACCGAGTCCTACGCCATCAGGTACGCCATAAACGTACTGCAGGTATTTTCCACTGTTCATCTTGGAATAGGCGGTAGCCGGGCAAGCCATTACTTTGGAGTCCTCTTTCATATACCCCTGGCACACCAGATTGTTGGCCCATGAGCGATGAATTACATTATGGCTATTGCAGTTGAAGGAGTTCTGCAAAATCCAGAAATCAGAATAATCCGAAGCATATTGCGACATCGCCAATGTAATCTGTTTGAGATTGTTGATGCAGCTTGCAGATTTTCCTTTGGCTCTGGCTTGATTCAATGCAGGCAACAGCATCCCTGCCAAAATTGCGATAATCGCAATAACAATCAGCAACTCGATAAGTGTAAAACGGTATGTTTTCCGATACCTTTCATTGACCGGACAACTTACGGTGTTTCTTGAAAAAATTTCCATTTGAACTCCTCCTTTCGTTACTGTTCTGAAGCGGAATCGATATCGATCAATCCCAATTTCACTGATTTGACCACGGCCCGCCCCGTGATATTGCCGGAACCATCTCCGAAAAATAATCTGGGCGTTCCCTTGATCCTGTCAAGCCGTCCAGACGCGACCGGTCGGCCGTCCACGATCAGCAACAGGTTACCATCTGCCAGATTCAGCAACGCCCGGCAGGTGAAGAATCCTTTTTTGCGGGTCTCGAAAATGCCCAGTGGAGTTTCCACATATTTGGGTGCGAATCGGAAATAGCCGTTATACACCATGTCGTCCGCCGCCTTCGGTTGCAGAACCATCTGGAAACTTTGCTCGGTATGACTCTGCGGGTCGCGGGGCGCAGCCGTCCATTCCAGTGAAAGAATTCCCTTTTCAGTTTCGACAAGTGGACCGTGGTAGCCGAAGTTTGCAAATTTTCTTTCCGGATCATTGTTATTAAGGCGCAGCTCTCCCTTGGCGAATTGTATGAACTCCGGCCGATAAGAACTTTTAAAATCCCGGAATCCTTCTGCTCCCTGCGCAGCATCCCCCTTTACCGTTTCCGGTTGCGGCATTGCGGCAGCCCGCCACAGTGGCGCGGGTGCTTCCGGAGCAAGCTGTACGTCCAAAGCAACATCGTCAACGGGCACCCCCGCAAGTTCAAGGCGAATGTTCTTCCAGCGTCCCGCGCCCGCTCCTTCCGGCGAAATTGAGCCGATCACCAGACTGCGATTGTCCATCAACGGAACTGCGGAACGGTTTCCGGCCATGTACCCTTTGGGATCATGCGCTTTCATAACCAGCTTCCCTTCGAGGAGCTTCCGCCCATCAGCGATCAGCCGCAGCCGTCCTCCCTCCGTCTCAATACGGTAACTGTGGAAGCCATCGCCGGTTCTGAACGGCACGGATTCGCCGGCGAATTTCAAGCCGATGCGTTCCGGTTCGAATGTGATGATTTCAGTATACTCTCCAGTCGCAAGGCGCAACGCCACTGCCTCCGGAGAGCTCGAAGACTCCACCAGCAACTCCAGTTCGACTACAACTTTTTTCCCTGTGAGATCCGGAAGCGGGTAAAGCAGATTGGCACATTGCCCGGCACCGGAAACAAGCCGATATGAACCGTCGACGATTTTCTCTGTCTCCTCCCGCTTTGCCGGGAAAAGCCGTTGCCACGGAGTTTCCGCAATCTGGTCGCCGGCAAGAATAGTTTTGGCAGGAATTGCCATCGCATCAGGAATCCGAAATTCAAAGAAATTTTCCCCGACCTTCAGAAAAGCGGGATCGACCGGGAATGCGTATTCGCCGTTTTCAAATTCCGGTTTACCGAGCCTGCGACCGTTGGCCCAAGCCTCAAGAATCGGTTTTTCCGATTCCGGCGCGGCGGCCCGGAGGATGATCCGGGGAGATTGTCCTGCAATTTTTGGTGAACTGAAGTCATCGGCGATTTCCATCATTGCGGAAGCCGGACGGCCATTGGCGGTTGCGAGAAGACCATACCCGCGATGCGGCAGCAATGGATCGAAATCATGCTGGCGGCGGCAGAAGCGGTAGACATTCTGATAATTGGCAAAATAACGCTTGGAGTATTTCGCCAATCCAGCCGGTTCTCTGCTGATCTGATTCAGATAGGCTGGAGCATAGAACATGTTGAAATAATATACTCCGTCGCTTCCTCCACCCATCGCAGCCGCAGACTGCGCGTGATAAGCGCCGACATCGTTGCGGCTAAAACGACCGGAGGCCCGAACCCACGACGTATCCACCGAAGGATAACACTTCAACCCATATTTATGAGCCAGTGTCGCTGAATCGGCATAGGTGGAGAAGCGGCCGAAGTCGCCACCCGGAATATAGATGTCAAACAATTGTTCTTTCATCCAGGTTTCAAAATCCATCCCGATCTCCCTGCCCAGCTCCGGCGAGTCGGGAAGCCGGGCGGAAATCAGCAGATACCGCCCTTTGCGTTTGCCGATTTCAATGGAATCGTTCCGGATGTCACGCATCATTTGGGTAATCATCTCAACCTGTTCCGGAGTGGCGCTCGCTCCCCAGGCAACACTCTTGAACAGCACAGGGAAACGGTAAAAATCCAGTTCGATGCCGTCAACGTCATAGTTAGTAAGCAGCTCCCGAACGATGGCACGAAAACGATCCCGCGTCACCGGAAGCGCAAAGTCGAATCCGGTCCAGGCCCCATAGGGAGGCTTGTTTTCCGGGGAGCCGAAGATCCATTCCGGATGTTCCGACTTCAACGGATAGAGCCACGGATGCCATTGGTCGTGCATATCGTTGACCCGCATCCCGGCGAAAATCTCATACCCGTAGGCACGGCAATATTCAACTGCCAACGCCATCGCGTCAGTGCCTTGCTTCAACAACTCGGGAGTTAGGTTCCGAGAGGTTTTCAGTGCACTTTTACCGGTATGAATTTGCGTCACTTTCGAATTAGTCGCCAGCACATGCCCTACTCCGAACGGCACATAACTCACCGTATCCACCTGCACACTACGAAGTTTGTCGAACATCTGCCGGTAAATATTTTCTTTGGTGGGGGATAATTCTTTCGGAAACTCGGTGGCATCGCAGCCGTCGTTATTGACGATCACCCGCCGCGGTCGATTCAGCGCCTCGGCCCGCAACTTCATCCACTCTGCATCGGAAAGGCCCGATGCAGCAGCACTGGCAACGGTCAGGGCCGTTGCAAAAACGCAGGCTGCTGTAACGTATTTGCTCAATTTTCTCGGCATAACAAATGCTCCCCAAGTTGAGTTCGTTTGAATTATCACCTTTTCTACTCCGACAATTGCTTGTCACCTATATATGGTATCTTTTATTTTCATCCTGTTTCCGAAAACTCGGAAATAGATTTATTCCGGCCATCGTACCAGATGATAACGCAGGGCCTCCAAGGTTGTTTCTGCATCTCCAGTCTTGAAGCCGTTGAAAATCTTGTGGTGATACTCCTGAGTATCAAGGAAAGAATCATTGAAAGTGGAATAATGTTGGTAATGGAAAGTCGCCCCCTGCAGGAAAGAGAACATTTTTATCAATAAATTATCATGAGAGGCAGCCACCAGTTGTTCATGAAACTCAAGATCGGTACGGCCGAAACTTTCCACATCTTTCTGTTCTGTAAAACGATCAAGATCCTCCAGAATCAATGCCAGACGGACCAGATCCTCCCGAGTTCTCGCGGTAAGTCCCTTACGCACAGCTTCGCGTTCGACGACATAACGGACCGCCTCAATGCTCCGGGGATCACTCTCGTCACAACGTATATATCGGTATCCCTTCTGGGGAATTCTCTCCAGAACGCCTTCTCCTTCCAAACTGAGCAAGATTTCCCGTACAGCTCCCCGTTTCAGTTCGAATTTCTGCGCGATTTCCCTCTCACTCAGAAATTGATCTTTATCTACCGCCGTATAGATATATTCCCGTATACGGTTGATCATGCTGCGTTCTGCCATCTTTTGTTCTCCACTGGTTTATTGATTGACTGGTCGACCAGCTTGCGTTATTAATTATACTCGAAAAAATACCAAATGTCAAGAGTCGGAATAATTTTTTTTTAATCAGCAAGATGGATAAGATGGATATGCAAAATTTCTTGTGCAGGATAAGTTGTATCACACCTGTCCTAACAAACTTTTGAAGGGGTGAAAAAAGTGGAGCCAACTTG
>ERZ1034917.866-NODE-866-length-23289-cov-49.061031_pt1 | contig 23289 bp, 26 predicted proteins | sample MGYA00520605_ERZ1034917 | MGnify/ENA primary metagenome ERZ1034917 (study PRJEB33766, sample SAMN09781784) | gut metagenome | biome: gut microbiome | host: Homo sapiens | place: Madagascar | study: EMG produced TPA metagenomics assembly of the PRJNA485056 data... | reverse complement strand
ATAAAAAGGTGAAGTGTTACTAGTAGGTATTAACTAATCAAAAGACACTAAAACACATCAGTGTATTATTGAAAAAGTAATGAACAGCTAACCAATCAAATTGCATTTGTTGCTCTAAGTTCTGATAATTTTTTTTATTCTACATTGTTACGAATTTAGAAAAGGTTATCCGTAACTTCGCATAATTTATATTAGATCGTTACATCTAATAAAATTCTTTGATTTCAATAGTTTGATACTTTAATTTATTTAATTTGTACGAAATGTCTTTTCTGAGGGGAACCTCGGCAGAATGTGTTTAGCAAGCCTTTCTACCGAGGAGTGGTCAACTCGCTAAAGTTGACTAGTATTTGTTCTACAAGCGAACGCTTGCATTATAACACACAAAAAAGCTTGTATTCAACAAATACATACATAACTTTAGGAAAATTTTGTTATGTTGTACACATTAAATTTTGAAGGCAAGCTCTTCAAGGATCATCTTCCAATTCTCACTGCCAACCATTTATCAGTTCAAAAGACTAAACTTTCAGCTGCTCAAGGCAAGTTTACCCCTATATACCGTAAATTCTCATCACAGGGGCTGGTAGTCTTCTCTAAGCTGACTGCTCTTATGGATAACTGTAAGATATGTCGTGATGGTCTTATTTCAATCACCACAACCACAATTTCAGATTACATCTGTCAGGGACAGGTTTTAACTGGAAGAATGGTTAGACATCAATTAAATCTTTTAACTCAAGAAGCACCTCTTTTAATCAGTAATACTCAATATAAAAACACTTGTCAGATCGCTATAACCAAAGGTGAAAATAAACAGTTTTTACCAATTTTCGGCATTAAGAAAGTTTCAAAATCCAGTGATAACTGCACTGAAAAATCTGAATACATCGCAGACTGTACTTTAATGCTTATCCTCTCAATGATGTTGGATAAAGCTTCATTTAATTACAGAGCAGGGGACGGTTTTAATGTTAGTCCAATTCAGATAAAACATTTAGTAACAGATTTAAACATTACTGAAAAGACTGTTATCAATACTTTAACCAAAATGGTTGATCTAGAAATGATTTCAGTTAATGAGCCTGAAACAGATACCAAGTTATCAGGTAAAGCATTATTAAATCATTCAATTTCATTCTCAGACAATTTATTCAATGAGTATAGCAAATTGATCTCACTTACTATTTCAAAGAAATGTCTGAAATACAGTAAGAAGAAAATTCATAAGATCAAAGAAGGTTATGCTTGTGTTAATAAGAATACAGCATCAATTCAAAATGAAAACACAGTACGTACTATTTACGAGGAGAAGATCGAGCTACCAGAAATTGTTAAGAATAGCGTTACAAACACTAAAACTGAAAACAATAATCAAAACACCACAATTACTGAATTATCTTCCGATATAAAAGATATGACAAAGCACCAACTGATTAGCAAAGATGATCTGTTCAGACTTACGGCTTTAAAGAATATAGAGTCGGAATTAAATAGTCATCATGTGGATAACTTGCTCTTCCCCAAAAAATATAGTCATGGTGTGAAAAACTTTTGGTCACATACACAGAAAACTTTTGTGCCTTGTGAGAAAAATTTGGTCACCTATATAAGTTAAAAAAACTCTTATAACTCAAAAAATCAAAATTGTTAAAAACGAGTTCGAGGAATTTTTTTATGTTTACTACAGCTTTAAAAAATCAAAATTTAACTAAAAGAACAACCAGCTTAACCAACCCAACAGAAGTAGGTCGTCTTGACAGATACAGATATTTACTTAACAAGTATTCATCACTTGCAGATCAAATTAACGAGTTTGTATCAGCTCAAATAGACTTCTTTGACATATCTCAGCCTGAATTACTCTTAAGACTGGCAGATTATAATCACTGGGTAACTATAATCTTACAGACATTACAAACTTATCAGAACAGGGCTTATGTGTTAAAGAACAAAGAACTCTCTAAAACTATAATGGAGATTTCTTGTAAACTTAATAAAATTAAAAGATACATATCTAGCAACTCAGAACAAATTACCAATAATTTAAAAGTCGCATTAGGTATTGCTTCAGATGATTTTAGCGAAATTAGTTGTGATGACTCATTTGAGTTTCCAAAATTCAGAAATGTTCGATATGTTAAGGATACAGACAAATATTAAGTAAAAATATCATTAGTATCAAAGCGTGCCGTACCCCATGGCACGCTTTTAATAAAGCAGATAAAACAATAATAATGAATTTTTTTACACGATTACATTTATTGATTTTGAATTTTATATCAAAGCGTGCCGCCCACCGTGGCACGCATAAAATAAACAGTGCCACGCTGATAATTTAATTGGATCATACAGATTATTGAGTCAAAAGAGTGTATTGGTATCAAAGCGTGCCGTACCCCATGGCACGCTTATAATAAACAGTGCCACGGTCCATTTTTGTGTTTTAACCAATTTTAATACCCAAAACTCTTACTTTACCCCATCAAAGCGTGTCGTACCCCATGGCACGCTTTAGTATAAGCGGATATGCGGTAAATTTTTCCTCATCTTTAGTCCTTAAAAAGATCGCTCTTAAAGCGTGGACAGGGGGGTAAAACTGCTTTGCTTGTTATTAGCGTGCCGTTCATTTGTATTAAAGTAAAAATTAGGTTTATAACATGAATAATTCAGATAATTCAACAGTGCGTCAAATAGGTGGAAAACTTCTGTCTTTACTTGATCAGGAAAAAGGTTCAAAAGAAGCACATTTAACTCTAGATGATATTTCTAATATTTTTAAAGAAAACTCTGATCGAATTAACGATCTTAATTCAATATTAGCTAAGATCAGGCTAGCTCTTTATATCGAAGCTAGACACCTTAAAAGCAGTTTCTTTGAAGAGTCTATCTTGGAAGCTAAAAAAAGAAATTCATTCTTTAAGTTCACAGTTAATGTAAATTTCAGAAAAGATATATTTGATTTTGATAATTGCAAAATTAAAGAGCCAGAAAATGCTGGTACATTAGAATCAATTTACTGGTCCAAAAGAAACGGTCGTAAGATTGAAGGTAAAATCAAATACTTTATTACAAGAATACCTTTGAATGATCCCGACGGTATTATTTACAAAAGAAAGGCTTTTGCCGGTGAAGCAAAATGGCAAGTAGACCTAATCATGAAATATGAAGAGAGGTTTGCTCAAATTAGAAAGGCAACGAGGGTTTTAGGTGAATTTAAAAGAAAAGCACGACAACTTAATATTTATTTAGGAGACATTAATAAAACTCTGAATGACATGGAAAGCACAGAGCTTAATTCAACAATTACCAACGAAGAGAATGGATACAATGAAGTAAACGACTTAACAGAAGATAAATAAACTCAAATAAATATTCTTAATATCATACATATCAGTTCATAGTCAGAGCAAATTATTCAATGCAAAATATGAACTGATTTTTTTATATCAAAATATCAGTTCATACTGAAATTTATCTTCTTTCAATTTATTAGTTATTTTTATTCAAGACAACAGAACAAACACATATTTGTATTAAGAATATGAATTAACAGAAATCTATGATTTTAATCCAATCTTTAACCACCAAATATTAACTATTATCAAGTTCAAAGTTACCCCCTAACTACAGGACAGATTTACCCTTAATTTTCTAAGATTAATCCCACTAGCCTAGCTAGTAATATTTTTTTTGATCAAAAAAAGGATTTTATTAAATGGAAAACAACGAAAAGGCTAATGTAGATACATCAGCTCCTAAAGCAGAAGAGGTAAAGCAGGATACTGCACAGACAACTCCTCACAACAATGAAAAGAAAAGTCTAGAGGAAAGAATTGACGAAAAGCTACAGAAGTATGCAAACCCAAAAAACTTTAAAAGAAATCTTATAGCAACATTATTTATTGCAATCGGTTTATCAACAGGTGTAGGTGTAATTACTTCATACGGTTTCTCACAGCAGTTTGATGAGAAGATGGCTGAATTAACAAAGAAGTTTTCTAATGATAAGTATGACGTTTCATACAAGTCATCCAACTTATGGTTATTCTTCTATAAGAAAGCTGCAATCACAATTTCGCCAAAAGACGTAGGTATTCCAGTACCAACATCTCAGATCACAATTGAAGCAATTTCGAGCCCAACAGAGTTATTCGCAGATATTTATATTGAAGACAAAGCTCCGTTAAATCAGATCATTGGCAAATATGGTATCAGTCAGTTAAACCTAAGCGCAGGATTTAGAAGTGCAGAGTTAAAATTTAAAGTTGATTCTCAAATTCCTGTTTCATACGTTTTAGATGAAGAAGGAACAACAAAAGTTTCAACTCACAAATATCAGGGCTTAATCAAGTTTAACTATTCAGATACTGATCTAAATAAGTACATTCTGAATTTAACTGCACCTGAAGCTACTATTGACAGTAAGTTTAACGGTAACACAAAAATAAATTTAGCTAATGTAACTTATTCAGCTCCTATTACATCATTCTTTAAAGACGCAGACGATTATTCCGCTCCTAGCTTCTCACATTTGAAGATTGGAACAGTGGATATTGCAAATTCAGCACAGATGTATTCATTCAGCAATGCTGAGTATTACAGAAGAATGCAGAATGACGGTAAAGAAGCTAACGGCTTGAAATTTGCCATTGGTAAAAACCTCATCGTAGGTAATGTAGTCCTTGAAGGTACAAATACACCAGTTACAACTTCAGCACCGGACATGAATAAGTTCAAGGCAGACTATACCTTAAAACTATCGGGGCAGTCATTTACAGAGCCAAAGAATACCTTTATTCAGGGGTTAGTAAAGTCAAACTTCATTACAGCACAGGAAGACAAAACCCTTACCTCAAAACTTCAAGTTGAGAAAGGTAACTTTACAATCAACGGTAAAGACATCTCTTCTTTATTCACACAAATAATGGGCTTTACAGGTGGTATGAATCCATTTGGTGATTTTACAGGTCAGCCATTATTACCTAATGTAAAGAACTCAGGTGGTGAAGGTGCAAAACAGCCAGCACCACAAATTGATATTCCTGAATAATTGGAGAATTAAATGGATAATCTGGTAAAAAAAGGTGATCCTCAAAAATGGTATGTGCTACTGCATTTTTGTACAATCTGCGCAACAGTTCTCGTAGCCTTTATCTGCTACATGATGTCTTGTCGGGAAGGTATCTTAAATGACAGAATAACCAAGTTAGAGAAAGAAAACTCGGAATTGTATACGATGTTCGTAGCAGAGAGCCTAGCACAAGGTGAGAGTTTAAAAAGACTTGAAAATTACCGGAATCATTTAATCCAAAAATACAGCGCAAAATCAAAGTAATAGAAAAAATCGTGAGTCTAAAATTAAAATAACTCACGATTTTATTTTGAACATCACCGAAGTAAAAATATGCATGATAACAAAATAATAAATCTTCTAACATTATTCCCTTCTAAACATTGGGAAGAGTGGTACGAGAACAGACAAATCTTTAATTGTGAGTTTGATGATCTTGAGGTTGATAAAGCTAAAAGCGTAGCTGACGCAGAACATAGAAAACAGCATTTAGAAATTATCTGTCATAACTTACAGAATATGGGAGATATAAAATTAAAGCTTCTATCTGTGCAGTTAAAGAGATATATCTACAGTATTTATAACTTGAAGACCGTAAAAAGAACTAAGATTGATAAAGAGTTCACAAAGCATAATGACAAGTTATTAAAAACAGCCAACGATCTGTTCATGAATATTTACCATTATGTTGAGGAGATTAAAACTACCTACGAGAAATTGTATAAGTGCTCTATAAGACTGGAGCCACCAAAGAATGTTTTTGAAAGGTTTCTTAATCATTACTTTTCAAACCGCACAAGTTCACTGAATATCAACACGAGAAATTGAGGAGTAGAACATGAGTAAGAACAATTCATTCTTTCTTCAGTTTTTAGCTGTAAAGAACGGTACCGTTATTCCATATACAAAAGACACTGGTGATAAATTACCTGAGATTGATAATACCGAAGTTACAAAGATATGTTCAATGATCTTAGGATCATACGGAGTTGGTTTTAATCCATATATTTTGGATTTTATTACTCTACAGAGCCATTTAAACAGAAACAGAAAACTAGAGCTACAAATCTTTGCTTTATCAGGCTTTATGCTGTTTTTGATTGGCTTAGGATTATGTTTTGTTTCTAAATTAAGTATATCTATTTCTCTTGCGCTTGCATTAGCGTATTTCTTTTTCATGTTCATGCCAAAGCAACGTAAGTACATAGCAGAGTCACTTTATCTGTTCTTCTGTTTCGTTCTTGGAAAATTCGAGCGTAAACCAAAGACAGAATCTCATGAAATGTTCAATGTTGCTGTATTTATGACTTTAAAATTAAACGAGTACCTGTTAAGTAAATCCACAGAGGAATATTTACTGTTTGTAGATGAATTGTCTGTAAATGACTTCATCTTCAACATTACCAGAAGATTGCAAAAGAGAGTAAATATCTGGAATAAGATAGCTCTATGTTTCTTGCCTACACGTCACACAAAGACTCCTTTTTATTTTGATGAGAACGACGATGCTCACATTGAAATGTAGAGGAGGGAAACACAATGTTAAAAAGTAATCAGGTGACAGAGCTCGCAAAATTATCAGAAAGAGTAAATTTCCATCAAAATTACTCCTTTATCCACGTTTGTTACGATACAAAAAGTGAGAATCTTATATACATCATGACAGCCGACCGTAACCATGAGGCTAAGGTAGGATTTCGTGATAGCAATATCGAGTTTATTTATAACATCGACAATAAAATTGATGAATTTGATTTAAGACAGATATTGGAAGTAAAAATTAAAAATACACAGAAAAGCCTTAGCAGTTTATATCAGTAACCTAATAAACAAATACAGAGAGGTCTGCCTATGTTTAAACAGGAGCAGTTAGATGCACTGGTCACAGCTTCAGGTGAGGTTAATTACAGAGAAGATTATTCATATCTTCATGTATGTTACGATGTAAATAATGACGACATTATATACATCAAGACAAGAGGTGAAAGTCATAACTCAGAAATAAACCGGGTAGACAAATCAGTAAGGTTTCTGTTGAATATTGATGAAAAGATCACAAGGGCACGACTTGAAGTAATTTTAGAAAAGCTTAAATACGCATTCAGTCATCCGTTGTAGGGAATAAAGAAACTGGAGTTGTTATCGTTCTAAGCTCCAGTTTTTGTTTATCTGTCCATTGATAACTTGTCACTTATATCACTTGCCATAATTATTTGTTTTTATACTTAGAAACGTCAATGTGTAATTCAGCCATGCGAGCATCAAATTCTGCTTTTGCTTCAGGACTTAATTTATTGTACATAGCTTTATTCATTTGAGTAGTAGCCTGGTACATCATTTCGCTGCAGTTTTCTATAGTCTTGGCAGTATTTGAAATGATATTGAGGGTTGTAGAAACACCACTGCCAATCATTTCAAACACATTCTTCTTTTTAGGTGTTTTATAAGAAGATAGTGTTCTTAAAAATTCTTCAGTTGATTGATTTTTAGCGACTGTTCTAGTTCTATACAACATATAACACCTATTATTATAAAACACGATAACCACGGTATGTGAACGTACTTTATTGTAATTAAAAATTACCCAATAAAAAAGGGAAGTTTTTCACAGCTTCCCAAAAGAATGTATACACTAAAATCTACATCACAATAATATCTTAGTTCTCGATATCTGTTACCGTCGATTTAACGACGATTTTGGAATCAGGTACATAGATAGGTTCATTACGACGTGATCTATCATGTAGCGGATGCTGGAATACTGGAGCAGGGAAGTTACCTTCGATAAGGCGCTTGTTGCGTTCATAAAGCTTTCTAAGTTGCTTGTTAAGATTCTTGATGTCTTTGTAATAGTTATTATCAAGATCTGCAATATGAGATTTACGAATATTGTACTTTAGCTGACACTTATAAACCATCACATCGAAGTATCTTTCAAAGAAAGGATAGTAAGGAAAATGATTTTTGTAATCGTCTGACTTTAAGAACTCAAAACGTGGAATTAAAGCCAAGATAGCTAAAACAATGATTGTCAGGTGCACTTTCTTTGAGTTTAACAGCAGATATTGCTTTAAAACAAACAGAGCACAGAACAGTATTGCGAAGTTAAAGAAGATAAAGGTTCGTGAAAGAGAGAAAAAGATAGTTGGTGAAAAAGCCATTACCATTCTTACTGCAAAACCTACTCCTAATAATCCTAAGAGTAGCAACTTCTCTTGATTTTTAACGGAGAGGGCACAAATCTCAATAATTACAGCGATTACACACAATAATGAGTATAAGTACAGTAAAACTGGTCTTGTCCCTGTAAAGTGAATATTATTGGCATATTGATAATGTAGATTGGTGTAAATTAACTCTTCATTAAACTGACTTGCTACGTAGTGGCACAGATATACGATAACAACAGTAATTACCGCATTACCCCATGTAAGTTTGTTCTGCTGCTTTAAAAGACAGAAAGTAAGAGTACTTATTAAGAAAATGCTAAAGTAGTTAATCTGACAGAAATAGTAAGTCAAGGTAACTAATGAGCCACTGTAGATTTTGTAGAGTACAGATAGAGACTCAAAGTTTGGATATTCCTGAAGACCATGAACGCACTTTCTTACTGTAGTAGCACCACACATAAAGAATAGGGCTATACATAACAATGTAATTAAAAAACAGGCTACGACATAGCTTCTGTTCTGCTTTGGTCCTTTAAAGAAAATCCACCCCAAGATAGGTATCATTCCGATAGCAGCAAGTTCCTGATTTCCGAGAATATAGACCATGCAGAACATGAGAAGTGCTACAAAGCCATTGATTTTCTGAAGATAGAGAATATTGCAGACAAGGATTGCTAAGAATACCGGGAGAACATAATTTAAGTGGGTTGTAAAATAGCCTGCTGTTTCCACTTCAAAGACGTTCTGAAAAGTGAGAGTGAGTACAACAGCAATACCTGCACTAAGATTTTTAATACGAAGTGACCATAGCAGTGATACTGCAAGTGCAATCCAGATTAAAATTGTAATTACTTCGCAGGATAACTCACTGGTTCTTGTCAGCCATACGACAAAAGCATCAATAGCAATTCGCTGAGACCAAGTTTCCCATCTCTGACCAAACCACTCCATGTTAAATGGAACAGTTTTATACCAGTAATCGTCCATAGTTAAATCTTTAGTGACAATCCAGCAGGCGAAGAAATAGACAAGAACACCTAAAGTTAAAGTAAGCAGCGCTAAGTCTGCTTTTTGTTTTATTTTATCCATAAAAATATTTTGATTTTTGTAAGAATAGGAAACGCTTGTAGAACTGAGTTAGCAATACAGCTTGTTGAGCTGTTGTTCTTTATTTATCTTGAGTAATAGTCAATCTGCTCTTGAAGATAACGGCTTCCCTGAGTTACGTGCCCATTCTGAGAATGAGCTACTTTTAAAGAGTTCTGCATTGAGTTTAAAAGATAGCGCATAAGTAACTTCTGTCTTTGCAGAGCTCGCATCTGAGTTTTTGACAGCTGACGCTGCTGTACTTTATTGGTAGCTTCATAAAAGGCTTCAAGATTGTCCTGAACAATCTCTTCTTCCTCTTCTTCAGCTACAGTACCATTGCTATTATCTTCAACTTCAGGAGCGTCAGTCTTAACTTCAGACTTTCCAGAAACTACAGCATCATCTTTTAAGAAATTAAGATGTTCTTTACGTAATTTCTCATATTCGTAAGCTGCAATTTCTAGCATGTTGCGTGAATGCAAATCAAAAGCTTCTTTGTCAGCAAGCTTTGCTTCTTCCCATTCTTCTTTTGAAAGAACTCGTACGTTTGAGTGATTATCTACAGCAAGACCTAATGGTAAAATCTTACGGTTCAGCACCGCAACATTGGCATCGGTAAGATTGGCTTTTAGCAGATTTTTCTCCAAGTCAGCTCGTGCTGTCTGACGTATAACTTCAGGGTAAGTTTCAAAGACAGGTACAGGCTTTTTAGCTTCATAAGCCTCTTCATGAGCGTCACTGATCTTCTCAATGACAATGCCTGGAATGTAGATTAAGAATATGAACATAAAGAACACAAAGAAAGTGAAGATCCAAATAAATGAATACTTCTCATAAAGGCTTTCTCTATGTTTTAAATCCTTACTTTTTCTCATTACAGGTAAAGCTTCTTTGCTAGGACGATGAGGTCTTTTTCTACCTTTAAACATCAGTGCTCTCCTTCTAAATTAAATTCCTGTAAGGTCTGCTCTTTTAAAGACTTCTCAGCCCTTTCACCAGCTGTGTTAGTGCCTTTACCGGAGTTGTCGTATTTCTGATAGGCATCATAGCCGTACTCATAATCTTCAACAGCATCAGAAGGAGTATTACCTTTGCTTGCTGTAGTATTATTCAACTCGTCAAGTTTAGGTAAATTCTCGTCTTCTTCAGTTGGAGCATACTCTCCGATGACAACTTCCTGCGCACCTTTAGGAACTTCAATGCCTGGAGCAACTTCAGGTTTTTCCTTGGTAGTCTGAACATCAACAGGTTCTAATGCAATGACACTGCCGTCATCTAAGAGTTGAACACCGTAGTTAAAAAGCATGGCATTTAATGCATCTCTTTCAAATGAACGCATACCATAAAGGCCTTGAGTCTTAACTAATAGTTCAACTCTCTTACGAATAGCTTCACGTACCTGTGGAGCCATGTGAATTGGTTGATTTGGAATTAAAACTCCACCTTTACCATCTTTATCAAAAAGTTTCTCTGCCTCAGCCAATGAGCCAATCTGAGTAGGCAAGTTTACTGCTTCTTCTTCCTCTTCTTCACCGTCAAAATCAAAGAAGACACGGTTTTGTTTACGATCCTTTGGTTTATTGTCAACTCGTGTTTTACCTTTTAAAAGATCTTCTACAGACTGTTTTACTGTAGGCGCAAGATTTTGACCTTCAGGAGAATTTAAAAATTCTTGTAATTTTTGCTTTTCTTCAGCAGTTAAACCTTTCCTTTCGCTTTCGTAATGAAAAACTTGCTTTGGTTTTTCATTCTTCTTTGCTGTTCTGATGGTTTCCTGAGCCTGCTTGTTAATTGCTTTTAAATTCTTCTGATATTTTTCAGTTTTTGTGTAGTCAAAGAACTGCTGTACATCAATATTATTTTCTTTAAGTCTGTTTTGACGAATTTTAGTAACTTCGTCCAACATGTCCTGTTCATTTTGCTTGACCATGTCAGCATAAGCTTTATCTCGAAGATCTTTTGTCTGCTCATACTTTTTACGAGCAGCAGCTTCTTGAGCTTTGGCTTTACGTAGTCCTTTGTAGATCTTCTGCTTTTGTTCAGGAGTTAGATCATCTTCTTTTAACTGACGCTGATAGACGTACTGCAATTTCTCATTGTAATCAATGGCACGTTTATCTTTTTTGTTCATTACCATCTTGTTAAAAGTTGAAGTCTGGATCTCCTGCTTGGTCTGCATTTTTCTCATGTTCTGAAGATGTTTAATCTCGGCAGGACTCATATCTGAAAGATCACCTTTTGGTAAAAAACGTCTTTCGTTTGGAATGGTGTTATCAGTTCCTTGACTACTATTGCCCATACCAAAAAAGGAACCTCCGTCATCAGAGGTTCCTGCGTATGATGTAATAGTAAATAGAGAAATAAATAGAACTGATAAAACCTTCTTACTGTTGTTCATACAAACTCCTCGTAATAATGAAGGTTTTATCTATGGATTAGTTGTTAGCTGGAGCTTTAGCGGTAGCTACTTCTTCTGAATGAGCTTCAGGCTCTACGTTATCAGGCTCTTCCTGAGCATTAAGATTCTCAATAGCGTTCATTAAAGCTGAAGCATCCTGAGCACCTGAAACAGTTACAGAATGACCTGTCTTGGTATCAACAATCACTGAAGCAGGAGTACCTGAAATACCATAAGATGCAGCTAACTGCTTAGACTTCTCAATTTTAGCTAACAAAGACTTGTCATTGATACATGATAAGTAAGCGTCGTCATTTAACTCGAAAGCCTTAGGAATGTTGCCTAAAATTGGAGTTCCCTGACCGTTACCGTAGGTGGTATCAAAAATATGCTGTAATGATGCCCAGAAAGCACGGTTACCGCCTAACTTAGCCACACACTCGGTTGCAACAGCCTCATTGGTTGCAACAGGATCATGGAATGAAAGAGGAGTATGGAACCACTCTACAGCAACCTGACCGTTAGAACGGTCTGCTACTGCCTTTGGAGTCTCAAAGAAACGCTTGCAGTATGGACACTCTAAGTCTGAGAACTCTTTAATTACGAAACGAGCGTTAACATTACCGTAGAGGTGACGCTCTTCAGGAACAGTGTTAGCTGCGTTAGAGTACTTCTCTTTCTTAGCTTTGATTTCACCAATTAACTGTGCGGTACGAATGTCTTCAAGTGCCTGAGCAACACGTGCGTTGAACTGCTGCTTGGTTAATGAACCGGTACCATCACCACCTTCAACCTTTTCAGGAATTAAGTGCTGAGACTTAACTGCATTGGCTACAGCAAGTTCAAAAGCTTTTTGATCTGCAAATATGATTCCCTGTACCTGTGGTACTTCATCACCGTTCTTGTCTAAATGAGCAACTGTCTGTGTGGTTACATCATTCTCAGCTTCAATAAAGGCACCAGTTGCATTGTCGCCTGATTTTAAGAATGCAATAGATGAAATTGCCAGAGCTAATACAGAAAGGGTTAAACCTAAATTCTGACGGTGTGAGAAAAACTCGTGAATGTAATTGGTCTTGGCATTAGCAGCATAAACGCCTTTTACATTCTCTTCTTTTGATTCCTCTTCTTTCTTCATAATCTGCTTACCAGCTTTCTTGAAGAAATCTAAGGTTTTCTTTGAAAGTTTCTGAATGTTTACCTTGAACTCTTCGTTTGGATTTACTTTATCAGACTGAGTGTTCTGATTAGGCTCCTGAGCCTTATTGGTGTTTGCGTCTGTCTTGTTCTCAGTATTCTTATTCTTTAAATCTTCCTTTAACTTGTCTGAAGGCATAGGAGGTTCTTCCTTTAAGATTTGTGCTGCTGATTTTTCCTCAGTATTCTGAGAGTTCTGTACGTCCTTTGCAGGATCGTTTGGATTGTTCTGCATATAAGCTCCTCTTTTATAAAGTAAGAGCAATTTTTACAGAAGAAGAGCCTTTTTATGATTTAACGTGGGGTAAAGATAGACCGAAAGAGAGTAAATTAACTAAGTTACCTAGTTAATCACTAAAAATTTACAAAAAGACGAAGAGCAAAAAAAAGCTGAAAAGAATATTTAATCCCACCAAAGAGCATCACCCAATTTTAAATTTTAAATTTAGTTCTGGATTTATTTAACCCCAAAATTTCTAAAAAATCACACTTTTGTTACCTTGTAAAAATTGAGAAGTTATAGAACGTAACATTCAGATATTTATAAAGAAATTCTTAAAAAAAATTCTTGCAAATATTACAAAATGTAATATTATTGTAAATAGAAATATCACTTAAAGTAATATAATTATAACGGAGTACTTCTTATGAACAACAACGTTAATATGACAAATAACATCAATAATATCGAGAACCAGTTATCAGCTTTAGGTTTAAACAGCCCAATGACTGCTCATAATCAGGTAAGACGCAGTACCTCTGACGATATTCCATCTGAGGGTATTCGTAATGCTATTCCTGATCGTGATCATATCTTACCTTTGATTGACACCTTCCTACCTGTAGTCCTAAAGGTTAAACATCAGTTTAACATTGCAGGCTCTATTGACGATTTATGGTTGCACTTGAACTACAAAATCTTAAAAGACGTACCTTCAAATGTACTGTCTTCAATTGCACCACAGTGTATTAATGAGTACCTGTATACCTGCCTTGATAACAATTTAAACCCATTAAAGACTGAGATTGCCTCATATTTTGATGAGAAATCCAAGACCATCAAAACTCAGATTTTACTTGAGGGTTATATCAAGATTTATGCTACCAACCCTCAGTCTGACGGTCTTGAATATGTAATGCACGACAGAGTTACAAAGGAATTTAAGGAAACAACATGGGTCTGGGATCAGAATGCACGCAGAAAAGTTCCTCACGACACCATGGTAACAAAAGAAATTCCATCAATGGTTGAGTGCAAGATTTATCGTAAAGATATGGCCCACCCAACTATCGGTTACGCTTTTATTGATGACATTGGTAAGACCGGTGCCTGGACTGGTCACCCATGTCAGATGATGTGTAACCGTGCCTTCACCCGTGCTGTTCGTATGGCTTACAACCTGGAGGGTACTTCTTCAGAAGATGTTGCTGAATTAAAGAGCAGTTCTTATGAGTATCACGAGCAAGAGCAGGGACAGTCAGCCGTTGAAATTGCCAATATTCAGGCAAAAGCAGTTACAACCATTATGCAGTCTATTGATAACTGTGAAAACTTGGAGCAGCTGAACTCTTTAATGGAAAAGATTAAACCTGCTTTATCTCAGTTACCACAGTCATATCAGAGTCAAATTGCTTTAAAGGTTGCTGACAGAACCACAAAGTTCACTCCTGAAAATGCTCCTAAAAGAAGAAGAAAGTCAGCTACTGCTGAAACTGCACAGGCTCCACAGCCAGCTCAAGTTCCTCAGGCAGAACAGAGCGCACCTGCAACAGCACCTTCTGCAAATCCACAGGTAAATATGCAGAACGGTTTTAATCAGGGAGCTATGCAGTCAAATCAGCAACAGCTAAATCCATTTGACGGACAGATGATGCCTAATGATTTTGGTGCTGTAAATACTGGAATTGGCTCTGCATCACCTGAAGCTTTACAGGGTATCGCTCAGGCTAATGCTTCAATGCAGACTGTAGACAGTTTGGACATTAACCAGTTCTAAAAGAAAAGAACTATAAAACAATCATAACAACATAAGGAGTTTCAGTATGTGGGCAGTAGTATTTCCGCTGCTCCTGCTGGTATTAAGCTTAAGATATAACTTCACCGGCAGGAAGCTGCATCAGACTTTTAATAAGAAACTTAAGACCGTTACAGAGCTAAATCTCTCAACTTCTGCAACAGCACCTAAAACTATTGTTCTTGAGGATTTTACCTTTGTCGATTCAGGATTTAAAAGCCATTAAATCCTGATATAGCAAATAGACTTATTGGATTTTTAAAAATTAAATTGCATAACAGTTACAGTTAAATACACATCGGGGTGAACTATGACAAGCAAACGTCCCAACAGGAAGAAAGTTCTTTATTCTCTGCAATTAAATCTAAAACAACCATTGCTGTCTGGTTATGTTGCAGACTCTTATCAGGAAGCTCAGGAATTACTGCTGGATACCCGAGCTCAGTCTTATGAGCTTGTGAAAATCTCCACAGATGAAAAGGGTAGACAGTCTCTTAAAATCATTGACTCTAAGGGTGAGCTTCCTGAAGGTCATGATATCCAGATGTACTACGTAAATCTGTATTCATCCTCTAAAGACAGAATCGTCAAGAGAAAGTACTTTAATACCTATACAGCAGCTTTGAAGTTTGCTGAAAGCAACGAGTTTTTCTACGGCGTGGAGATCTACAAGTATGAGGCTAATGCCACTGTCGACTGTAAAGATACCGATGTTGTCTTAACCCATCTTGCAAGCTTTGCTATGGAAGGCGAACGTAAGAGAAAGACATTAAATCCGTATGCTGACAATGAGGTAGTTGAAGATTACTCATTAGAAGATTTAATTGAGCTTGATAAATGCTCAAACAGTTAGAACACCCATACAAGTCTTAGAAATTTTAAAACTGTTCAAGTCTGTTAACAGGTAAAAGAGACTTAATGTGTTTGGCTGTAACAAAACAGTGCAGAAATAAAACTTAGATCTTCTGTTACAAATTGTGCCCAAAACTGGTTTAAACATAAGCAAACATAAGAGAGTGGCTTAACCACAAGGTTTTAAGAAAATGTATACCGTAAAAAGATTGTGCGTAAAAGTTAAAAAATGAACTAAACCGAGAGTTTACCCCATTTGTATAGCTAAATTGGCTTTTAGCAATCTACATTATTAAACGAACAGAGATAATTTGTTCAGACTCTCCAATACCAAAAGTAACTATATTTTTACAGGACGTTATATGAAACAGTTTAAAGTACATATCCCTACCTTGTTTGGTCATGCTTCAGAAGATGAAAAGAAGAGATTCTGCGACCGCTTCAACCAGTACGTACGTGAGTACGCTCCTGATTACGAAGATTCAGGTGAAGAAATCAAACTATGCGAGGTTTGGAAGTACATGCAGGGTACCTACTCTTACACCTCAGCTTCAAAGAAGTTTGATATGGAAGAGTTAGCATGTAACCTTGCTAATGAAGTTAAAGCAGTAATCGTAGGTTCAGTTTAGTAACCGCAAATACTTCAGCCCATCATAGCAATACAGACAATATCAGAGCATAGCTAATATCGACTGATGATAAAAATAACTTGAGAACTTTTTAAACAGACAATAAAAGGAACAAAAGCGATAATGAAAAAAATCACTCTTTTAATGGCAGGACTTGCACTTGCCTTAGGTGTATTAAGTTTTAATGCTAACGCTGCCAAAAATCCGCATGTAGTTAAAGCACATTCCTGGACTTTTGGAGCCTCAGTTGCAGCAAACAACGCAACTGTAAGCGATCTAAATAATCTTACTTCCGGAACTCATGCTAATGTTGACAAAGATTTATCGGGTACCGCTTTAAGAGTGATGGGTGAATACAATTTTAAACGCTGGTTCGCTTTGGGTTTAGGTTATGATTACTTAGACTCTGGCAAATTGAAGTTATCTCAGGGCTTAGAAAAAGTCGATGTTAAAATTAAACAGCATGTAGTAGAACTTTACGGCAAGTTCTCTACCAATATTAAGGGGGTTGAACTCTTTGCTAAAGCAGGTCCAACTCTAACCTATACCAAGTTCTCAGATCTTACAGACGATACAGGTACTCAGTTTGGCGCTGTCTTGGGTGCCGGTGCAAGTTACAGATTCAGTAACGGAATTGGCGTTCGTGCAGGCTACGATTTCTTAATGCACACAGCTGAACTTGAAAACAAAAATACCGGTAAGACCGCAGACTTCGATGCAGGTCTTGCTTATCTTGGTGTAACCTATAATTTTAGATAAATGAAGTTTTAAACCACTATATTAGATTTTTATTTACTTAAGTCTTAATTGGCTATTTGTCATTGATTATCCGTTGTTGGATAATGCCTCGGAGCAATCTGGGGCTTTTTTTATTCTTAAGCTCACAAAGCCTGAAATCTTTTCAAAAAATCTTTCATAAACCTCAAGGTTACACCTGACTAGGCATTTTAATGCCTTTCTTCTTCGTAAACTGTAATCATTCATTCAGGCTTGCCTGACGTCACAAGATAACGACATATCTTATTTTTAAACAGACAAACAGTTTGTCTGTATCTCCCTACTGGGACAGTGAACCCCAGTACGGGCGCCATTTGTCTTCTGTAGGAATTAAAGTCCAAAGGAGGACATAAAATGGCATCAGTTAAGACTACAGATTTACGCACTGTAAAAGTAATTCCATATTTACAGGAGCAACCAGTCGACGACTGGTATGATATTACATACCAGTTTGAAGAGGAACTACAGTTCCTCGATTTTTACGACCGTAACATGTACAGGGTGTTTTACAACCCTGCACGCAGGGACGTAAAAGTAGAAATTGGTTACAATGAGAGTCACTATCGTGGTTATAGTGTCTCTTACCACGAATGTGACGACTGGGTAAGGTCGTACATCGCATAGTGTGTGACCACAAAATCTCTCAGTACTTAAAATGTACTGGGGGATTTTTATGATTTCCACGACGTGGAAAAATTAAGCTAAATTCCAATAAATCAATAATATAACCTTTCAAGTCGCTCAAAATTACCTCATTTTTTTTAATCTTAAAATAACGATCAATCTTCCAATTCTTAAATATAAAAATCTTTGTTCTGTAAACTGTATTAAATCTCCTTTAAAATCTTTAATTATTATTTTTAACACTATGGATACTTGCATGGATACAAACAATAATTCTAAAGATTTAGGTGATCTTGAGTCTTTAGTTAAGATGTACAAAGAAGGCTTCCTCACAGAGGAAGAGTTTAAAAAGGCTAAAGCTAAAATCTTAGGTAACAGTGATACAAAAGAAAAAACAGAGAAGGTAACAGACGAGTTAGAAGGAACTGAACCAGAATCTTCTGACAATTCTCAAGAAAACGTTGCTACAGAATCTCCAAAAGTAGAAACTCCTTTAGATCCTGATCCTCCAGAAAAGACATCTTCTGAGAAAAATCTAAATACAGAAACATCAGATAAAGAAAATGAAGAAACTGCAAGTTCCAACTCTGAAGTTAAGAAAAAGAAAAATTATAAAAAGCTGTACTGGGGAATTGGTATTGTAGCAGTGGTTGCGCTATCCGTTTGCGCATACCTTTCATACCTGTATCCCACACAAAATGAACTTCTATGTTTCTTAAATCAGGGGGATAAGTGTTATGCAGCTGGATTAGATTATCAGGAAGGTACAGATAGTATCAAAAAAGATGAAAACAAAGCTCTTAAATATTTAGAAAAAGGCTGTGAACTTGATAATGCTGGCAGTTGTAGAAGTCTAGGTCATTATTTTAATAAAAAAAACGAAAATAGAAATTTAGAAAAAGCTTCTAGTTATTATAAAAAAGCATGCGAACTTGGCGATGGTGCTAGTTGTACGTCAAACGGTTTGCTCTATTCATCAAAAGATGAATTAGGTGAAGATCCTTCTATGGAAAATATCTACTATGAAAAAGCTTGTCAGCTTAAAGATCCATTTGGTTGTGTTCAATTAGCTTATAACTATGAGCTTGGTACTGGTGTAACTCAAAATTATGAAAAAGCAAATGAATTGTTAAATGGTGCTTGTAAGGTCGTTCCTGCTATTTCATGCGGTTTGCTAGCTAAGAATTATAAAAATGGTTTAGGAATTGAAAAAAATCTTAATAAAGCGGTTGAGCTATATGCAAAAGCTTGTAAATGGCTCGACAGTAATTCATGTATTGAACTAGGTAAAATTTTTAAATCTGGCGAAGCTGGATTTATAGATAAAGATGCCGCTAATAAAATTTTTACACATGCTTGTGACGATCTAAAGTCTGGTTTAGGTTGTTTTGAAATGGGAATGAACAATTTTTCAGAAAATCCTGAAAAATCTATTGATTGGATTTCAAAAGGATGTGATTTAAAAGATGATCTAAGCTGTGTTATTCTTAATGTTTACTTTAAGTATACGAACCCGACTAAAGCCTTAGAAGCAGTAAAAAAAGGTTGTGAAAAAGAAGGTAAGAATAGTTGTAGCATCTTAGCTGATTACTATAAAAAAGGTATTTATATCGAAAAGAATATAGACAAAGCGATTAGTTTATATCAAAAGTCATGTGATAGTAATATTGCGCCTGCATGTACTAATTTAGCAGAACTCTTAGAAAATAAACATGATAAAAATAAAGCCAATAACATCATTGATTTTCTTCAAAAGGCTTGTGCTCTTGAAGATGGTGCTGGTTGTATATTTTTAGGCTTTATGAATGAAAAAGGCCTTGAAACAACGAAAGATACAAATAAAGCTCAAGAACTTTATACCAAAGGAAATACTCTAAATGCAAATTCTTGTATATTTAATGATGATGCCAGAGCTTGTTTATTTTTAGGTCTTAGCTATAAAAAAGGCTATGGTTTTGAAATAAATAATAAGTTAGCAAGCACTTGGTATGATAAAGCTTGTTCTTTGAATAATGATTATGCATGTACATTTTTAGGTGAACTTTATCAGTATGGGAAAGGTGTAAAAAAAGATAAAAATAAGGCAAACAACTATTTTATCAAAGGTTGTATATTGGGAGATCCTGATGGCTGTGCTCAAGCCAATATAGACCACAAAAATAGGTAATCAATAACATCAAAAGCAGATCGTAAACTTCAATGATCTGCTTTTGTTAATCTTCAAAATCTTCAATTCTCTTTATATAGCTATATAAAGATATAGTTATTAACTCTCACATAACCCCATTGTTATTAAAAAAAACTATAGCTCGTTTAAACTAAAAATATCCTTTCTGAGTTTTCTCAGACGTTACAAAAGCTACGTTAATGCTTTATCTATCAGATATAGAATGGTTCTATATCTGTATCTCATCTCCACAGGAGACAAAACAAAACTCCTGATTGGGGACTATCCTCACCTGAGGTTTTGTTTTGTCTTTTGTGGATCAATTGTCCAAGGAGGACAAAAAAATGTACACTTTACGCTCAACTTCATTTCAAAATGGTAATTACGACGGCGAGCACGAGCTCACCTTTAATTCATTTGAAGAGGCTCACGCCCAGATGGAGAAAGAAATCGACAACTTTATCGATTACCATTCGTCTTTTAATGAGACGATATGGAATTTAGATAAAGAGGAAACAAGGGCTCACCTTGTTTCAGATTATTGTGATGACTTCTGGTCGATTATTGAAAAATAATCTCCCAGTAGTCAAAAAAGTCTATTCTTACAGATTTAATCTGTTTGAATGGGCTTTTTTTATTTTTTACATGCCTAATTTTAACAGTCCTATATTTCAAATCTTCATCATTATTAACTTTACATAAATCTATACATATAACTTTAAACTCTCACTTTACCCCACCGCTATCAAAAAAAACTATAGCTGACTTAAACTGTAATCATTCTTTCAGAGTTCAACTCTGACGTTTTATAGATGACGTTACTATCTAATTATTTTTAACACATGAAATGGTTCATGTGTTCACTTCCCTAAAGGGACGAAACTCCCTTTATGGGAATGTTTTGTCTTCTGACGGGAATCACTTGTCAAAGGAGACAAAAATGACCAATATCATTAATTTAACACCTCACGCTATCGCTCTGTATTCAGTATCAGACTGCACTGAAGTGCAGTCAGGCTCTTATAAGAGCCTTATACTCAAAGAGGGCGCAAGCCCTCTAGCTACTTACCCTTCACAGGGTGTAGCCCGAGCTACAGCCTCTAAGGCTGTGGTTGACCACCTAGAAATAGGTGGTCAAGTTGTAGCTGTAAATGCTACAACCTACGGTGAGCCTGAAGGTCTACCTGAGCCTCAGGCTGACACATATTATGTTGTGTCAGCCTTGACAGCTCAGGCTGCCAAGGATCGTACCGATCTACTTATTGTAGACGGTACCGTCCGTGATGCTGACAACCGCATTTGCGGTTGCACCGCATTCGGCAGAGTATAAGCTCTGGTGGCGTTATGAATTAGATTCGGAGTGTGAAGACACTTGGCAACAGAATATCTTCAAAAAGTCCTATCAGTTTTTACAGATAGGATTTTTTTTGCTCTGAATTTATCTTTAAAAATATTACAATTTGTGATATAATATTATCATTAGTTAAAGGTAATTCAGGAGCCTGATATGAAGTGTAAAGAGTTGTTTGACAGAACTTATAATGATGCAAAACAGTATTGTGACGATCCTGACGATACTTTAGAAAGTGCAAAGAGTCAGTTACTTAATATTGATTATCTTCGTTTTATTGATGCTGACAATGATCTTGATAAAGCTCCTGTAGTTTATGACTGTTTAGATTTTGCAAAGAATTCTGGCGAAGGATTTTATCTATTAGAAGTTGTTAAAAATACAATTGATAAATACCACACAGCAACAGCTCATTTCTTTGAAGATTTAGACGATCTTGTACGCTACTGCAATTCTATCAAGGTATTTGCTCATGAATGTAAGACCGTAGATGAGTTAAAACCTCTGTTAAACGGTAAACAGAATTTTAAGAAAGTACCAACACATTATGAAATTTTAAACTCAAAGCAGGAAGTTATTGACTCTATTTTTAAGTTTAATGATGAACATGAAGACAACATCATTAACATGCTCGTTTTCTAAAAACTCATTTTTCCACGTCGTGGAAAAATTGATAAAAACCTCGTAGTGATGCGGGTTGCAAGCAAAATGTTAGCTAAAAAATGACATAAAAATTTGGACTTAAAATTATGAATAATTCGTTAGATTTTGAACTTAGAGATAAATATTGCGATAAAGAGTTTGACTTCAGATACAATCCAAAAATCAGAAAAATTACAGTCAAATTAAAAGTAATTGTTGGAAGATCCGGTGATACCGATGAGGACATTGCATACAGACTTGATAAGCTAGGGGAGTTCTATTTAACTAAAAGACAGGATAAGAATTTAAGATATTATTTAACTCATATAGTTAAGCCTAGTTATCCTAAGAACTTTCTTCCAAAAGAATTAACGTTGTAATAAAATTAGCTAAAGCGAAGTTGGTTGTATTGAATTTTATTTGTTTCCTAATACAACTCTCTTAAAAGCCTTACCGAACTTGGTAAGGTTTCTTTTTGTTAAACTCTCACTTTACCCCCCCCCACCCACTTTTAAATATAGATACTGCTAAACTGAAATCATTCTTTCAGAGTTTTTCTCTGACGTTTCCCAGATGACGTTACTATCTGATTTTTTAACGATAGAAAATAGTTTCTATCGTATCTTCCCTGAAAGGGACAGTGGTTCCTTTTAGGAATATCTCTGTCCTCAGTAGGGTTAATCGCCAATAGGAGGGCAAAAAAAATGTCATACAAGATCAACTATTTCAGACAATTCGTAGATATTGATGAATCCAAAAAAGGATTCATCAATACAGAAAAATACGACTTAGATGGAATTTACGACACCATCGAAGAGGCTGAAAAACGCCTCGACAGCATTTGTCACGACGTTTCACGCTATAACGGCGTGGAAGTCGGTTACGATTCGGAAAGACATGTCCTCTGGGCAGAGGACAATTTATATGGGCAGGAAACTTGGCAGATTATCGAAGCATAATCTGCCAACCTCCCCATAAAATCGTTCCGAACTTAGATTTTCTAGGTTTGGAACGGTTCATTATTTACCCTACAAACATATCAACTTTCTTTCATAAACAGTCAATATTTACCCCACAATCTAATTTTATTCAAAGTCTTTAATCCTATACTTACATTATCTTAAGCGATATTACTGTCACTGCTTTCGCTCAAGATGTTTCATTTTGAATTAACCTTATGTGTATCAGAAAACAGTTCTCCACCAAAAGGCTGTTTTCTGATTTTTTTTGCTCCTCTAAATAATCATATTTTTAACAAAAATATTTTTGATCAATATTTCTGTAAAAAATGATTTTTCTTGATT
>ERZ1034917.862-NODE-862-length-23303-cov-15.901755_pt1 | contig 23303 bp, 25 predicted proteins | sample MGYA00520605_ERZ1034917 | MGnify/ENA primary metagenome ERZ1034917 (study PRJEB33766, sample SAMN09781784) | gut metagenome | biome: gut microbiome | host: Homo sapiens | place: Madagascar | study: EMG produced TPA metagenomics assembly of the PRJNA485056 data... | reverse complement strand
TAATTGTTAGGTACTTTAAACTTGATGTATAGGCCATTTATAATAAGGTATAATCCCAAAATACAGGAGGTTTTTTAGTGGAACAGTTTAATAGTTTACTCACCAATATAAGTGATTGTATTTACGTTTATGTCCTTGTAGGGTTGCTTATAGTCTGCGGACTGTACTTTACGATTTCTACCCGCTTCGCTCAGATACGTCTTTTCCCAGAGGCTCTAAAATCTATTCGAGAGAAATCAGATGGTAAAAAAGTTTCTCCGTTTCAAGCCCTTATGATATGTACTGCATCTAAAGTAGGTACGGCAAATATTGCAGGAGTGGCCACAGCGATGGTAATAGGCGGCCCGGGGTCGATGTTTTGGATGTGGATAATGGCAGTTATAGGTTCCGCTTCCTCAATGACCGAAGCTACTTTAGCACAAATATACAAGGTTAAAAGTCCGGATGGTAGTTCTTTTATGGGTGGTCCTGCTTATTACATACATCAAGCACTTGGAAAGAAAAAACTTGGAGTGTTGTTTGCTTGTTTATTCATATTCTGTTGTCTTTGCGGATTTAATACTCTGCAAGCCCACAATATGTCTTCAGCTCTTAAATACTATATCCCTAACTACGAACACACTATTTGGCCTTGGGTAGTAGGAATAATTTTCGCTTCCTTAGTTGCATGGGTTATTTTTGGTGGTATGAAAAGAATAGGAATCGTATCTTCATATCTCGTGCCAGCCATGGCCGCCACCTATTTATTAGCAGGTTTATTTATAATAATAACTAATATATCAAAAGTCCCGGCGGCTCTTTCTTTAATATTTTCTTCCGCCTTTGATATGAACTCAATTCTCGGGGGAATAAGTGGGAGCGTTATGATAATTGGTATTAAAAGAGGGCTTTTGTCAAATGAAGCAGGTATGGGTAGTGCACCGAATGCAGCGGCCTGTGCGGATACTTCTCATCCGGCCAAACAGGGCGTGGCTCAGATTTTATCTGTTTTTATAGACACCATTCTGATTTGTTCTACTTCTGCATTCATATTATTACTTTCCAACGTAGATTTAAACACGGACTTGATGGGTATGCCTCTTATGCAACAAGCACTGCAAAACCAATTTGGAATTTGGGGAGTTCATTTTATAACTTGTTCTGTATCAACATTTGCATTTTCTGCGACTTTAGGAAATTTGGCTTACTGTGAATCTAATATACTGTTTATAAATAAGAGCCCAAAATTTATAAATTCACTTCGGGTGTTTAGTATTTTCCCTATAATATTCGGCTGCGTGACTACCGCTTCTATAGCATGGAATTTAACGGATATTTCAATGGCATTTATTGCAGTGATTAACATCATAACAATTATTATCCTTTCCAAACGATATAAAATTTGTTTGGCAGACTACTTAAATCAGCGCAAATTGGGTAAGGATCCTGTGTTTAAAGCTACTGACTGCGGTATAACAGATGCTCAGCTTTGGAAATAATTTTTAAACTTATAAAAAGATCGTGACTACACAGTTTGATGCTTGTAGCCACGATTTTATTGTTTTTGTTAACCTTATTTTGCATGCTTTTGATAATAAAGAAACTGATGTGTTAATTTTTCACCCTCATTTACATTTAGATTTGTGTCGCTTTCTTCGGGTAAACGTTGTTTAAGCGTATTAATTTTGGTGCGTATCCCTTTCAGCACATTAGTAACATTTTTACCCATAACTTTAGCAAAAATACCAGCACTAAAAACTTTTTCTACTTCCCCACAGACTTTTTTCACAATTTTTTTACGCTCTTCACTTTTAATCGGTTTCGTTGTTACCTTTTGAATTATAGAATTATTTTTATAATGAATGGATCTTAACTTCTTATAAGTTAAATTATACCAAATTTTCAAAGTACTTGAAATGCCGCTTATCTTAACATTATTATCTTCCATTTCTTTCTTAAATAGAGTGTGTATGCTCATTCCCTTTTTATCACCAACTATATTACTAACACGCCAAGCAAAATAAGGCGGTTTTTCAGCAGACTGAAGGCTCATTATACAGTCTAAAGTCAAATCGTCCTTAAAAAAGTTTAGGGCCTTAACAAGTTCTTTTGTTTTATCTTCTTTAGTGTCGCTCATAATTATCATATCTCCTTTCTATATTTCAAAAAATTACGACACTAAACTAATGTTAGTATCGCATGTATATTACTATAAATTTTGTGCAATGTCAATATATTTTGTTTGATTTTTTGAAAAATAATGTTTGCTTAATAGTTTATTGCGGAGTTTGTTCGGATCTATTTGAGCATCCCCCACATTCCGAAGATTGCTGCTCAGTTTGCAAACGAGGTGGGAAAAATTCTTCTGTAGGGAATTCTATGCGACTAAATAAATCGCAAGGATTATCAGTTGAAGATACGCATTCTTTATTTGGAACACAAAAATCATAAGCAGGTATTAGCATTTGAACATTTCTTTCAATTTGGACTATAGTAAATAAACCTATAGTCAAAGCTACTGTTTTACTCCCTGCCCCCGGGCGTACAAACTCTCCTCCGAACCTCCTACAAATGCAATCTGGTATACGTAGCTGAGGTTGAGGTCTGCAATCGCATAGATTACAAAGCTTAGCGGAAAGTGCTACAGGATCTGCAACTTGAACGACCGCTCTAGGAAGGTTTTTAAGAGAAGTATTTTGTAAGTCCATATCACCTGAAGTATATTCAGATGTAAACACACTTACCTTACCTTCACTTCCATAAAGAACTGCTCGTTTATTAACCACGCAAAGCCCTGAAATACTTGCCGGCATAACAGAAGGAGCTAAAAATGCTTCTAAATTAACTTCAAAAAAGAAAGTCATGTCAATTGCGTAATATCCGCGTCTGAATGGCACGGGTTCCATATCTATGAAAGTGGTTATAACATTAACATTCTTTACTCGCACACTGCTGGCTTGGTCAATGATATGTTGAGCCGATTCGCTAAAACTAACTCTTAAATTTTCCAAACAACTTCTATCGGCACAAGAATCATAAACTCTATAAGCATCAATGCACACAGATTCTTTAAACTGTCCGTTTTCTCGGCATGAAAATGTAGAAAAATTTTCTGTCATATAAAACTCCTCCATTAATATTAATAGATGTCAAAAGTAGTACAGAAACGATTTTTCGCAACTTGGCGAAGAACATTTACTTCTGATAATACAAAAATCCAACTATCAATATATTATGGAGTAAGTTTTACTTATGTTACATGATATTTTTAATTAAAACTATCTTTTCTCGAGTTTAGCGTAATTAGCCATAAGTTTTTTTATACCGACCGCATCTCCAAAGTTTATATCTAGGAGAGAATCATTGCCCATTTTGACCATAGATTTGATTTCCCCTTCACCGAAAATATTGTGATAAACTTTATCTCCGGCCTGGAATAAATTTGAAGAGTTAAGTGTACCTTTTTTAAAGTTACCTCCAGCAATTCCTCCAAAATTATGCGCTGCACTTACAGACCGTGCTCTTAGTTCTTGAGCTGACCTAGGAATTGGAGCGTCTTCATCAAGAGTTTTCCAATCACGGGATTTGGTCTTAGTAATCAATTCCTGAGGAATCTCGTTTAAGAACCTCGATGGTTTGTTGTGTGAAGTAACTCCAAATAACATTCTGCTATCTGAATTCAAGATATAAAGGCTTTTTTTGCAACGAGTAATGCCTACATAGGCTAACCGGCGTTCTTCTTCAATCTCCTCTTCGTTTTCGTTAGCAGACGTCCCGGGGAATATTCCCTCTTCCATCCCTGGTAAAATAACATTTTGGAATTCAAGCCCTTTAGCAGAATGAAGTGTCATCAAAACAACAAAATCGGAAGCCGAATCATAGTTATCGATGTCCGAAAACAGCGATACCTCTTCTAAAAACCCTGAGAGAGTTGCATCTGCGCCGTGTTCTTTTTCATAGTTCATAATCGTGCTCAAAAGTTCTCTTACGTTCTCACAGCGTGTCTCGTAGCTCTCTTTTTCTACTTTTAAGTAATCAATGTAGCCTGTTTTTTGTAGAATCAAATCATAAAGCTCATGAAGTGAAAAAGCACCTGACTGATTCACTCTAATCAAATCGTCTATCAAATTCGAGAACGCTTTTAGCTTCACAGAAACTCTTTGCAAAGACTCATATTCTTCACAGTTTCTCATAACGCTAAGCAAATCTTGATTAGTTTCTTTTGCAATTTCTAGCGCTTGAGATATCGTGCGCTCACCTATAGATCTGCGCGGTTGATTGATTATTCTTTTGAGTCTGACTTCATCATGAGGATTATTTATTACGCTTAAGTATGCAATCATATCTTTGACTTCTTTTCTATCAAAGAATCTCATACCCCCTAGCACCCTGTAAGGGATACCTCTTCTCATCAGAATTTTTTCAATCACATTGGACTGCGAATTCATTCTATACAAAATAGCAAAATCTGAATATTTTTCTCCTTTGGCAACTTTATCTTGAATCAATTCGGCTATATACTGCGCTTCATCATGTTCGCTATATGCAGTATGAATTTTTATTAAGTCTCCGTCCATATTTTGAGTCCACAAATTTTTCCCCTTACGGTACACGTTATGAGCGATAACAGCATTAGCAGCATTCAAAATGTTTTTAGTTGACCTGTAATTTTGTTCGAATCTAATCAACTTAGCATTTGGAAAATTTTTCTCAAAGTCTATTATATTTCTGACAGTCGCGCCTCTGAATTTATAGATACTCTGGTCGTCATCTCCCACAACACATAGATTTTTATTTTTATCTGCCAAATTTTTAATTAGTAAATATTGAACGTAATTAGTATCTTGATATTCATCAACTATAATGTACTTGAATTTTTCTTGGTAATGTTTCAGCACTTCTGGAAATTTCTCAAATAATTTAAGAGTATTTACTATTAAATCGTCAAAATCCATAGCGTCAGAGCTGACCAACTTATCTTGATACATCTTATAAATTTTTGAAGCTTCCAAAACTTTAAAATTATCTTCAGAATAGGGCATTATATCCTTTGGCCCCAGTAGCTTGTCTTTCGCTCGGGATATTATGGATTTAACGCTTTTGGGAGTGAATGTTTTTTCATCCAACTTAAAGTGTTTAATGCATTCTTTAATTATTTTTAGACCATCATCTTCATCGTATACCACAAAATGATTGCTGTATCCGAGTTTATCTGCATGAACCCTTAGTACTCTTGCGCAGAAAGAATGAAAAGTTGAAGCCCATATTTTTTTTGCAACATCTCCTAAAGCTCCGCTCAAACGGTTTTTTAGTTCACCTGCTGCTTTATTGGTGAAAGTTATAGCTAAAATAGTTTCAGGCTTTACTTCATCAACTTTTATTATGTCAGCCACAGATTTGGCATCTCTGCCCTCAGCGCAAGCTTCACGAAGTTTTGAAATCATTTTTTCATTCAAATTATCCGGTACTTGCGTGCTCATATAGGCATTCCCAAAGCATACCATGTTAACTATACGGCTAATCATTGCCGTTGTTTTACCGCTTCCAGCCCCTGCAAGCACCACTAAAGGTCCATTGATATTGAACACCGCTTCACACTGTGGACCATTAAGATTAGAAAACGTACGTTGAAGCAAAATTCTCTTTAGATCACGAAATTCCTTTGAAAATTTATCAACCAATTTTTGCACCACCATTTTAGAGTATTTTTAAATTTTAACGAAGAACACGTTTTTAATTTTAATGTATCTCAGAACTCAAACGCTCCCCTCTAAATATAATTATACTCTATTTTCTAATTAAAATCAACTGATTTAGCGGTGTAATGTAAATATTATAGAGTTTTGCTTGAAAAATCTTCATTCTTCACATTCATACAGCGTGGAAACGTCCTCTAACTTAAAACTTTTTATGCGAGAGTTGCCTGCACTATCTTCTAATTGAACTTTGACCTCCGAAGAGATAGGAAATCTATTAACAACTACTCCATTACCCTCTGCAGTTTCGACAATAGTACCAATTTTGGGCATTTGATCGAGTAAATTTAAATAAACATCATCTTCGTATTTCAAACAGCACTTGAGTCGTCCACACATACCCGAAAGCTTAACCGGATTAAGTGACATCCCTTGATTTCTTGCCATTTTCACACAAACATTTTCAAAATCAGGTAGAAACGATGAACAACAAATAGGACGTCCGCATATCCCCATGCCACCTAAAAGTCGAGCTTCTTCTCTAACTCCAATTTGTCTTAGCTCTATTCTAACTTTAAACACATAAGCCAAATCTTTCACTAAACTTCTAAAGTCGACTCGCGATTCAGAAGTAAAATAGAAAATCAACTTTGCTCTATTGAAAGTGTACTCTGCGCCAATAAGCTTCATTTTGAGTTTGTGATGTTTAATTTTTTCTTCGCAAATTTTAAGTGCTTTATCTTCTTCTTGTTTCTTCTTTTTCAAAGAATCTAAATCTTCAGCTGTAGCTTTTCGAATTATAAATTCGTCCGGAGATGTTTTAACGTTTAAATTCTCACGCACCACCGTTACCTCTCCACATTCTTCTCCTTTGCGTGTTTGAGCCACTACGAAATCTTCTTTTGAGATATCAAAATCATTGCACTCAAAATAGTTTATTTTTCCAATTTCGCAAAACTTAACTCCTAATATTTTACTCATTTAATATAGTCCTCCTTCCTATAGCATTGCCGCTAAATTCCCTAAAATAACATTTAGGCTGACATTAGCTTCAAAGGCATCTAAAATAATTCTCAAATTTTCTAATTTTTCTAAAATATCATCCACTCTTTGGGGATAAATCCTCAGATTTTCAAGATAAACCTCTCGGATCTTATTCACTAACTTTTGGATATAAGCTCTATCAGGTTCTAAACGCGAAATGATTTTTAAAATTTTGACTTTATCATTTTGAATACTTGCTTGCGTGATTTCTTTAGCTAAAGAATCAAACTCGGGGTCTTTAGCTTCTTCAAAATTGGGCCGCTTATCAATAAAAATCCCGCAGCGAGATAATATAGTGCTAATCAAAGAATTTACTGATTCGCACAAAAGAATGAAGATCACTCCCCTAGGAGGCTCCTCTAAAATTTTAATAAACGCATTTTGAGCTTGGACGGTCATGCAATCAGCGAACTTAATAATGTAAACCTTGAAATTCCCTTCATTGGGTAAAACATTCGCATCTTGGCGTATAAATCTTATGCTATCAATTTTTATATATTTTGAGTCTTTGTCCAAAGAGATAGTCTTTAAGTCCGGGTGCGAGCCCGCAGCAATTTTAATGCAAGACTCGCAGCTTCCGCAAGCTTTCTCCCCACCTTTTTTACAGTTCAAAACTTTAACCATTTGAATTATTTCTTCGTACGCTCTTTCAGTGTTGTTTGACTCCACCACTATCGCATGAGGCATTTTTTTATTTTGAAATAGTCTGTGTAAATTTTCAGGATACGATACTTCTCTCATTTCATTTACACCTTTTCAAACCTATCAACATCTAAAACAAAAATTATAGCCCCTCCGGTAGTTATTTGAAACGGCATATGAGCAAAAGGACTCATGTAAGAAGAACTTCCGTTTGATACGAGCTGTTTACGTTTACTGCTATATTTAGATATGATATCTATAACCTTATTTGTCTTGTTATCTTCCACTCCTATAATCAATGTTGTGTTCCCGGATTTCAAAAATCCCCCGGTTGAAGCCATACGCGTAACTTGAAAACTTTCTTCCGTGAGTGCATCCATAACTACTGAAGCATCGTCTTTTCCCATTATTGCCATTACCAATTTCATAAACTACCACCCGTTCAATTAATTTAATGCAAAACTATGTTCATTTTACCACACTTATTTCTTTTATACCATACTCTTTGAGGCGTCTTTGTTCCATTAGACCTATTTTTTCTCCCGGCATTACTACTGGTATCCCTGGAGGGCACGGACAAACTATTTCTGCTGCCACTTTATTTAAAGCCTTGGCTATATCTACTTTTACTGAGGGATTTCTAATTGCCTGATATAGAGGTTGGTAAACATCCGGGAAAGGTATATTTTCGCAAACCCTTGAGCGTTGTGGAAACTTTGGTTTTATACTTTCTATTGCAGTTTTTAGTCGATTCCAGTCAAGAGGTAAATTAAAAGGTGTTGGTATTAAAACAACGTAATTTTCGTCGCAAAACTCAGGTTCTATTTTAAATTTATAAAGTTCTTCTCTAAACTCCGGACCACTATAACCTATCTTAAAAACTCCTAAAGTAATTCTGGTAGGATCGCAAGTAGCTTTATCAGATAATAAATAAATTCCTTTGTTTTTAGCAACTTCTTTTATTTTATTTACCTGAAGTTTTAAACAACTATACTCCTCAAAGCCATTTTCACTAAGCCACTCTCTAGCTAAATCAAGTGAAGCCATTATAGGATACATAGGACTTGTAGACCCAAATAAAGCCATAGCCGACTTCGCTTTATCTTTGAATTTGTCATCATTAACGTGAAGCCAAGCGCCTCCCGTAAGAACAGGTAAAGTTTTATGCGCAGAGTCCGCTACGAGTGATGCACCCTGATCCAGTGGATGAACTCCCAAAAACTTCAGATGAGCTCCATGAGCATTGTCCACTAAAACGGATACTCCATATTTTTTGCAAATCTCAGAAATACTCGATATATCTTGCAGTACTCCATGGTAACTTGGGCTTGTTATATACAGTGCGGTGGCCTCAGGATTTTCTTCAAGTTTTAGTTTTAAATCTTCAATATCTATATCGGTTGCAATCCCAGAAATTTTATCGATATTTCTTCTGACCCAAATCGGTTGAACTCCTAAGAGAGCCATTGCAGATACTGCAGATCTATGAACCACTCTATCACATAAAATTTTTCCTCCATATCCGCAAGCTAACTTAATCATAGCTTGTATACAAAGAGTGTTTCCTCCTGCTGAAAAGAAACTTGCTTTGCTCTCGTAAAGCCGAGACACCTTCTCTTCAGCTTCTTTTATTATACCGCTCGACTCATACAAACTATCCGTTAAGGGTAATTCGGTTAGGTCTATTCCCAAAAAATCAAAATTACGAAAGAAATTGTATTTATGCCCGGGTGTATGGAAAGATGAACGGCCTAAACTTTTATAATTTTTGAGATGCTCATAAATATTCACCTTTTTGCCTCCTTAATTTGGAATGTGAATATAAGATAATAATATTGGAAATAGTATCATAAAAGGAAGTGATTTAAATGAAAGTATCTAAAAGTCAATATCAGGAAATGACGTCTAGAAATTCACCCCACAGCCCACTTGCAAAAGATATGTTTATGGCATTTATTTTTGGAGGTTTCATATGTACTATTGGTCAACTACTAAATCAGATTTATACTTCTTGTTTTAGTTTGGATAAAAAATCCGCAAGTACTTGGACATCAATAACCTTAATTGCAATCAGCTCAATACTTACCGCCCTTAACTGGTATGGAAAAATTGCAAAGTATGCCGGTGCAGGAACTATCGTTCCCATAACGGGATTTTCTAACTCCATAACAGCTCCCGCAATAGAATTTAAAAGCGAGGGTCATGTTTTTGGAATAGGCGCTAAGATGTTTATCATGGCCGGACCGGTTATAGTTTATGGAACAATTGCTTCAATGATATATGGGGCAATCGTGTGGATTTTTAAACTATACTGAATTTCGTTGTCTATAAACTTCATACATCAGCACTCCGGCTGCAACAGAAGCATTTAATGAATTTATTCTACCTTTCATAGGTATAGATAGCATAAAATCGCATTTTTCTTTCACTCCTGCGCTTATTCCTTTACCCTCTGAGCCAATTACTAATGCTACTGAACCTTGCAAATTTTCTTTAGTAAAGGTTGTCCCTTGGGCATCGGTTCCGTATATCCAAAGTCCTTGGTCTTTGAGATAGTTAAGCGCAAGAGAAATGTTTCCTACCTTTGCCACCAACATATGTTGCAAAGCTCCCGCTGAAGATTTATCCACTGCTCCGGTCATCCCGACAGCTCTTCTTTTAGGGATAATTATTCCATGAGCTCCTACACATTCAGCAGTTCTGATTATAGCTCCTAAATTGTGTGGGTCTTCAATACCATCGGCCACAATTACAAAAGGTTGTTCATTTTTCTGATGAGCTAAATTTAAGATATCATCTATAGTACAGGACTCTTTAGCGGCTGCGATTGCAATTATCCCCTGGTGAGCATCAGATATAGAATTTAGAACTTTTTTGTTTACTTGTTTAATGACTATTCCTTTATCTTTAGCTTGGGCTAGTATAGCTTTAATTGAACCAAAGCCGTCGAAACTAGATACCATTATTGAATCTATGCTTCGGCCGCTTTTTATTGCCTCGTTTACTGCGTTTCTACCCACAATATAGTCGCTTTCGTGTTTGGGATGTACTTCCATGTTTCTTCTCATAGTTTAGTTTTTATCCTCCAATATACAAACGTTACTCTTAATCAAAAAATTTCTTATACTTTCTAAAGTTTCGTTGCTCAAAATATGTTCTGCTTTACAAGCGTCTATTTCACCTACCTCTGGACTTACCCCCAGCACCTTAGTGAAAAACTTACTTAAAATTTCATGCTTTTCATATATTCCTCTCGCAACTTCAACTCCCTTAGGAGTTAAAGATATTTTGCCGTATTTTTCTTGCATAATCAAATTTTCAGCCTTCAAAGCATTCATCGCTTGATTCACACTTGCTTTAGAACACGACAAAATATTTGCTATATCAGTAATTCTAGCATGATTTCCATTCTTATGGATAATATAAATGACTTCTAAATAGTCTTCAAGGGAACTCGTTAAAATCTCGCCCACTTAAAACACTCTCACTTTAAAATTTTTTACCACACATCTTAGAAAACGAACAGCCTGTGCATTTAGTGCAAGTTCTTTCTTTTTTTGAAGCTTTATTTTTGAAAGACTTAACTCCTAACATAATAAAAACCGATAAAATTAAAATCAAAAATATTACGTCCGCTATAGTCATTTTGAATTCCTCCTATTTTACTAAATTATTAAACAATGTAATCATCTGATAAACAAGTCCTGAGCATAAATAAGCAAACAGTAATTGATATATAATTGAAAAGATTGCTAATTTCTTACTTTGAAATTCTTTATATATCGCTGATGTAGCTGCAATGCAAGGAGTGTAAAGTAATGCGAAAACTAAAAATGAAGTGGCATTTATCCAATTGAAAGTTTCAGTAAGTGAATTTGTAAATTCAGAGCCCGGGCCATAAAGAACTGAAAGAGTGCTTACTATAGATTCTTTTGCCATAACTCCTGTAATAAGAGATACACAAACTCTCCAGTCGCCAAAACCACATAATTTAAATATTGGAGAAATCGTTTTACCCATAACCGCTAAAATACTCTGTGAATTATCTTCCACATGGTGAAAATTCATACCGAAATACTGCAAACACCAAACAACGATAGTAGCTAAAAGTATAGTAGTTCCGGCACGCTCAATAAAATCCTTGGTTTTATCCCAAATGCTCAGTCTAACATTTTTTAGCGATGGTAGCTTATAATCCGGCATTTCCATTATGAAATGTGATTCATCGCCTTTGAAAAGAGTATCTTTAAATAAATAAGCGGTAAAACATGCACAAACTATTCCCAATAAGTATAGTGAAAAAATAACTAAAGCTTGATGATCTGGAAAGAAAACAGAAGCAAAAAGAAGATATATGGGCATTTTGGCACTACATGAAATGAAGGGTATTAAAAATATGGTTAGATTTTTATCTTTTTTGCTTTCCAAAATTTTTGCCCCCACAACCGCCGGAACACTACATCCAAATCCCATTATCAAAGGAACAAACGCCCTTCCCGAAAGCCCAATTTTACGCATTGGTTTATCCATTATAAATGTTGCCCGTGCCATATAGCCGCAATCTTCCAAAAAGGAAAGAAGCGTAAACAAAAGCAAAACTTGAGGCAAGAAAGATATAACCGCTCCCACACCTTTTATTACCGCATCTAGCAGCAAACTTTTAACCCACGGCGAAACACCTACATAATTTAAAATCCTTCCCACTGTGCTCGTCATTTGTGAGTTTAAAAATTCTTCACATAAATTTTTAAGATAATTTCCAAAAGGCCCGAAAGTCAAATAAAATACCATCATTATCAAAAATAAAAAGCAAGGTATAGCAGTAAACTTTCCGGTGGCTATTTTGTCTATTTTATCAGAAAAAGATAGCTTTGATTTTTTGGAAGTATCCCGCACTACGAGCCTACAAATTTTTTGTATGTACGAGTATCGCTCATCCGGAATTATAATATCTCTTTCCTTGTTTTGGTCTCTGCTTACTGATTTTCTAAGTTTATCAATTTTCTCTAAAACCGGCTTTGATAAATTATACTTCTCTAAAATTAGTTTATCACCTTCAAACACTTTAACCGCTTTGAAACGTCCATTATAAACGTATTTACTTCCTTGATTCAAAATTTTATCAGTTTCCGAAATAGCATTTTCAACTTCCGGAGAGTAGAATTTATCCGTTAAGCGAGTTAAGTTATTCTTTTTAACTAACAACGAAAGGGATTCCAAAAGTTTATCTATACCTTTATTCTTCCCCGCTGAAATACATACCACGGGAATTCCAAGTCTTTTTTCTAGCTTTTTAACATCTATTTCTTTACCCCGGCTTTTTAAAAGATCCGTCATATTTAAAACCAAAATCATTTTGTATTGAAGTTCTAGAAGTTGAGTTGTCAAATATAAATTGCGTTCTAAATTGGTTGAATCCACAATGTTTATTATGATATCCGGCATTTCATTTAGTATGTAATTACGAGTAACTATTTCTTCCGGAGAATACGGCGATAATGAATATACGCCCGGTAAATCTACAAGCTCAATTTTATCACTAAGATTTTTTATTCTGCCTTCTTTTCTTTCAACTGTGACTCCCGGCCAATTTCCTACATACTGATAACTTCCGGTTAGTTGGTTAAAAAGCGTAGTTTTACCACAATTCGGATTTCCAACCAAAGCAGCTTTGAAAGATGCATCGCTGGCTTTATTGCTATCTAAAATCGGCATACTTAGAAAATTATTATTCGGTCCAAAAGAAAAGCCCCTTTGAGAAAGTTCAAAAGCTGAATTTTTTTCTTCTTCGCTAAAAACTTCTATTTCCTTCGCTTCAGATTTTCTCAAACTTAACTTGTATCCATGAACACATATTTCAATAGGGTCACCCAAAGGAGCGGGTTTTATCATTTTTATTTTAGTACCTCTAGTGATTCCAAGGTCTAGTAAATGTCGCCTCAAAGCTCCTTGGCTTCCAACTTTTTTTACTATTCCTTCACTACCCCAGCCTATATCCAGTAGGCTTCTCATTAACTGCACATCCTTTACACTTTTCTAACTTTAAAAATATTCTCTTCAATCATATTCACATTATACCAATCTTACGTATATAAGTAAAGCCGCCCTAACACTTTTTATATTATTTATCGGTTTTAGAAATTTTTGATTGACAATTTATCAAAAATAGATAAAATATACTCGTGGATAGGTTCAAAAAATTACGAATAAAATTGGTAATATTTTCGAATACTTGAATCATAGAAATTATATTAAAAGGATAGTGATTGTAGAATGATAAATCTACTTGAAAAAATAGGCATAAGCAGAAACAAAAATTCATCTTCTGCTAGCAAAGACTTTGATTCCCAAATCACAAAGGAGCTTAAGGAAATCTGCTCAGAAATAGAAAGGACCAACATCTGGTTTCAAACCGAAACAGATGAAAACCTGATAGATGCTTCTATCCATCAACGTGAAGCTTTAAACGCAAGATATCGCTATTTAATAAGTAAACTAAGACCCTGTGAAAATCCACCGATCACGGAGGAGAATCCCACACAATGACTATAGTCTTTATAGCTGGTTTTGCTTTTATAATTCTTTGGATAGTAAACTATTTACTAGGGGTAAGTCATCCTTTTTATAGTTCTATAAAAGCTAGTCTTAGTGGAGTTTTCACGCTCGCACTACTGGAAGGCATAACCTCATTTACAGGCGTTACTATACCTTTGAATTTTATAGTTGTTGCTTTATCGATGCTTTTAGGCGTCCCCGGAGTCGGCACAATTTTGATTTTAAATACTATTTTTGCATGAAAATTTATTTTGATATTCAATATAAAGACCACCTCTCTAAAACTGAAGAGAAGTGGTTTTTGTAATTTAAAATTTAAACTCTGTTTTGGTAATCTATTTTCATAGAATGTTTAACGGCTTTTAAAGTGTTTGAAGTTAGCATCTTGGCTTTTTCTGTGCCTTCGAATGCTATTTTATAAACTGCATCTAAATCTTTACTCAAGAGTTCACGTTTTGTTCTGACAGGTTTTAGGGTGGCTTGAAGTACTTCATTCAAATACTTTTTAACCGTAACATCCCCTAGTCCTCCTTTTTCATAATGCGCCTTTAGAGCAGAGATTTTTTCTTTATCTTCACCAAAAGCATCTAGATATATGAAAACCGGATTATTCTTCGTATTGCCCGGGTCACTCACTCTCAAGTGATTCGGGTCTGTGAACATACTCATAACTTTTCTTTCTATTTCATCTTCTGAATCAGCGAGATAAATGGTATTGCCTAAGGATTTACTCATTTTACTCTTGCCGTCCGTGCCAATCAAGCGAGGTGTACTGGACAAAATAATCTTGGGTTCAACTAAAGTTTGACCATATAAAGAATTGAATTTTCTTACAATTTCACATGTTTGTTCAATCATAGGTGCTTGATCTTCTCCAGCAGGGACAAAATGAGCTCCAAATGCAGTTATATCCGCGGCTTGACTTACAGGATAAGTTAAAAATCCAGCAGGAATTCCTCCTCCAAAATTGCGTAATTTTATTTCGGCTTTTATAGTTGGATTTCGCTCAAGCCTCGGGACCGTCACCAAGTTAAGATAAAATATTGTAAGTTCTGCAATGGCTGGAATCATGGACTGTATACAAATTGTAGTTTTAGCGGGATCAATTCCCACAGCTAAGTAATCAAGTAGGAGTTCTACGATATTATCCCTAACTTTTTCTGGATTTTCAGCGTTATCTGTAAGTGCCTGAACATCGGCCACCATTATATACTGCTCATATTCGTCTTGAAGTTTTACCCTATTTTTAAGCGAACCGATGTAATGCCCTAAATGTAATTTACCTGTTGGTCTATCACCTGTAAGTATTATTTTTTTCATTTCTATCTCTCCTAAACATTAAAAAATTATATTTAAAACACAAAGTACAAAAACTAACCCAATAAAAACATATCTTGTAAGCGGTTCAAACCATCTGCCAATAGGCTTGCTTCGCCCCATTTGAACCTGATCTCTGGCAAATTCTTTTCCACATACCCAAAAAAACATTATCCCTGCAAGCAATGCCCCTAAGGGAACAACGTATACCGAAAGGAAGTCCATCCATTTGCCCACAACATTGGCGTCTTCAATAAATATTCCCACTCCAACCGCGATAGAAGCAACTACTAAAACTGCAGTTTTTCGGCTTAACTTAAACTCTGTTTGAAAAGCTTCTATGGGAGCTTCAAATAAGTTAACTAGAGAAGTGACTGCCGCAAATAACGCCGCCAGAAAAAATATTAAAGATATAAATTGTCCGCATGGAATTGATTTAAAAATCGTTGGCATAACTATAAACATCAGCGGTGGCCCGGACTGGAGCTCATTTATCATTCCATATGAAAACACGGCTGGTATTATAACTAATGCTGACAGTAGAGAAGAAATAAAACTAAATATCACAACATTTTTAGCACAGAATATAATATCAGTTTTGCTGTCAAGATAACTCCCGTAAATTATAGTCCCTGAGCCCGCTAAAGAAAGTGAAAAAAACGCTTGACCAAGAGCATTTATCCACACGCGAGGGTCTTTTAAAGAATTTAAATCTAAATTGAAAATGTACGAGTACCCTTGCACGGAACTGGATCTAAAACCTACATACACCGCGAGCAAGAGGAAAATCAGAAAAAATATCGGCATAACAATCTTGTTTAATTTCTCTATTCCTCCTGAGATTCCGAAGATCATCAGGGAGAACGTAAGAACTAAAGCAGCAATATGCCATGGTATGCTGGAAAAACCTCCGGATATTTCACCAAAATATGTTGCGGCTTCAACATTAAAAAGTGAACCGCTTAAAGATCCAAATATAAATTTTATTATCCATCCCACAACAACTGCATATCCTATACCTATAAGCAAACATCCCAATAGTGGAAATATACCTAAATAGTTTCCTCCCTGGATATTCCTAGTTTTTAAAGCTTTTTCAAAAGCTCTCACAGGCCCTGCCTTCATCGCACGGCCGAAAGCCATTTCTCCAACTACTCCTGAATACCCGAGTACAAACATAAAAAGAGTATATGGTATCAGAAAAGCTGCACCGCCATTTTGACCCAGTTTGTATGGGAAAAGCCATATGTTTCCCATCCCAACCGCTGAGCCTACGCATGAAGCAATAAAGCCAAGCTTGCTTTTGAAATTGTCCCTCGGACTGAGTGTAGAATCCATAAAGCTATCCCTCCAATAAATTTAATATGGCATGATTGTAACGTACATCCCAAATTTTTTCAATATTTTTAAGCATCACGTACCAACATTTTTCTTCTACAGAATAAAGAGATGTTTTTTGGCATAAAAATGTGATTATAACAATAGTTCTGTGAGGAGTAAAAAATGAATGTAATTACAAAAAAGAAGATAGTTAATTTTACTTGCGACATTTTAGCCTCTCTTTTCTTTCTAATTTCCGCTAGCTGCTTAATTCTAAAGCTCCATAATTTCTTTTCGCTAAACTCTGAAAATTTGAATCTTTTACCTGCAAAACTTATTTTGTGCCGAGGAAACTTAAATGAAAAACCAAGTAAGCAAAGTAAGCTGGATGATTCAGAATTTAATATTAGCTTGAAAAACGACAATAATAAAACTGCGGATATTTCTAATAATTCAAAACCTGTAGCTTTGCCGGATGTACCACAAAATCTTGAGCAGGAAGAGCATGACCCAAATGAAAGAAAATGCAAGATAATTGAAACTCATATAGGAGTGGGAGGTGTAAAATGTGAAAATTTCTACGTTAAAAACAGCACCGGTCAAGATTTGAATTTGAATGCTTATCTAGCTAAAACTCCAGAAATTAGCATCAAAAACACAGATAAACCTCAGGTTCTCATAATGCACACTCATACTTCTGAAGCCTATATGAACCGTGACGAAGGATTTTTTTACGAAAATTTCTATCCTCGGTCCTTGGATAATTCCAAAAACGTTACTCAAGTGGGAAAAGCTATCACTGAAACTTTAAATAAAAACGGTATAAACACTTTGCACTGTACCACATACCACGATAGCCCCAGTTATAACGGTTCTTATTCCCGCGCCGCTAAAACTATCCAAAAAGCCTTGGAAGAGTACCCCTCAATTCAAGTAGTTATAGATATCCACCGCGACAGCATGGGCTCAAAAGATTCAGGTAAAATCAAACCTACTTTTATGTATCAAGATAAAAAAGCCTCACAAATGATGATAATTTGCGGTTGCGACCCCGATAATACAATCGGATTTCCAAACTGGGAAAAGAATTTAATTCTTGCTCTTAATCTTCAAAAATACTGCGAAACTATGTTCCCGGGATTGACGCGCCCCCTTAATTTTTCTAAGGTGAAATACAATGAAAATCTCACTCCCGGTTCTTTGCTAATTGAAATAGGCACAGACGTTAATACTTTACAAGAATCAGTCTACACTGGCTATATGCTGGGGGAATCTCTTTCTAAATTGTTAAGTGATTTAAAACGATAAGGAAGTTTCAAAATGAATAATAAGTATTTTTTCATTTCAATGACCTGTTCTTTGTTTGTTTTAACTCTTATAGTTGGATTTTCTATAGTTGAAAAAAATGCGGCTACAATTATTTCTGGTCAACCTCCCGTGTTTTTTAGCTATAGTAATTCGGATAATGAATACAAACAATTAAAATTTCATTTCATGGGAAAAGATTTTATGTTTAATTTTTAAAATATGTATTATAATGGATATATCGTCAAAGAAAGTAGGTGAAATTCAAATTGAGGTTCAAACTAGGTAATTGCGTGATTTTTTGTGTTTGCGCTGTTATATTTGCTTCTCCTGCTTTTGCTGAAGAAAACGAAGTCACTCCAGTTTCACCTTATCAGCAAAGTGCTTCTTCGGTAGACTCTAACCCGCAACCTCCGCCCCAACAATCAGATTCTCCAAAAACTCAAGAGTCTACCACTCAATCAGCAAAAGATTCCAAACCACCCCAAAAGCAAACCAAAAATAAATCTCAACCAGCTAAATCTAAGCAGAAAAAGAGCATAACTCCCAGCCAGCCCAAAGCCAAAGAGACCACTAAGCCGGAGCAGTCACCTAAAGAAGAGCTTATAAACAAAATAACAAAGGAGGCTTTTGCTCCACACACTCCACATCAAACAGAGGAGCCGAGTTATTTGCCGGAAGTATCTGATAGTGAAGTGGACTTTACGTTCATAACCACTAAAAATATTTCCCAAACGCAAGTCCCGGCCGATTTGAGATTAACCTTATTGGCTTGGTTAATAATTTTGTTATCAGCTATCTTAATTTCATGGCTAATAATATACAACTTTAAAATTCCCCTTAGATACGAACCTCATACACTTAAAAAAATACCTCATAAAAAATATGTGAATTTGAAAAAATAATTCGAGGAGAAATTTCAATGAAAAAATTAAACTCAAACAGAATTAAAAAAATGCACTTCGTAGGAATTGGTGGCTCGGGGATGTTTCCTCTAGCGCAGATTATAAAATCCCAGGGATTTACCGTATCGGGTTCAGATATTTCAGATTCTGAAACTTTAGAGAAAGTAGAAAAACTTGGTATAAAAGTATACCATTCTCATGAAGCTTCAAACGCCGAGAATGCAGACTGCGTGATATATTCAGCAGCAATAAATGAGGATAATCCAGAAATACAAGTCGCTAAGGATAAAGACATACCACTTATCAAGCGCAGTGAACTTATGGGTTTCGTCTTTAGTTGTTATACGCACAGAATTGGAGTTGCAGGAACTCATGGAAAAACCACAACTACTTCTATGATAACTTCTATCCTAATAGATGCCGATAAAGACCCCTCGGCTATTATAGGAGGGACTTTACCGAAAATAAATTCAAATTGTAGAGTAGGTGCTTCAGATTTCATAGTTGGAGAAGCTTGTGAGTACAAAGATAGTTTCCTTTGTTTACTTCCAAATTTTTCAGTTATAACAAACGTAGATGAAGACCATCTGGACTATTTTAAAAATTTTGAAAACGTAAAAAATTCTTTCTCAAGATACGCAAACCAAACTGAAGAATTAATAGTTGCTAACGGCGACGACGAACCGACTTTAGAATGTATTAAAAATGCTACTGCTAAAAAAGTGCTGTTTGGGTTTAATAAATCAAGCGACTTTTATGCTCGATATCTGACTTTTAACGAAAAACAATTTGCTAGCTTCTCTATTTTCCATAACGACTCCCACGTGGTAGATATTTCACTAAGCGTACCCGGAAAGCACAACGTTTACAACGCTTTGGCTGCTTTTGCTCTCTGCTATGAATTGGGAATAAGTCCCGCTGTGATAAAAAAATCACTTGAAAATTTTAAAGGTGTTCACAGAAGATTTGAAATCCTCTACAACAGCCAAATAACCGTGGCCGATGATTTTGCTCATCACCCAACTGAACTCAAAAACACTCTTCAAACTGCAATGAACATGGGATTTAAAAGAGTTTGGGCAGTATTTCAGCCACATACCTTTTCCAGAACTTTTACACTATTGGATGATTTTGTAGAGGCTTTATCTATTGCAGATAAAGTGATAGTTTCGGATATTCTCCCTGTAAGAGAAACAAACACTTGGGGAGTTAAATCCACAGACCTAACTTCTAAAATTCCTCAAAGTATTTATATACCCGACTTTGAAAAGATCAGTGACTTTCTACTTGAAAATGCTGAGCCTGGGGATTTAATACTCACTTTAGGCGGAGGAGATGTCTATAAATGCGCAAATTTGATAGTTAAAAAATTAAACGAAAAATATCATAATTGAAGTTTTTGAGTCAAATTTTCTTGATTTAAAAGTTACTCTATGGTAGAATCTTGACCTATGTTTGTTATCCAAACAAATTAGAATTTAATTTGAAAGGCGATGGATTAAATATGGCAATTTCTTTTGAAAAAAGCAACACCAGACTTAATTTGATGAAGGCATTTGCAGGAGAGAGTCAAGCGAGAAATAGATACACTTTCGCTGCATCTCAAGCAAAAAAAGAAAAATTAGACATTATTGAGAAAGTATTTACTTTTACCGCTAACCAAGAAAAAGAACACGCCAAACTGTTTTATAGCTATTTGAGCCCACTCAAAGGAACAAATATAACCATTGAAGGCGGTTATCCAGTTGATATCTACGATAAGACAGTTGATTTATTAAAGTGTGCTGCTAACAATGAGTATGAAGAATACAGCACGGTATATAAATCGTTTGGCAGTGAGGCTAAAGCTGAGGGCTTTGATGAAATTTCTGAACTATTTTACAATGTTGCTCAAATTGAAAAAATTCATGGCAATAGATTTTCAAAACTTCTGGACCTTATCGAAAAAGATAAACTGTTTAAGTCAGATTCCACGCAAGCTTGGTTTTGTCTTAACTGCGGATACGTACATATAGGAGCTTTGGCACCTGAGAAATGTCCCGTTTGCAAACATCCCCAAGGTTATTTCATACGTCAAGAATGGATGCCGCTCTAAAATAAATAATAAATTAACCCCTACTCAGAATTTTCCAGTAGGGGGATTTTTTATACTTCTTCTACGTTTAAACTTGATTTTGCATTCAAATCTAATTTTGCAAAATTATTTTCTAAAAATTCAAAGTAAGCTTGAGAGCCCACCATTGCTGCGTTATCTCCGCACAGGTTTTTAAGAGGCTTAAAAAATTTCCAACCCCTTTTACTACACTCCTCTTCTAACATCAACCTAAGTAAACTGTTAGCCGATACTCCCCCACATATTCCAAGTGAAGTATATCCTAAATTTTCTGCAGCGCGCACGAAAGTACTCACCAAACAGTTCACCACGCTCTTTCTAAACGATGCAGCTAAATCGTATATTGGTAGCTCCGAATTTTTTTGTTCTAGTTTGTAAATTATATTTATCATTGCAGTTTTGAGTCCAGAAAAACTAAAATCGTATGTAGATAACTCATCCTTAAGGGGTATGGGAAGCTCAAACATATCAGGATTACCTTTATCTGCGAGTTTGTCTAAAGCTACTCCACCGGGGTAGTCCAGACCTAATTTTCTGCCTATTTTATCAAAAGCTTCTCCTGCTGCATCATCTCGAGTTTTGCCAATAGTTTTGAAATTAGTATAGCTTGACACCTCAAGTATAGAAGAATGTCCACCGGAAACTACCAAACACAAAAAAGGTGGCTTCAAATTTTCATTACTTAAATAAAGAGATGCCACATGAGCCTTTATGTGATGCACGGGCACGACAGGAAGTTTTGTTGCAATAGAAAGCCCCTTAACAAAATTAAGCCCTACTAGCAACGAACCCACAAGCCCTGGGGCATACGTTACGGCTAAAGCATCTAAGTTTTTGAAATCCAATTTTGCTTCTTTCATTACCGTTTGAACCAAAACTCCAATTGATTCGATATGATTTCGAGAAGCAATTTCAGGTACTACCCCTCCATAAATTTTATGAGTATCAATTTGTGACGCAACCTTAGAAGAAACTATTCTTTTGCCATCTTCTACGATAGCTGCAGCGGTATCATCACACGAAGATTCAACAGCAAGTATTTTCAATATAATCATCCTTCTGCAAAGATTATTTACGGATATAGTATCAAACAAATAAAACTATGTAAATAGAAACTGAACCACGCTATATCTGCGTGGCCCTCAAATGCACTTTATCCCCTTATCTATTGGACATATATAAACGGTTATAGTCAACAGTTAAGTTTTTATAGCGGTTTTTAAGCTCTACAATAGCTGACTCATTTTCTTTAATATCGGACGATACCTTAAGCTCATTTTGTTTTTCCTGCTCAAGTTTTTTGCCTGCTGAAATACGTTTGTACCAAGAGGCTTGTTCGTATTCCTTTTCGGCGGTACGAACACGATATACTGCTTCTGAAAGCTGTATTTCAAGATCGTGTCTTCTTGAAATTTCTCTGTCGTTTAGATCACTGTTGATTTTTTCCATCTGACTAACTAAATTCCTCATCATTTCTTCTGGGGAAATTTCTACGGGTTTATTTTGTTCAACTAAATTTTGCTCCGTTTTTATTTCGTCTGCGTGCAAAGAAACCCCAGAACCCAAAATAGTAAACACTCCTACGAATCCACACATAAACTTTTTTATCATTTTTTCCATGTAATCCACTCCTTACTTTAATCGACCCTTAATATCCATATTCTAACACCAAATTCAAAGTTTGTCAACTATATTTTAAATTAATTACGAAAATATCAAAAACTGATACCCAAATAGGTATCAGCTCCAAATATTGATATATTTTGTTTAAAAAATCTTATCTTCTACCAAACACTTTCTTACCTGCCCATTTTACGGCTTTGTATCCTCCTACTGCAACTGCTCCAAGACCTATGGCTGAAATCCCCACAACCCCAACTCCTACTGCTGCAATCCCTCCCATAAGAGCTTTGGTTTGATTATTCGTTAGAGTAATATTTCCTCCACTCCCTCTCTCAACACCTTTTTTAAAAATTTCGCAAATCCCTCCAGAACTTTGTGATGGTTGTGAAGGATAGTTCGAATAACCTTCGTCGAAAACAGTGTCATTGTCGGGATAATCTGGTGCTGGATCTCCGTCGCTGAATCCACCAGCAATTTCTTCTAAGTCTTCTTCGGAAAGATCAGTGGAATTTCTAGCAATCATGCTGTTTACCAAATCTCCTATAATCCCAATTTCATCCAAAGATAGTTCTATTCCCTTTTGCTTGAAAGCCTTCTGAACTTCTTCAGGAGTCTCCATTTTTAACACTTGACTTGAAAACTCTTTGTCTTTTAGAATTTCTTGGATTTTTTCATTTTCCATAATTCAAAATTCTCCTTTCAAATGACTTTTTAAATAACTACCCTTAAGGGTCTTTGTTATTATACAAGTCTGATATTAATTTGTCAACATAATTAAAAATTATATCCAGAAACAACAAATTG
>ERZ1034917.861-NODE-861-length-23324-cov-28.153896_pt1 | contig 23324 bp, 27 predicted proteins | sample MGYA00520605_ERZ1034917 | MGnify/ENA primary metagenome ERZ1034917 (study PRJEB33766, sample SAMN09781784) | gut metagenome | biome: gut microbiome | host: Homo sapiens | place: Madagascar | study: EMG produced TPA metagenomics assembly of the PRJNA485056 data... | reverse complement strand
TTTATCAATAATAATAACTGGGTATGGCTTTTGATATTCACTAATATTTTTAATACTCTCAATATTTGTAATAAATGTATTGAATTGAGAGTATGTAATGTATTGATTAAATCCGAAAGCAAACTCTCCAGTACCATTAGTAATTCCTAATTCTTTCGCATAATTAATATATGCTAGTTCTTGGTCGGTAATACCCTCAGGAATATCTTCCCATGGATAGGATTTAGTTGTATTAGGATCAGGTATTAGCATATTTAATCTCATTATATCAATTAATGTTTGCATTCGATTCGCCATAGAAATATGCCATGAATTTGTATAATAGTATTCAATCACAGTAGAATTACAAATTTCATTTAAATTAATATCATATTTTCTAGCTAATAATCCAATAACAGTGTGGCTAGTTAAATTTTGATTCATATCAGTACTATTGTGATAAAGATATTCCTCATATGAAATATTAGGATCATCAAACTCATATTTCTCATTAGGAATATTATATCCATATATAGTAGATGAGCATAAAATCGGTATTAAAAGTATCATAAAAATAATTTGAATAGCCCTCTTTTTCATAATAAGCCTCCTTTCAAACTAATATTTATTAATTTGTCGTATTTTTATTTATTGAGATATTAACATAATATTAAATTTGGTGAGTGAAGTTGCGAGGTGCAACAACGGTCTTGAAAACCGATTGTTCCGAAAGGAATTAGTTTCGATTACTACGCTCACCGCCAACTTGTCCGGGTTTAATTACTTGGAATAGAATATATACAGTAGCATTTAGCTACTGTATATATTTTTATTTTTTAAGAGATAAATATATAATAACTAGTCCGATTTATTTTTAATAAATATAGTGGAGGTTTAAATATGGGAAGACCTAAGAATGATGATCTTAAGAAACTCAATATTGAGCGTGAGAATCTTGCAAATATTTATGCTGATAAAGTTATAAATGAGCATAAGACGATCCGTCAGATTGCAGAAGAATGTCATACTAGTAAGAGTACTGTACATAAGTATCTGAAAGATTATATTAATTCTAAATCTGTTAAGAATAAAGTCGAAAAGACTCTTAATAATAATTTTGCAATTAAGCATATTCATGGTGGAGAAGCTACTAAGCAGAAGAAGCTTAAAGAAAGAGAAGAAAAAGAGAAAAAATCTAATAAGTAATATAAAGAGTGGATATCTAAAAAGATATCCACTCTTATTTTTATTTAATAATTTTATCAATATCAATCTTATTCATCTCAACCTGCAAAGAGTGACGAAGCTTCAAAGAAGCATTCATCATCTGAGCAGACAAATCAGATGCAGTAAGACCCATAGAACTAACTCCGAGTTTATAGAATCTTTCACCAGCACATTTATTACAAATAGCATCACCCTGATCTAAATGTAAGCAGTACATAGGACTACGAACTTTAATAGGATGATTCATATACTTTACATCAAGATCTTCAGTAATCAATTTAGTTGCTCCATTAGGCATAGCAATATATTGATCAATATATTTAGACAGATTATCCTTAGTTAAAGTAACTGTCAAAGCACCCTTAGTTCCGCAATCAGAATCTTTGGGGCCAAGAGTAACCGTTTGGAATACTGCATTAAATTGCTTGGTTTGGTATCCACGATGTGCACATTATTCACTTTATTATAGTATTAAAATAATACGCTTCCTAATTCATCGATACTTACGAGCTAGGTTTATTACTCGTTTTAAGGTATCTCCAAAGGCTTAAATTCCCCACCACCGCAATAGGTACATATTTAGTTAGCTTATTAGTAATTATGAAATCTTAAGCACTCTTCTTAGATTTCTTCTTTTTCTTACCAATATTAGTGCTAGCTAAATTTCTCAGATTATAAGCAGCATTTAAATCACGGTCCTCTTTATAACCGCAAGCACTGCAAATAAACATGCGATCTCTGGTTAGAGTATTAGCAATAATATTTCCACAGCAACTACACATTTTAGTTGAAGGATAATCATAATCAGCTGTAATTAATGGAATGTCGAGAAATTCGCATTTCTTACGAAGATGCTCTAAGAAATCTCCAGGAGAGACATCCATGATACGTTTATTGTATCTTTTCGCGCCCTTAATTTTCCATGTTGACTGATTAAAATTCATATCTTCAATTACAATTACTGATGGATATTGCTTAACGATAGAATTAACAGCTTTAAATCGAATATCATTACGAATATTACAATGCTTTCTGTATAATTTTCTTCGTTTAGACTCTAACTTTAAGAGATTCTGAGATTTGACATCCTTACTCTCAGGATATTTGGTTTTCATATCGCATGATAAAGATTCATAATAAGAATCTCTAAACTTAGTTCTCCATTTATCAATTTTTCGATCAAGACTTGCAATGCGTTTATCAAGATTAGGTAATGATGGCATATCAAATATATCTTTATTTGAAGTTACTGCCATATGCCTAATACCAACATCTATTCCAATTGGCTGAGAATGAATATCTACTTCAGAATAATGATAGTTAGGCTTAATTGGCTTTTTATATTTAATTCCAATAGAAAGTCTGAAATTATCGCCATCAAAAATTACAATTGGTTCAGTAATTTTAATATTATTTTGATCAATTATATTATGATAGCATTTAATAATGCCAAGACCTTCTAACCTAACACCACTAGAAACAAATTGTATTGTTTCTTCATGAGTATAATAACTCATTCTAGCGCCAGTTTTCTTTGTTTTAAATGCTGGAGGGTGACGTCGCTCTTTTAAGTATTTTTGCATAGCACTATCAAGTTGCTTTGTTAAGGCATATTTAGTAGCTCTCTGAGATGCATGATTATTAATTAACCATTCATTTCCAGGTTGCTTTTTAAATCGATTAAAATCATTTGCCATTGTATATCGACTAGGCGGTAATTCTTTTCGATTTAAATACTCACGAACGATCGCAACACCCCAATTATATGCAAATCTTGCATTATAGCAATTTCTGAGCATTAGTGAATATTGCTCAGAAGTTGGATATAATGGGAAACTTACACGATCAACACATTTCATATATTAACTCACCTCCTTAAAAAGAAATTATGAATTACATATATGTTATGTATTTTAAAAACCAAAAAGGGGGATACGGAATTTTTAATAATATAATAAAATGAATAATGTACATGCTTTATTTGCATTCGCTACATGCAAACCATGGTCAATTCCATGCCACCTGGTTTCCCAGCGTGCCTAGACTATTTCTTCATCCTATATAATTAATTATATAGGAGCTGTATTTTTCGAGTTCGCTTGAACCCTACTCTCCCACAAGGAGATAGTCGTTGAACGTCTACCATAGATATATTATATCTTTAGGTAGTTCGCTGCAAGAACAGCCATTATACAGACCTTAGGACTTACATAGACACCACTCTATATAAGCTTTTATTTCACCATAGTCCATCCTCACGTTTTTTCTACTTTCGTACCATTACGTATATCTTTTCAGATTCCGCTTTGGTGTGAGGCTTTAGGCATTACCTGCAGTTAGCACAGTAACATCCACTCATTACTGAATAGATGGGGTAGCATTTACCCTTTGCAGTACCAATTGCCTTAGGATACTCTGCATTAACGATAATATTACCAGCTGCAACTAAGTCTTCTTTAGAAATACCACCAATATAATTTGATTTCATAAAATCAAAGTTACCAGTAACTGGATTCTCTACAGGACCAACTGCAACGAACATATTACCAAAGTCATTTTCAAATGAACCACGAGATCCAGAATCAAACAGAGTCTTACCAGGATCTCCTTTAATAGTATCTCTTGCAACATCAAGGAGTTTATCACGAATCTCAACCATTTCAGCAGTACTAGCATTCTTATTATCATTCAATAACTTCTGTTTTTCATCAGTTAATCTCTTACTGGGAGTAACTAATGCAGAAGTATACGAAGGACTAAAGATAGTAACTAGCTTCAATGCCCAGAATTCATAATCTCTCAAGAAATTATATACTGTGGGTTTAATGGAAATCTTACCATTCATAATACCAGCAGCTACATAATTCAAGAAAGCACTAAACTTCTTTTTATTCAGAGTTTCATTATAATACCCATTAGGAGTAATCTTTTCAAGATCGCCTTCCACAATGAGTTTATTAAAAAGAAAAATACCAGCAGTAGTTTCTACTGCTTCTTTATTTGTATACTCACCAGCATCAAGATGAAGCTTCCATTGAGTATCAATTACAGGAGGATTTACTACAAACGTTTTCTTATCACCTTCACCCATTTTAGTAGTATTACTAAAGAGAGAAGTAATAAGATCAACTGTCATTTCCTCTTTCTTAAGACCAAGAAGTAATTTCTTCTTATCAGTAGGAATAACTCCATGACCAGTTTCATCATGTCTAGTCATATTATAGAATGAAAGATAACCTTCATTCTTAATCATTCTCATCAACTTACCATCGGGGGATACAAAACTACGAATAGATTCTGCAATTTCTTCAGCTTCTTTATTAGCTTCAAGGGAGAAGCATAATTTACAAGAAACTGTGTCGCCATCATCCGGCTTGTCCTAATTAATTTATATATTAGAACGGAATCTTCGGACTATATCTTACTTATGTAAGTCTGGGCGCTTCCAGTATTTTAACTGTACTCTACTAGGTTCAGATAAACTGCCGTTCGATAGTCTCTACGCCTTTTATAATCTAATTGATTATAGTTGGCACGGTATTACCATCTAACCTTATTACAGGTATCAGGATCTCTTAGAGAGTTCATTATTAACTCTTACCGTATTCACCCAGTTTAAAGTGACCATGTTTGGCGATTAAGTTTAGTCACCACCAAGAGCATCTAAGAAAAGATTACTCATAGTAACGGTATCAATAAATAAAGTTGAAATCTTATCAGTTGAAAGAGAAAGATCAATGATAGGGTAATTTGGATAAAACTTTCCATCTACTTCCAAAGGCATTGTATTTAATGTAGACAATGGAGTACATTTAGATGGGAAGATTGATGCATAAGAAGTAACAGGATAACGAGTAATATATACATACTTATCTGCAGCAACTTCCATAGCAGCTTGGTAGAATAGATCTGCCCAAGTCATATGACGCTGATACAAAGAAGGAGAATACTTCTTAAGATCAACACCAGGCATAGGTCTTAAGAGACCAGAAAAATACATTGGAATTTCTTTATCATCATCAGTAATGATATTAATAGTCTCAAAGCGAGTACCTGGAGATTTCATATATCTTTCAATCTTTTTATCAATCATCTGTGCAGTATAAATCTGCATTTGATCTTTAATATTTACTTTAGCGACAATTTTATATTTACCATCAACCCAGCGATATACAGGATATTCTTTAGCATTACGGAAGTTATTAGCAAAGAAATCTAAGCAATACTTCTTAATAAAAGGATATGCAAGTGCAAGACATTTTGTAACTGGAATACCAGTATGCATAATGTCTACTGGGTTTTGCTGAGGAGTTTCATAACGATTCATTACTGGTACAGAAATAACATCTCGAGAACCAAAGTCTGTACTCTTACCCAGAATAGCTTTATGGAAGAAACCATGCTTCTTTTCAATAAGAGACTGGCCATACTTTCTAATATCTACTAAGAGACTTTGAATAGAATAGCACAATCCATTATTAAAAAATGCAAAGCTAGAATCCGTAATACCATTAGAATACTGGATAAGTTTATTATACATTTTATTGAGTTCTGGAATGACTTTCTTATCATTAGAAAGATCAACGTCACGATAGAATACCGGAATAACAATCCATTTCTGAATAAAGATTTCATCTTTAGGCAAAGATTTGATCATTTGAACTCGGTCATTACGAGATACTGAAGTATTTGTTTTGAAACTAAGTTTATCATAGTTTTTAATGAGCCAATTCAATCCAGTATGCTCTTCATTATATAAAGGGTCATTTTCATCCTTAATCTCTAAAAGCTTACCTTCTGGAGTAATAATCCAAGCTCCTTTACCGCTTGCACAGACACCAAACTTCTGGTCAAGTTTACAAAGAATCTCAAATACAAAAGGATGAATGAACTTTTGATGAAGATCAATATATCCACATTGTCTCTTTCTTTGATCAGCAGTTTCACCAAAGATTTTAGTTGAGAAAAGACCCTCATCATAAAAATCTGTACCATTGGTGAACATGATAGGACTCGTTACGCATTTCAGCTTTGCATTTGTAATCATCTTGTCCGTAAGTAATGCAATTTGCATAGAGGGATTTGTCTCTCTATTAGCCATTACAGAAGGATCAAGTTTTGCTACATTTGTAGAAGCTTCCATGGCAACGATATCCTTAAGATCAATAATCAGATCCCCAAAGGGAGATTTCATAATTATCAACCTCCTTCTATAGGATTAATTTCATTCGCTAAATTAATCATCTGTTGATTTTGAGGTATTTTCTAACAAAAAAGAAAAGGAATCACGAGGATTCCTTTTCTTTAATTTGTATTTTAGAAAATGGTGCCATCTCCACTATAACCATATTCTTTAGCATATTCAAGTACTGCTCTAGAATATTTAGTAGAATAAATACCCTTGTCAAAGTACTTTTCCTTGGCACCCTTTACACCAGCATTATAAGCCATTAGAACATGATGCCAGTTATTATAATTCGGAATGATGCCTTTCAGCAAATATGTAGCAGCATCAATAGAATCATATGGATTAGACCAATCCCAGTCATCTCCAAATGCAGCTTTCATAGATTTATGATTACACTTATTAATCTGGCAGAGGCCATAATCACTAGTACCAGATACTGCATTTGGGTCAAATCCAGATTCTTTGCGCATCATGCCGAGGAATACTTTATAGTTCATTCCAATCTCAGCACATTTCTGGAAAGCATACTGCTGAACTTCCTTAGAAAGGGGAATATTTTCATCATATGTAAAACCAGGAAAACTAGAATACTGAACACTCACCGCCTGGACTTCAGCAAGTGCTTCTTCGTTGCTCATTGCTTCAATATTGACTTTGAGAGTTTCTAAGTCACTCTTAAGATTTGCGTAATCAACTGCAAGTGCAGTATATTCACTTTTCATAGAATCATACTGATCCTTGAGATTGGAATATGTTGAATTTAACTTAGTCAGATTATGATTCTGAACCATAATTGTAGTTATCAGACTGAGAATGATTGCCAACATAGCAACCATGATCTTCTGCATAGCAGAAGTGACCTTCTTACCAGACTCGATGCGCTTGGTAAGCTTATGGACTTTGGATTTTAAAATCGTCTCGTCCATACTTTCATAATGCGTCTTGTCGCTATACTCGACGCCATTGATAAATGTTGAATTAGCCATTATTTTTCTTCTCCTTTGCGTTGTTTTTCGTTTAATATACATATGAACGTCTCTATCATATGCATATTAATAATACTCGACTCAAAACGGAGTATATACGTGAATCACCTTTCCTTTACCCAGATAGAAAATAGTGGAGGGTACATAGATAAATATATAAAAAGAGGGAGTGTTTCTAGCACCCCCTCTTATTTTAGTAATTAGTCATCAGACTTATCACCAGTAGCCTTATCGATCTGCTTGTCAATCTTATCAACAATGCTCTTGCCAGACGGAGAGGGCATGTTGGCAGACTTACGACGAGCATTCATAAGGATCTTCTTAGTCTCCTGCTTAGCCTTAGCACCATACTTCTTATAGATGTTTTCACGAGCCTGCAGGAACAGATCACGATACTTACGATACTTAGCATAAAGCTGATCGTTGTTGATCATTGCCAGACGGATAGCAGTACGCTTCTGAATACGATTGAAGTTAGCAGCCTTCCAGTCAGTAATGACGATACGCTTAGCAGCCTCAGTAGCAACCTCAGCATCCTCAATGACACCATACAGAGCCATCTCAGTAGCAGCATCATCCATCAGGGAAGCAAACTCCTCATCAGAGTCACAGCTTTCACGAATAGCAGTTAAAACAATTTCGGATTCCAGAAGGCCATTACCCTCGAGGGTAATATCTTCAGGAGTCTTCATGGCATTTAAAGATTCAAGAATTCCAGCCATTGTAAAATCCTCACTTTCATATAAGATATTGTAATTGTGTACAAATATTATCTAAATTGTTTCTATTTTAGATAATAAAAATGGTGTATTTTAAGAAAATATAGCCATATATTATTATATTGAGAAAAAGATAAAGAATTCATCTTGGTATAGAGAATTTCTAAGTCTTCTTTATACTTTCTTCTGAGGTACTTTGATGTGAAAGAAGAAGTCGTGCTAGTGAGGTACTTTGATGTGAAGCTAGTAATCATACTATTGATGAAGTATGTAGATAGGATAAATTCTAATCTTTATTCATGAATCAAAAAATACCAAAGGTTACCTGTAACTTAGGAGGAAATATAAATGTTTAAGAAATTCTTTAAATATGTATTTCGGGTATCTCGAAATGAATTTAAATCTAATCGAAAGTTAGATTTTGCAGTTTGTACTGCTCGTGGAGGAATTGTTATGGTAATCGTTAGTATTATCCATAAAATCCTTTCAAAAGATCATCCAAATATCAGTGGAGTAATTAATGCCATTATTGGTTTTATTGGAATTAATTGGATTCCATCTTAAAGGAGGAATATATGATGGAAGAAAAATACACTGAAATTCAGGAGATTCAAGATATTAGTGAAATTGAAGATATTCAGGATGTAGTACCAAATGATTCAATCGATGAGCCAAAAACTCTTGGAATATATCATAGCGACGTTATTCCAGCAGCAATTGCAGGTGGTATTGGCTTTTGGCTGGTTGGATCTAGAGCAGTTCCTATTACAAAATTTCTTGCAAAAATATTTGTTTGAAATAATTTTACATAACTAGGATAACCTAGTTATAACCCATAAGGGAAAATTTAAAATTAAAAGGAGAAATGAATTATGTTTAAGACTTTCTTTGGTAAGATCTGGTCCGGTATCAAGGCTACCCCTAAGACTCTGGTTAAGTTTGGCAAGGATATTGCTACCACAGTTGTTGGCATTGGGTACTTCATCATTTGGGCACCTATTGCATGCCTGGCATTTTATGCAGCTTTCTTTAAGAGAATTGGAGAGATGGCATTTAGCTCTATCCGCAACATGTTCGAGAAGGTTAAGGGATTTAAGACTTCTTCTGCTACTGCAGAAGCTGTTTAATTAAGGAGGTAATTTATAATGAAGACTGCAATGTTTAAAACTTTCTTTACCGTGAAGGTTCCTGCTTTTGTAAAGAGCATTCCTAATTATGTAAAGTCTATTCCCACCTTAGCTAAGAGTGGATGGACTTGGGTTAAGGCATTCTGCACTGTCAGTGCACCTGCATTTATGAAGAATCTCTGTGGCTCAATTCGAGCATTCATCGCTCCCGTTGCAGTGAAGTGATGAATTAAAGAGAAGGACTGAAAAGTCCTTCTCTTTTTTATTCGTATATTATTACTATAGATAATAATAGTAATAATAGAGGTGATTTTAATGACTCTTTTAGATATAAAAAGAATTGTAGCTGATAAGATTAATCAACTCCCAGTGCATCAATGGAATAGTTCTCATACTCAAGTAACTACTAGATGTTGTAGATGCGGTGATTCTAAGAATATTCTACATGGACATTTTTCTATTAAGATTGATGAGCATTCAGATTCTTTGATACTTTATCGATGCTTTAAATGCAATTCAACTGGTATTTTAAATTCTCAAGATATGGAAGATCTTGGAGCTCCACTTAGCATGGATGATGCTAAAGCATTAGATAATTTGAATAGACCAAATGGAAAATCATCTTATAGTAGACAAAGACCATTAAAATATCATGTACCAGTGATTATTAATCCAGTAGATGATAAGATTAAAATTGAGTACCTTAATAATCGTCTTGGATTTGAATTTACTCAAGATAAGATTCAAGAATCTAAAATTATTCTTAGTATTATGGATTTCTTTACTGAGAATAAAATTAGAATCCCAGAGCATATTAATCCAAAACTTATTAAGTTAATTGAAGAGAACTATGTTGGATTCTTATCTGCAAATAATAATAAAATTACTTTTAGAAGAATTTGTAATAATGAGAATTTAAATCGCTATATTAAACTTAGTATAGATCCTTATAATACAAGTCCAAATAACTTTTATAGTGTAATAAATCCTCAAGTTGATCTTCTTTATACTGATCCAATTCATATTCATATAGCAGAAGGTACTTTTGATATATTGAGTATTAAGTATAATTTAGATCATGACCCTTCACAGAAGCACTTATTCTTCGCAGCCTGTGGATATAATTTTGGCACAATCATTAAGTGGCTAATCTATATGGGTGTTAATACTGACCTTATTCTTCATATATATTCTGATAATGATAAATCAGATTATGAGAATATGAAAGTAATTAATAATCCATTGAATAATTGCTGGATTGATAAAGCATATATTCATAGAAATACTTTTGAGCATGAGAAAGATTTTGGTGTACCAAAAGAAAGAATAAAAGATTCTTTTATTCAAGTAAAATAAAAAGAGAAGGACTTTTCAGTCCTTCTCTTTTTTAATTAATCCTTAGACTCAGTTACTTCAGCATTCTTAGCATTGATAGCTGCACGAATCTGACGACGCTCTGATTTAGTGTAATCAGAGAAATTTACATCAGATTCAGTCATCATGCCAGTCTGAATATCCTCGATTACAGATTCAACAGGAAGCTTAAACTGCTTCTCTTCAATAGGAGCATCAACTACAGTTTCCTTAGTCTCCTCAACTACAGGAGTAGTTTCCTTGATAGCCTTCTGCTCAGTAACAATCTGAGCAATATCAATATGTGCCTTAGGCTCAATCTTAGTCTGCTCAGAAATACCAAAATCACCAACACTCTTAGGAGTACCGGTTAATACAGTTTCCTGAATAGGTTCAGGGATTTTATCAGTCGGGGCTTCAGTTTTCTTAGTTAGAGACATATGATATGTCATCTTAGTAGCGGGATCATGACGCACTAAATCTACACCTGCCAGAAGCAGAGCATTAGCTTCCTCTTCAGTAATCTTAGCAGGATGAGCAATAGGGCCAAACTGCTTAATTGCAGAAAGATATCCCATATAATTAGTCGTCACATACACATACTTAGTAGGAATAGGCATATTTATCCGTCCTTTCTATTTTTATAACCGAATATTATTTATATAGACAATTAGAGCAATGTTTCTCAGTTTTTATGATTTTAGGAGGTTTATTATGAATAATGATCAGATAATGCTTAATGAAACTGTAATGAATTTTAATACTCCAAATAAGAATGAAAGGATTTATCTTCCCATGAAACATTTTGGAATCAAAACTGAAGTTGATGCTGCTAAAATCAATAATTGGTTTGTGCAATGCCTGGAATCTGAACTTAGTAAAAGACAGAGTGAATTTACTTATCTAAATAGTCTAGTAGCAAGTCAGATTCCAAATATTCAAGAGCACGCAAATGCTCTTGTAACTCTTGAAGAATATATTTATTGCCTTAAAGAGATGATTAAAAAATATGGAGGCCGATTTAATGGAAACTTTTAAGACAATTGATGATCTTATTACAAAGCTTGAAGAATTTAAAGAAAGCTTTGGAAATATCCCTATTCTCATTTCTTCAAATGGATCTGATAAAGATTTTCTAAAGCCATTAGTTGAAGCTTTTACAGTTAAGATCTCTGAGAAAGAAACTGATGATTCACAAATTGCCGTAGTATTAACGAATTATGAAATCGTTGATGCTGATGATGCTCAAGATGCAGAAATTGAGGTATGAGTATGAAATTTTATTTTGATAAAAACTTAAAAGATAAATCTTACACAAATTTATCTGTCGAGTTTCTTGCAATTGTATCAAATGATGAATCTGGAATTTTTCAGGTTATGAGTTTTGATACAAAAAGAGAACTTGATGAGTTTGCTGAAAAGTGTGAAGATGGCCTTAATCACGTGACTAAATATAAAGCATATAAGTTACCCTAAAGGAGGATATTTTTCATGAAACTTATTCTTAGCAAGCAAGAGTTTCTTCAGTTGAGAGAAATTATTGTCAATATTGATAATAAAAATGTTAGTGATGAATTCAATCGAATTGTCACTAATCAGAATCCCCATATTGAGTCTGCTACTAATAGTGAAACTTTGTCCCTTTCTATTTCTGATGAACTTAGTAAGGAAATTGGAAAGGTGCTTATCACTCATAGTAAAGGCCTCGGTAAGAACCTCAATATTAGTTTGACTGGGCTTCCTAAGATTCTTAGTCAAGCTAAGAAACTCTTTGCTGATCTTGGAACTGCTATTAAAGGTAATTCTAAGAAGTAAAATTAAAGAGAAGGTAGTTTAACTACCTTCTCTTTTTTATTTTTAAATAATAGTATTATCAATTTTCTCTTTATTTTTATCTATAATTTTAAGTTCACTCATGTCTTCATCTGTCCAAATTTTAATTTCATTCAATTTATCAATTGTAATCATTTTAACTTTATAATCAGCTGCAATATCTACATATGGAATTGCAAGATATTTATCATTGATTTCACAAGCCATAATAGTATCATTGATATAAGTATAATTATTTACCTTGATACCAGGATATTCAGCAAGGAAGAATTGATTAGTATAATCATTTGTCTCTACATGACGCATAGTATAAAACTCTGCAAGCAATGCATCAAGATCATATGTATCTTGATTTTGTTTTTTAGGAGCATGCTCAAGAAAAGTATTTGCAAATGCTTGAGAATCATCCTGTAATGCAGTCCATGCTTCAGTAGAAAGCATATCATCAATCTTACCAGTTGTATATGTACACATGGATTCAAATACTTTCTTGAATTCGTCAGTCTTTAAAGGATTCATAAAATGATTCTTGAAAGTACAGAAATCTGTAAACTGCTTATCAAGATCTTCAGGAGCAATTAATGTAGCTTGGCTCATTAACCATACATAACCAAGATATCTGAAAGTATCATTATTATATCTAGAATTTCTAACTGCACTAAATACATCCATTGGGCAATACCAAGAAAACATTTCATCGATATTTTCAATAATATCTTTAGTATTCTTTAGTGCAATCAATGCAAGCTCAGCATCACGTTTTAAACCAGAACTAGGCATTTCTTTATTATCAAAGATACATGGATATTCTTTCATGAAACTCTGATCTAAATATTCAGATTTCATATCATACATAGAATCTTTAGTTAATGAAATACCATAAGGTATAATTGGAGCATAATTAGCCATAACTGACTCATTTGCTCCAGTTTCTTTCTGTTGAGTTCTTACATTTGCGATAAAAGTTTTTAAATAATCAGTCATTAAAGGCTGGAGATTATTCATAAAAACTTCATCGCTACCATCAGGCAATCCTTGAGATTTAAACCAAGGAACTAAACGAGCTAGATCACTGCAAATATCTCGTAACCAATTTTTACAAGTTTGTGCAGAGCACCATTGTGCGCTATTCGTTACATAGCTAATATAATAGAATGGAATTGCATATGGATGAGATTGAAACATTCTCTGAAGAATTTCTTTATAAATAATTCCATCTTTTATATCAGTTATATGCTTAGCACAATAAGGTGCATGGGCAAGAATAAACATTGGATTTGTATATGCTTCTGAATGCTCAAAAAGATAACGCTTAAGAGAAATAGGATCAGAATATAAAGCCATAAATTTATTCACCTTCCCTATAAGTGATTCAGTATAAGTATTAAGTGCATGTTTTTTGATCCATTTAAAAACTTATAATTAATGAATTGATGATCGATATATAAAGAGGTGAGTATAAATGAATTTAGATGATATTAAATTATGTAGTGTAAAGTATCAAATGAAAGTATTTACAATTGATGCTGGGGGTACTACATTAGATGTACCTATTTCACAAATAGCAATTATGAAATGGGAAAAGAACTTCGATACAAGCATTTATCCATTTATTTATATTGGAGTAAATCTTCCGGGATGGTTTTATCAAGAAGTTGTAAAGAACTATGATAATATTCATATTACAATGGATTTGCATTCTGTAGTTTATAGAAAAGATTTTGATGAAAGTATGAGTAATCCAACTTCAAAATCAGAATGTAAAGGGAGATTTCTTGCAGATGTAGCAATAGATACTCCAATTACCACTGAAGAGCAGCAAAAAATGTTTGAACAAGAATCTGGTAGTGGTGCTTACAAAAAATCTTATTCATTTAATGAGTATTATTTTACTGAGTTTACAATTAAAAATGAAGCAGCTTATAAAGCAAAATCTAAAGTTGTAAATGCAGTACTAAGTACTACAAATATGACTACTAATATTGCATATATCTGCAAGCAATGTGGAATTACAAATATTCTTATGAGTCCATTATCAAATCGTCAAACGTATAAAGAATTTAAAATTCCACCGATTAATGCAATAGATCAAATTAAGAACTGGATTGTAAATTATAAATTACATGACAAAGGCACAACTCTTTTCTTTGATTTAGACAGAGCATATATTCTAAATAAAAAGATTGAATGTACGGCTTGGAGAAAGAATGAGTATAAAAATGTTCATGTCTTATCTCTTAATCAATATAGTAACTCATTAGCAAGTGGATCTGGATTCTTTGCAAATAGTAAGGAAAAATATTATGTAATTGAAGTCCCACCAAATAGTATGGAAACTGCTACAATTACAAATTTACCATATAATGTACAAAATGGACGAATGAATCAGACAATTATGTTTTATACAAATGATGCAACACTTGAATCTTTAACTCCAAATAAATTATTTATTGTAGATGTACAATCTTCAAGTGCTAAGAAAAGAATTAATGGTAAATATCGACTCATGCGTTATTCTGTAGAGTTTGAACCTGGTGGGGATTTCTTTAATGCTAAATTCAATATTACACTTGGTAAAGATGAATAAAAATAAGAGAGGTAGAAATTTCTACCTCTCTTATTTAATTAGCCTTCATATCCTTCAGGTACTTTTACAAAGACTTTATATTCTTTCTTAGCAATATTCTTATTCAAAACTGCTTTACGGAGAGTATCCAGTCTAGTACACATTTCCTGAATCTTAGGAGCCCACTTTTTAGCTTTATACTCATCCATAGCAATAGCTTCCTCAAAGTTATTTAGTTTCTCAATATTCTCATAAATCATATCGAGAACGTAAACTTTATCATAGTTATTCTGAATATCATCAATAGCTACAAAGATACGATCAAGGTCATATTCATCTGGAATATCAACCTTGGTATTTTTACGCTTATTGAAGAAAGACTCAGTAGCAATTGCATATCTACTCTGATCACGAATAATTCTAGCTTCGATTGCACCATAAATCTTATTATCAAAAACTGGCATATATTGCTCAAGCGTAATCTTACCCTCAATTAATTCAGGAAGCATACAACTCTCGGCTACATAACCAGTATAGCGTTCTCTCATTCTGACACCAAGAGTATCAAGAATCTGAGTGCAAAGTGCCTGAATATAACCAGAATTAGATTGAATTGCTTTATAATATAAGGCATCCTTCAACTTATCACGACGTTTTACGACATCGATAATATTAGAGTTAGCCCATTCTACATTAGATTCAATATTCTTATAATTCATATTAGAGGTTACATCAATTGAACCGGCAGCTTTGATAATTTTATCAAAAGCACTTACGAGACAATCGGCATATCCAGTTTCAATTAAGCTCTTATCAGCACTAATCTCAAGATTAAGTTCATTCTTATCATTAACCCAACGACGAGAAGTACAGGCAACTGCCAAAGGAATCGTATAAAGCATATAAAGAGCTCTCTTAGAAACTTTATCGGCAGCCTTCATACGAGACTTAGCTTCCAGATAAGCACGATAGAACTGTTCGATTGGCTCATCAGATTGAGTTACATGCCCAATCTCATGAAGTAACATAGCAGTCAATTCTTTAGGATTAAATGCAATAAAAGTACGATCAAATAACATACTGTCAATTATAATTTCCCAACTATCAATTGATCTCCAACGCTTTACAATATCAGTGAACGTTGCATCTTCATTTGCAATCATAGAGCATGTAACTTCAAGTCTATCAATAGATGGAAATACATTGAAACCAAAGAATTCGCGTCTCATACCCTTAGCTTTATCCATAGAGACATTGAATTCTTTCTTAGAGTTAAATGGAAGATTATCGAGTGCAGTAGTAAGCTTATTCAAGAATGTCTTCTCATTAATCTTACCGATCATATAATCAGAGAAGGTAGTCTCGATCAGCTCAATAGCACGATCAGAAAGCATTCTAATCACCTACCTATTTAGTATTTTACTTAATGAATGTATTTATCGAGATGTTTTCTATATATTTATTTATCGATGATTATGATCGAATATTATTATGATGTGCATTGTGATATAGTTATACAAGGGTAAACCCATGTAATTCATAGGAGGAAATATTTATGAAGATCTTTAAGAAATTCTTTACTGGTATTCATACCATTATTGGTAAAATTGGTAAGTCTCGTGAATGGGAGATTGCTAAGTTTACTTTTAAATCTATCACTGCCTGTGTTGATTTCCATGATGCCTTGACTGATTTTATTGACCAGATGAAGCTTGTAGTTGCTTCTCTCGCAATTATCGGTAAGTGGGCACTTCGTGGTATTCTTGGTATGAGTGATAAGACTAAGAAGGCTATGGTTGCAGCTGCTAAGTAAGATACATAATGAATAGAGAGACTTTGATAGTCTCTCTATTTTTTCGAGTATGTAAAAATTAGGGGCAATTTACATACTACTAATAAGAAAGGAGTTGATACTTCTTATGGTAAATCATCATGTAACAAATGAATGGAAAAAAGAAATGAGAAATCTTCTTAAAATAAAGTATGGTAATAAGTTTACAAAAACTGAAATTGATGTCAAACTCGATACGATTATTGATAAAAATCTTAAGAATCCAAATGTAAGTGTGTTCAATAACTATAGTAATACATCAGTAAGAACGAATGTATTAGATTTAACTGATTCTATTGAGCAGAGCCATTTGATTATTACTGGTGGCGGATGCTTATTTATGCCACATGGTACAAAGCCGAACATCTTAATTGATTTCATTCTTGAAATCATGAAGCGCCGTAAAGATGCAAAGAAAATGAGAAAGAACTTTGATAAAGGCTCTGATGGATGGCTGAAATGGGATATTGCTCAGCTTCTAAATAAGTTAGTTATTAACTCTCTTTATGGTTGTATGGGTTATCCTGGCTTTCTCCTTTATAATGTATTTACTGCAGAGGCAATTACTGCTCAAGGAAGAATGATTATTACTACAGCTATTAATATGGTTGAAGGCTTTCTTGGTGCAGCATTCTTCTTTGTAGATGAAAATGAATTAAATCATTATCTTTACACTGTACATGAAGAGTATAAGAAATATGGTAATCTTGATGTAAGCTCTTTCGGGGTAACGGATTATCTTCCTCTTGCATATGATAAATTAATTGACAAAAGTAAATTTACAATGAATGATAAGCAAAAGGGTCGACTTCTCGATATGCTTAGTAATAAACCTCAGGGTGAACTTGCCCTTCTGTATTATAAAAATAATCTTCTTGAGTTTAGTAAGCTTGATGTAATTAAATCTAAATTTAAATATATTATTGAGAATAATGGTCTATTATCTTTCTGTGAAATGGAATTATTGAAAGATGATGAGATGAGAAAAGTAACTAAAGAGATTTGGGATCTTTATGAAGTATTTGTGCTTTATAATTATCCCGTAAATGATAGAATTCGTAAAGCAATGTATTTACCTAAGACAAAAGCATTGTATACTGATACAGATTCCGTATTTGTATGTGTATCTCATTTGGTTGAATATGTAAAGAATGAAGTTCTTCATGGAAATAATCCGATGGCAAGTGATAATGATTTGACATTTACTTCTGTAAATCTGATGCTGATCTTTATTAATATTGCTATTGATAGAGCTTTGAAGACTTTGTGTAGTTCTACAAATATTGAGCCTGAATGGGCAGTTAAACTTGGTATGAAAAATGAATTCTATTTGAAAAGAATTTTATTTGTAGAAAAGAAAAAGAGATATATTTCTCTGAGTGTACTTCAAGAAGGTCAGCTCCTTGGTGGAGGTAAAGGTAAACCTGAAATTAAAGGATTTGAGTTCATTAAGAGTAATACAAAACCTTATTTGAGGGATTTCTATACAAAGATGGCAACTGAAGAGATTCTTGAAAGTGAAAATATTAATCCAAATAGAATCTTTAGAAAGATGGCTCAGTTAAAATCTGATATTGAATATGGTATGTCTCATGGTGACTCTAAGTTCTATAAGCAGTCTAAAGTTAAAACTTCTGAGAATTATAAGAATCCTTTTAGTACTCAGGGAATTACTGCAGTTATGCTTTGGAATGCAATCTGCCCTAATAATCAGATTGAACTGCCAGCAGATGTAAATATTGTACCGATTAAATCTCTTAAGATGGATAAACCTAAGAGAGAAAGTCCAACTGAAGTCGTTCATGATGATCCATTTAAGAATAAGAATATTGCTGAGCTTGAGCATAAATATCCAGAAGTATATCAAAGAATTTATAATCAGATTTATAGCAATACAAATCCTCTGATTCGGTATATGAGTATGAGTAGTATTGCATTACCTAAAAATACGGATATCAATATTCCTCAATATGTATTTGATTTGATTAATTATGATGAGATTGTAACCACTAGTATTCAGCTATTCTTACCAGTTATGGAATCACTTGGTATTCATAGTGTTCCTACAACTGCAAATACTAGCCATATGACAAATATCATTCCATTGTAATCTGGAGGTAAATATGGATTTTGAAATGGTAAAGACTTTTTGCCCATACTGTGGAAAAGAACATGAATGTGAACTCCATGATGGATATGAAGATACTACTCTTCATGGAGTTCCAATTCGATATAGAAAGCAATTTTATAGATGCCCTATTTGGGCTAAACATCCATGGACAGATGAAAGTGATTGGATGAGTGGAGCTCAATGCGATCAGAATCTTAAGAATGCACGACAAGCCTATCAAAATAAGATTGAAAGTAGGGAATAGTTATAACTGCATTTGAAAAAGAATGAACGATGAAATACCTACTATAAACTAATAAAAAGAGAAGAGATTTAAACCTCTTCTCTTTTTTAATTGTAATAAAATATATCATTTCATGAAACTTATACAAACCATTAATATTGATTTGTATAGTAATTGATACTATTAGGAGGTAATGATATGGATAGTAAATGCTTAGAATCATTTCTAATTCCAGAATATGAAATTGCCACTGAAGGTGCTGGTAGTACTATTAGTGGCATTGCCAAAAGAATTTTTGGAATGATTACTGGATTTATTAATATGATTATCAGGATTTTTAGAAGCTTGATTAATAAACTTAAAGGAAAGAAGCCTCAAGCTTCTAATACTCAGAATAACGATCAAAAAAGTAATACAAATGACAATAGTAAGTTTTTCAAAAGAACTAAATCAACTGGACATGCAATATTTTCCATGTTGGATTATACTATTGCAGCACTAGATTATGCAATAGGTATAAATAATAAACAAGATACTGAAAAATCAACTGAATTTATTAATGACAGTATGTCATATTATTCTGAAATTGACGAATATATTACTGATTATAAAAATACAAAATGCGAAATTAATAAAAAAGATGTATCTGCATTATTATATGGAATCGAATTAAAACTTAAAGTTTTAGAGGATGAGAAAGAAAAACTTGATAACTATATTAATTTAAATAATATTAAAAAATTTGATCAGAATGCAGTTAATCGAATCGCTAGATATATCCCAAAAGCACAAAATTATGCAATTCAATATACAAATATTGTAAATAATTGTGTAATCACTGAAGAATAAAATATCAATATATTGTAATAGAGTAAGTATTTTTTGATACTTACTCTTTTTTATATCTTTTAAAACGAATTTATAATATTAATTATTAGGAGGAATAATTATGGCTACCTTTGTAAAATCATATGGCGATTATATGATTTATAACACAATTATGAATCAATATGTTGTGAAGGATAAAGACAATCGGGTTGTATTTACAACTCTAGGGTTAGATTCTGCATTAGAATGGTGTAAGAAGCATTAAGATAAAAATAAGAGAGTAGTTTTTACTACTCTCTTATTTTTTAATATAAAATTAAGTTACAGGATCTGCAATCTTTTTAATCCAAGATAATGTAGTTCCTGTTAGAATCTCATCAAAAGTAATTGTTGCATAATTATCATCTGAAAATAGTGGACAGGGATTAGTATCAAGTTTGCACTCGGCAACTGGTACATCATTTCCATTAATAGTATAATAAAGATATCGATCGGGTTGTTCAGTAATTACTTTAAATTTTGTGCATGATTTACCATCTTTAGTTTTAAAATTAATAGATACATTAGTATTAGTTAAAGAATGGCGACCAAGTACCCAAGTTTTAGATGCTGGTGTTTCCTCTGGAATTTCTTAATTCCAGAGAGCACCAGTCTTAGGCAAGCAGATGCAGGGCGCCAGCCCGCGGTTCCCGCTGTACGCATTGTAGTAGTTCTCAGGGCTACCACTCGCGCTCATATGACGCGAGGTCCAGGAATACGACGGATAAGCCGAACTCATCCAATAATACCATGCTGTACCTTCAGTTTTACTATTAGCTTTACAATAAGGATTATTCTCTGCACAATATTTATTAATAGTTTTAATTCTACTAGCATTATCTGTAAATTTACTAAATTGTGTGCCTTCACGAATTTTAATATTCGTAATACCACTCATTTGCGTATAGGTAGGTAACCAAACTTTACCAGTCCAAGTATATGAACCTCCACCATCTACTTTAGGATTAGCTAAATCAAATGTCATATCTTGAAGTAGATTCTTTTCTTCATCACTAAAGTAATATAAGAATCCTTTATGATTATCATATGGAGTATTATCAGTTACATTACTACTAATAGGTGGTGCATCATATTGATGCTGACTACTATACCAATTAGCTTGATCACTATTTAAGAATTGCTTAATATTACTTACTTTCCAATTATTATTACCATAGTCCTTTCTTCTATCATCTGTATTAGTAGGTTCTTTAGCATCAAAACATCTACAATCAATAATCTGTTTAGTCATAGCAATCTGATATTCATCAGTTTGATGCACAATTTCCCATTCAATAGGCCATGGAGTCTCAGACTCTACTTGATATTTACCTAATTTAAATGTAGATCCAACAGATAGAGTACTAAAGTCAGTACTTAATGTAATTCCTTTACTTGTCAAATATCCAGCATTCTCAATGATCTTATCATCTGCTTCTGCAGTACTTTTATCAGAATTAATCAAATGGCAATTATCTTCTTCACAAATAAGATATTTATTATTATAAATAGTCCATGGATGAGTAGGAGTTGCAGTGCCACTACCATTTATCCAATCTCTCCAAGTAGATCCAATTTTAGCATCATAAGTGTCTCCACCAATCATGAAGGAAATCATAATATCCTTTGTAGTATATCTCTTACCATCTACAATAGCAGAGCCATCATCATTATAAATATAAGTATTGGTATTATAATTCTCAATATTATTATGCCTATTGGAATTCTTATACCATCCATTATAATTATAAGAAGTATTTACCCATTGTGCGAAAGTATATCCTTTAGGTGATTTATATTCTACATTATTAATATAAAAAGTAATCGTATCATTAATTACCCCCCCCCATTAGAACGAGGGAGACAGATGCAGGGTGCGAGACCGAAGTCGCCACTATATGCGGTGATGTAGCTGGTTGGATTACCAGCAGAGTATATAACCTGCATACCATCGGATAAATTCTGATACTCCGAACTCATCCAATAATACCATGCTGTACCTTCAGTTTTACTATTAGCTTTACAATAAGGATTATTCTCTGCACAATATTTATTAATAGTTTTAATTCTACTAGCATTATCTGTAAATTTACTAAATTGTGTGCCTTCACGAATTTTAATATTCGTAATACCACTCATTTGCGTATAGGTAGGTAACCAAACTTTACCAGTCCAAGTATATGAACCTCCACCATCTACTTTAGGATTAGCTAAATCAAATGTCATATCTTTTAATAAAGATTTATCTTCATTACTCCAATAATATAAAAATCCTTTATGAGTATCATATGGATTATTAGATACGTTACTACTATTAGGTGGTGCATCATATTGATGCTGTGCACTATACCAAGATTTTTGATCACTATTTAAGAATTGCTCAATATTAGAATATTGCCAATTATTATTACCACTTGATTTTCTATCATTATCAGTATTTGTAGGTTCTTTAGCATCAAATGCTCTAAAATCAATAATCTGTTTAGTCATAGCAATTTGATAATCAGATTCTTGATGTACAATTTCCCATTCAATAGGCCATGGAGTCTCTGATTCTACTTGATATTTACCTAATTTAAATGTAGATCCAACTACTAATTTACTAAGATCTAATACACTTACTTTTAAAGTAATACTAGAACTTTTAGTAATGGATTCAACTTTAAACTTTTTATATAGTTCAATCCAAGTTCCAGTAATGCCTTCAGATAAAATACTTTCATTAATGGATGCTAATGCATTATTATCTGGTGCTAACTTGTAATTAAATACAAGTATATCACCAGGCCTTACTTTTGTAAATTTTAAGGCTTCCATTTGCATTTTACCCCCCTTTTATTTAATTCTTTTTATCAGAGTATTATAAGAAAGTTCAGATAACTAAATTTACTGTAAATTCATGTATTTTAGTCGTATATTATTAATATGAAAGAAGGTACATAGAAATATTGGCATTAGAAAGGAAAAGTCAAATGAATCATACAGAAATTGGATTAAGAATTAAAGAAAGGAGATTAGAATTACATTTAACTAGAGAGCAATTTTCAGAATTAATCAATGTCACACCAAAATTTCTATCGGATATTGAAACTGGTGGAAAGGGATTTTCAATTGAAACTCTTGAAAGATTAGTGAAAAATCTTGGATTATCTGCAGATTATATTTTATTTGGAGAAAAAGAAAATAATTCTTTAAATAAAAGTGATTTTATTGAATTTACTTTAAGTAAAATGAATAAATCTGAAAGAAATTATGCAGAGCAGATTTTACTTACTTTTGTAAAAGCTATGAAAG
>ERZ1034917.860-NODE-860-length-23325-cov-76.769059_pt1 | contig 23325 bp, 37 predicted proteins | sample MGYA00520605_ERZ1034917 | MGnify/ENA primary metagenome ERZ1034917 (study PRJEB33766, sample SAMN09781784) | gut metagenome | biome: gut microbiome | host: Homo sapiens | place: Madagascar | study: EMG produced TPA metagenomics assembly of the PRJNA485056 data... | reverse complement strand
CTTTGTGGCGCAGACTAGGCTTGTGGACGGTGCTTTGTGGGACTACGGAAAAGGTGCAACACTGTACGGTTGGCACATTTCCAACCTGAAAATCTACGATAACCCGAAACAGCTGAGCGAATTTACAGGGCTGCGGACGACAAGGGATAGCATGGAACTGTACATGCTAGAACGCCCGCCCCAGAGTTGGTGCTATGTGGAGGAACTATAATGGCTTTACGTAAACTTGCTCTAATGCACCGGTTTTTCGGCGTTTTGGATGGGCATACGTGCCGGGAGTGTAGCAACTTCATAAAGGGCAAGTATCACGATAAAGTGCTTGGCAAATGCAAAGTATACGGGCTTACCCATAGTAAAGCGACGGACTGGGCGGGACGATGGATGGCTTGTGGGGCATTCAATCGGGCAATAAGCCGCAAGCCCCTTGTGAGAGAAGTCATCCCGGAGCGGAAGCGGAAAGAGGCCGACAATACGCCCATTGATGGGCAGATTAGTTTGGAGGAATTGAAATGAGTGATTACATTAGCCCCAGAAAGCATGAATATGAAATGGAGGAAAAAATGGCGATGTATGACGAAAATTGTGAATGCAAGGAAGCGGCCGTTGAGCAGTCGCCCGAAACGGTGTTCAATCTGCTTGGAGAATCGTATGACTTGACAACAAAAGCGTTGGCTATGGCTATGAAGATAAACGCTACCTTATTCGGCAAACAAGCGAAGGAACAAAAGCAAGAAAATCCACGTTGTACGCGGGATGCAATAGTCCGTCATGTGGATGATCAGAAAGCGCTCTGCGAAGAACTATACGACATTCTTAGCGGATTTGGGATGTGAGTTATGAGTGATTACATCAGCCGGGAGTTGGCACTTGCGGACTTTGAGCAGTGCAACCGTAAAAATTCCACCTGGACACCCCAAAGGGTTAAAACACTGCTGATGCGCATTCCCACCGCCGATGTGGAGCCGGTGCGGCATGGTAACTGGAACATTCGGCGTCCACGCAGATCGGCCTTATGCCTGGTATGCTCGTCGTGCGGGCGTAAGGTTGATAACGACAACCTAGGTATATTGCTTGAATTCGGTGAATACGGAGTTGTTCGCCGTCTATACCCATATTGCCATTGCGGCGCAAAAATGGATTTGGAGGACGAAAACAATGACGATTGACCGAGCGATTGAAATCCTCGACCCGGAACACCGGGAACATTATGACGGCATGGACGAGGTGAACGAAGCCTGCCGAATGGGCATGGAGGCGTTGGAGCGGATGAGATGGATTCCGTGCAGTGAGAGGCTGCCAGAGGCAGAGACGGAAGTGCTTGCGCTGTGCAATAGGGATGGCTTTAGATTCGTCTGCCCTGCTATTTACGAGGACGGAAAAACATCCCAAGAGGATAGCATTTGGTGTTGGAATGAACTGTGGGCCTATGGCGGATATGACGAAGAGAACGACTGCTATTTTGTCCCCGAAGGATGGTGGGAAAATAGGCTCTTTAACCAGGATGATGTTTGCAACAATGGGATAGATTGTCCCGTTACCCACTGGCAGCCGCTTCCAGAATTGCCGAGGGAGGAAAACGATGAAACGATTGACGGTTGAACACTGGCAAAATCTTGATCCGTGGGAATGCTGCGGGCAGGATAACTACTGCATTCGCCCCAGCAATAAGCCGGGTGGGTGCCGAAATGGCTGCATAGTGCCAAAACTCTATACTCGCCTTGCACAGTATGAGGATACAGGGCTTTCACCAATGGGAATGCACCTACTCCCATCGGCGCCGAAGGAAGGAGGCACAGAGGAATGAGCTATGATCTGAGAATCGCCGTTAAGGTGGATGGATGCGATAAGTTCGCACAAATCGCCGAGCCGGAATACAGCAGCCCCACGTATAATCTGGGCAAGATGTTCCGGGCTTGTACCGGGTGGGATTACAAGCAGGGAGAATATTACAGGTGCTCCGAGGTGATCGGGAATATCGAAAAAGGTATCGAAGAGCTGCGTGTATGTTGGGCGAAATACGTGAAATACGGAGAAGTAGCCGATATCCCTTATGCCGTTGAAGTGCTTGAAAGTCTGCGGAATTGCATTTACGAGCAGGCAGAGGAAATTCCGCTGGATTGCCTGTATGTGGCATGGTAGGAGGTGTGGGGAATGAAAAGTGATATCACGTTTATGGACTGCTGGCACTTTATCGCCCCGCTGATTCCGGTGGACACTGACTACACAATGGATATTTACGCCATGGTGTTTAACGCCCTGAAAGAAGCGGAGAAAAAACGAATTGCCAAGAAGAAAGGGGGGAGCAGAGAATGGCTGAAGTTATCACGGCTGTGCTCTTAGTGATTTTGTTCTTGTTTTTCTGCGTGCTTGTTGCTATGTTGATGGTATGGGTGATTCTTATAATCGCCGAGAAAGTCATCGAGCTGTGGCGGGAAATAAAGGAGTGAGAATCATGAGCAAGAAACCGGACTATCTCACCCTGTGCTCCATAGCCGCCCAGAAGGCCGGGACGAGCCACGGGAAGTACATGGCAATGCACGGATACCACCCGCCAATTCAGGCCGATGTGGAGGACGTGGAAGCCCCGCAGGGCAAGATCAGGCAGAAAATCTATTGCAGTTTGGAGTGCCAGAAAGCCCACGCTCAGAGAGCCGCTCAAAGGAGATACCGTGACAGGAAAAATAAGGAATTGGAGGTACATGAATAATGGCAGAACAGGATTTCAAATTTGATGATGCGTTGCTTATGAAGACTGCACGCGAGATGCTTGCAAAAAAATTGACCGAAACAGTGAAAGAGGTCGCCAAGTCCGGGGAATGGGAGATCCCCACAGTAGAGCAGGAAGAATCTGACCCGGAAAAGATTCTCCGGAGGATGTTTGCAAAATACGCCTACAACAACGTCCCGGAGTGGTTCGCCTCTGCGGTATCTGCGACGTCCTATGTGCTGTCTGTGGACAAGGGAAAGGGGATTGAGTGTATTTCCGTCTTGCACACGGCAGCGGAACGGGCACCGGCTGAAATTCGGATGACGGCGCAGACAAAGTTGCTTATGATATGCCAAGAAACCGGGATGCTCGGCGGGATTGGGAGCCTGCCTGTTCTCTAGGGGCAACATGGAGTACAAGGATAGCAGGAAGTATTGCGTCGGGTGCTGGTATTTCTTCGGATACTACGAAGGCAGCCGGTGCTGCAATTACATATTCGTCAGCGGGGGAAAGCGGCCTTGCCCACCTGGGAAGGATTGCACCGAAAGGAGGGAGAAAACGAAAAACAGGAGACGGAATTTAATATTATAGCTTTATCCCTGTATAGTATATATAATATAATTCTATATCTTGTATGTATGTTGTTATAGTTCTATACAGGGATTTAATAAGATACACAAGGAGGAACGGAATGAACTGGAAGTATGAGGCCATTGAAAAGCTAAAGGAGTACAGCGCAAAGAAACAGTCCCTGAAAAGCATTCCCGAAGAAATGGCACGGCTGGAATCCGCTATGCAGAGTATCCGAAGCGCCACGGCTGACGGTACGCCGGTAAGCGGCGGTGGCTCCGGCCGGGAAGATATGATGCTGTCGAATATCGTTCACCGTGAGGAACTGGCACGTTCGCTGGAACAGGCGAGAAAATGGGTGTCGCTTGTGGATTCCGGGCTTGAATCGCTTAGCGCCGATGAAAAGAAGATACTGAGCAGATTCTACATAAGCCCGGCTAGAGGCAACGTCGATGCCCTGTGCGAAGAACTTGGAGTTGAAAAAGCTCAGGTTTACCGCCGCCGGGATTCAGCACTACGACATTTCACGCTATGCCTGTATGGGCAGACTGAAAGCTGAAAAATGAGAAAAAAATGAGACGATTTTTCGGTTTGAATGTGCTATACTGGTAAAAAAGAAAAAGCGCAAGAGGCTTGGGATTGTTCCTGAGCCTCTTTTTGCATGGCGCGGCAGACAGCGAGTCGGGTACCCTCTCCCCAACAGAAGGCCGTTCAAATCGGCCTCGCGCCAATTATTTTGTATGAGCGGTGGTGCTATGGCTGCAAGGATTACAGATCGGAAGAAAAAAAGAATAATTGCCGACTGGATAGAAATGCAGTCGTACAGCGCCGTTGCAAAAAAGCATGGCGTAACTCACCAGACTGTAAAAAGGATTGTTAGCGCTTCACCGGATATCGCCCAAAAAGTGCAGCAAAAAAAAGAAGAGAATACCGCCGACATGATGGCGTACATGGAATCACAAAAGGCGGCGATGCAAGAAGCAATCACCTTGCATCTGAAAGCGCTCACAGACCCCAAAAAGATTTCAGCCGCAACATTAAGCCAGATTGCAACATCTTTCGGGATTATTGTCGATAAGGCCACAAGAAACACGGCAAGCGGCAATGATAGTCTCAATAAGCTGGATGGGCTAATTAAGGAGTTTAGAGATGCTATTAAGCCCGAAACAGATTGAATTCGCAAGGTACGGTAATCACCGATGGAATTTCAAGGGCGGCGCGACCCGAAGCGGGAAAACATATCTTGATTTCAAATGGATTATTCCCATGCGGATTCGAGAACGAGCCGGGAAAGATGGGCTTTCCGTTATTTTGGGCGTTACAAAATCCACAATAGAGCGAAATGTGCTAGAGCCTATGCGGAATCTGTACGGTGATAAACTTGTTGGGGCGATTTCCAGCGATAATACAGCATGGATTTTTGGTGAGAAGTGTTATTGCCTTGGCGCGGAAAAAGTGTCTCAGGTATCGAAGATTCGCGGCGCGTCTATCAAGTATTGCTACGGCGACGAGGTCGCGGACTGGTCGGAGGAAGTTTTTGCCCTCCTGAAAAGCCGGCTTGATAAGGAGTATTCTTGTTTTGATGGCACATACAATCCGCAGTATCCCAATCACTGGCTTAAAAGATTTCTTGATAGCGATGCAGATATTTTCAGCCAAGAATACACGATAGACGATAACCCGTTTTTGCCTCCCGCTTTTGTTGAAAATCTGAAAAAAGAATATGCCGGAACGGTGTTCTATGATAGGTACATTTTGGGGAAATGGACGCTGGCCGAAGGGCTTGTATATGATTTTTCCGAAGCGAATATCACAGATGAAGTGCCGGAATTCGCGGATTATTACATAAGCATCGACTACGGCACCCTGAATCCGTTTTCATGCGGATTGTGGGCTGTGAATGGTAATAAGGCGGTAAGAATCAAGGAGTATTACTACGATGGAAGAGCCAACTATAAGCAGCTCACAGACGAGGAATATTGCGACGCTGTGGAGACCTTGACGGACGGCTACGAAATCAAGAGGGCGGTTATTGATCCTTCGGCGGCTTCTTTCATTACCGCCCTGAAACGCCGTGGATTCCGCGTCCAGCAGGCGGACAACGCCGTTCTTGATGGCATTCGGCGAACGGCGGTATATCTCAAGAACGGGAATATAAAAATTCACCGGTGCTGCACGGATGCCATTCGCGAGTTCGGGCTTTACCGGTGGGACGATAAGAAAACGGAGGACGCGGTAGTGAAAGATAACGATCACGCTATGGATGATATACGGTATTTCTGTAATTCCGTGATGCGAAAGAAAGTGAAGGAATCGTAATGGGTATCATTTCAGCTATAAAAGGGCTTGTATCTGTGATTTCTGATACGAGGGTAAAGGAAGATTTCAAGATAGAGCCTATTTCATCCGAGCAAATGAACGCTTGGATTTATGAATGTGCCGATATCTATCAGGGAAACCCAAGCTGGATTGATGTAGAAGACGGCATAGATACCGTGAACTTCGCAAAGTCCGTGTGCGCCGAAATCGCGCGGCTGACAATGCAGGGTACGAGCATCAAGTTAAGCGGGTCTGCCCGCGCCGACTGGCTGCAATGGCAGGTTGACCGGGTGTATTCGCTGTTGCAATCTTGGGTGGAGTACGGAAGCGCATACGGCACAATCATGCTAAAGCCAAACGGTGATACAATCGATATCTACACGCCGAACAAATTTGATATTACCCACGTGACGAACGCCGAAATTGACGGCGCAGTTTTCTACAATCAGCAGAGAGCCGGGGATAAGTGGTTCACCCGGCTGGAATACCACCGGTTCGAGGGCGGCGCATACAGAATCACGAATAAATGCTATGTAAGCCCATCGGAGAATGATACCGGAAAGCCTGTTGACATTTCCGAAACGCCGTGGGCTGGGCTGGCGGAAGAAGCTACCGTGGCGAATATTGAAAAGCCCCTGTTCGCGGTATTCCGGATGCCGCAAGCGAACAATATCGTAATCAGTTCCCCTTATGGCCTGCCTGCATTCTCTGAGGCCGTGCAGGAGCTGCGGGACTTGGATATTGCATATTCCCGAAACTCCGCCGAAATCTTTGATAGCAAGCGCACCGTGATGGTGGATAAAGATAGACTGCTTGATTTCAAGGAAAGGGCGAAAACGGAAAATGCGCTTGGGCGTGTGAAGATGCCGAACTATATCAATCTCGTGGACGGAGATACCACCACGCAGAGCGATATTTACCACGAAATCAATCCCACACTTAACACCGATGTGCGACTTACAGGGCTGAATGCCCTACTTAGCCAGATCGGCTATAAGGCGGGATTCTCAAACGGCTATTTCGTTTTCAATCAGTCCGGCGGCATTCAGACGGCGACACAGGTAGAAGCAGATCAGCAACGGACAATTCAGACGATTAAAGCTGTGCGTGATAGCCTGGAACATTGCCTGGATTGCCTTATTTACGCGCTGAATGCGTTCGCTGACTTGTACGGCCTTGCTCCGGCTGGCGCGTATGAAGTGGCCTATGACTTCGGGGATATCACATATTCGGCCAACGAAGAAAAGGCCAGATGGTACGGGTATGTTCAGGCGGGGAAAGTCCCGTTCTGGTATTATCTGGTACGGTTTGAGGGATTCACAGAGCAGGAAGCAAAGGCGCTTGAAAATGCGGCTCAGCCGAAAACGCCGACGCTATTCGGAGGGGAGGAATAATCATGGGCGGTAGAGGTGGAGCCGGTGGGGGGCGGAAAGCTGGGCTTAGCCTATCGAAACGAGATATTGAACGCGCGAATGCTGCATCCATAACCGATATGGGCGATATTATAAACCGCACATTTGAACGTAATATAGCAGAAATTAACGGGCTATCTCTTTCGGATAATGAGAAAAAAGATGCCACAACCCAGATGAAAAATCTTGCAACCAACGCGCTGAAAACGGCGGCGGGAGCGGTCAACCCGTATGCAAGTGGCCCTGCACGACTTACGACGGCTCAGAAAACAGGTAGCGCTGCGGATAGAGCAGCAAGGGCACGTGGCGAAATGGATAGTTATATGCGAAAGCTGCGCGACCAGTCCAACAAAACCAGAAAAGCGGCAGAAAACAAATCGTTCTCCAATGCGTTCGTTTCAGCGCAAAAATCCGGTGCTTTGGAAGTTACTGTAAATGGAAAGACATATCGCAGAGCTAACAAGCGCAGCGGCACGTGGAGACCCGTTTAATGGGCGGACGCGGCGCAAGCAGCGGATGGCGTAAGCTGAAGAATGGCACATACTTGCCTTACGGGAGCGAGTACAGGACGGTTTATAAAGACGGAAATATCAAGTTTGTTAAAACGACCAACGGTTCTGCAACTGCTCCGCTGGAAACTATGACACGCGGCCGCGTGTATGTTACAGTCAATGCTGCTGATGAAATGAAATTCATTTCGTATTATGATAATCAGAACAAGCGCACAAAGACCATTGACTTGACAAAGCCGCACAAAGGAGTTTTGCCACATACCCACCACGGATATGAACACTTTGAAAACGATAGCAAAAAAGGGTTTGCAAATCTGACAACCGAAGAAAAAGCAATGGTTGCAATGGTTCGCAAACTATGGTACAATCGGCGTAGCAAGTAGTGATGTAAGAGGAGCATACGGTGAGAGCCGTTGTTCCGGTTCAAATCCGGATGCTTGCTATGCCGTGAGGTACAGAAATGTATCTTGCGGCATTTTTATTGGAGAAATCTATGATTAACTTTGAAAATCTGGACAAATTCACATTTCCCGGGGTCGGCAAGTACGGCATACCACAGATTGAGCCTGTCAAGGCGTACCCGGTGGGCGAATTTATCCCGATGAATTACGCCAAAAGCTGCAAAAATCCGGATGGCAAGATTTTGCACTCTTTTGTTGATGATTATCAATTTACCAGATTTTGGAATATACCAGATCGATATATTCCTATGTTGTCTCGGTTTGCCGCCGTGTGCGCACCGGATTTTTCCACATACACGGATATGCCACTGGCCATGCAGATTTACAATCACTATCGGAAACACTGGCTGGCGGCGTATTGGCAGGCGCATGGGCTTACAGTGTATCCTACGATCAGCTGGAGCGATGAACAATCCTATGATTGGTGCTTCGATGGCGAGCCGGTAGGCGGCGTTGTTGCCGTGTCCAGCGTGGGAACACAAAATAGCAAAGAGGCAAAGCGGCTTTTCCTTAAGGGGTATGAGGAAATGATGAAGCGTTTAAGCCCTGCATGGGTGATTTTTTATGGTAAAGTGCCGCTTGAATGCGACTGGAATGTAATCCGGATAACCCCCCATTATGACGAAATCGTAAAGCGCCGAAACACAAAGGAGGGATAACCCATGCTTACCCCCTCTTACCTACTCCACGCCGTTGAACCAGCGGAGGATATCGCGGAAGAACTTCACCAGAATATCATGAATCGGATTATAGAGCGCATTCTGATTCGGTTCGGGCGGGGTGATAATTATATTCTTACTCCGCTGGATAAATACCAAATTGAAACGCTTCAACAGCTGGGCTATCTCTTGGGCGACATCCAAAAAGAGATTGCAAAAGCTACCGGGAAAATGCAAACGGAGATTGCGGCAGCTATGGAGGATGCCGGAGTAAAGGCGCTGGAATACGATGACGCGATATACCGAGAAGCTGGTCTGAATCCAACGCCGCTTGTGCAATCGCCGTATCTCCAAAAGCTTATGCAAGATACATATGAACAGACGCTCGGGGAGTGGAAGAACTTCACGGCCACAACCGCCGACGCGGTGCAAGAGACGTTTACACAGCTGTGTGACGAAGCGTATATGAGAGCCATGTCCGGGGCAATTTCGCCCGTGCAGGCCGTCAGGGAGGCCGTGGAGCGGCTTATTTCCGATGGGGTATATATCAAGTATACCAAAATCGGGAGCGACGGAACAGAGCGCGTACACAAGGATACAATAGAGGTTGCCACGGCGCGGGCGGTACGCACCGGCATTTCTCAAGGTTCGGCTAGAATACAGCTTGCGAGAATGGACGAAATGGGCGTAAATCTTGTAATTGTTTCTTCCCATCTGGGAGCAAGGCCGACGCACGAGGTGTGGCAGGGGAAAATCTATAGCCGCGTACCTAGCACAGAATACCCAGATTTCGTTTCATCCACCCACTACGGCACAGTAACGGGGCTATGTGGGGCGAATTGCCGCCACAATTTTTCAGTGTGGTTCCCCGGGCAAGGTAACCCGTTTGAGGATTACGACAGCGAGGAAAACAAAAAGCAGTACGAGAAGGAGCAGAAGCAACGCGCCATGGAGCGGAGAATCAGGGATACAAAGCGGAAAGTTTTGGGACTGAGGACGGCCATGGACAAAGCGCTATCTGAGGAAGAACGGGCCGGCTTTGAAAAAGAGTACCGCAAGAAATCCGCTTTATTGCAGCAGCAGAATGAAGCATACAACGCTTATTGCAAGGAAACCGGGCAGAAAAAAAGAGCGGACAGAATCGCGATAGCACTATGGAATCGCAGTGAAGCCGCAAAAGCTACCGCTGCGGCTAGGAAGTACAACGCAGAAAAGGAATAATTGAATAAATTGCCAGAGCTGATTTGTTTCAACTCTGGCAATTTTTATACACATGCAGGCGGAAGCTGGGAGGGTCAGCTCCATTATTTCAATATGGGTTCGCGGGTTCAAACCCCGCCACCTGCGTCATTTCTACCCCGCCGGAGGTTTATCCCGGCTCAATCCATTACCGCCGACGGGCGGTTGATAAATACGGTACAGGAGGATTTTTTATGAAGAATATTGTTGAAATCTGCAAGGATTTCGGAATTGAAATTCCCGCAGACAAGCTCGCCGAATTCAACAAGGCAGTGGCAGAAAGCTATAAAACCGTTGCCGAATTCGAGAAAAAGGTAACCCGTCTCACCGAGGATTTGAACACCGAGAAGAAAGCCAAAGAAGCCGCCGAGACCACGCTCAAGGGATTCGAGGGGAAAGACTTTGACGCTATCGTGAAGGAGCGGGACGCGTGGAAACTCAAGCACGAACAGGCAGAGGCCACCTACAAGAAGGAGCGGGAAGACCGGGAATTCAACGAGCTTCTGTCCGGTGTGATTTCCGAAGCCAAAGGCAAGAACGCTAAGGCTATCACTGCGCTTCTGGATGTTGATGCTCTGCGCAATAGCAAGAATCAGAAAGAGGATATGAAAGCCGCATTGGATGCACTGCGCACCGATAGCGGATACCTCTTTGAAGATAACGGCGGCGCGGCGCGCTTCGATAATCCCGGAAATGGCGGAGGCGGCCAACAAACAGACCTCAGCAAAATGAGTATGGCGGACTATATCGCCGCAAGAAAGAAGTAAAGGAGTTTTTTATTTATGGCAAATACGATTCTTACCCCCGACATTATCGCCCGTGAAGCCCTTATGGTGCTGCGAAACAACGCAGTTATGGCCAATCTGGTACACCGCGACTATTCCAGCGAGTTTGTCGCCGGTGTGGGCGATACCATCACCATCCGCAAGCCCGCAACCTTTACGGCAAAGGAGTTTGCCGGAACTATTTCGGTGCAGGATGCTACCGAAAACAGCGTTACCGTGAAGATGGACAAGTTCCTTGACGTATCTTTCGCAGTTACCGCAAAGGAGCTGACGATGGATATTGCGAGCTTTTCCACGCAGTTCATTGTCCCCGCTATGCAGGCGTTCGCCGATAAGGTTGACGGCTATCTGCTCGGCCTTGCATCCGGTATCACCAACAAGGTGACGGCAACCACCGATATCAAGAACGACGTGATTGACGCGCGGGCATACCTCACCAAGTCTGCAACCCCGCTGACCGAGCGCCGGTTTGTGTACAACACCGACACCGAAACGAAGCTTCTGAAAACCGACCTGTTCATCAGCGCCGAGAAGGTGGGCGACGCGGGTACGGCGCTGCGTGAAGCGTCTCTTGGCCGGAAGTTCGGCATGGACTTCTACGTTGACCAGAACGCGGACACTGCGGGCGTTCTTGGGCTGGCTTTCCACAAAAACGCTTTCGCATTCGTTACCCGGCCGCTGGCTCTGCCGCAGGGCGCGGCAAATGCAGCGATTGTGAACTACGACGGTTTTGGTCTCCGCGTGGTGCAGGACTACAACATCACCACCAAAACCGATACCATTTCCATTGATATGATCTGCGGCGTGAAGACGCTGAACAAGGATATGGCGGCGATCATTGCTGCGGCCGCCGGCGGTGGAGAAAGTCAGGGGGGTTAACCGGCTATAGCTCAATGGCAAGCTATACGCAGGAGAGCCTTGAAAAACTGACAATACCGGAGATCAAGGCTCTTTCTGCAAAGCTGGGCTATAGCATCACAAAGGCCAAGAAAGCAGATATCATAGCGGAATTTTTGGAACAGCAGGAGGCGGCGGCCAATGTATATCACGTTTGAGGATTATATACGGTGGTACTCCCCAATTGATGAAAACATCTATGAGCGGCTGGCAATAGAGGCTTGCCGTACAATGGATAAATATACAACGGGCATTGATAGCGTGCGGAAGCTGAAAAAGGCGTTCCCCGTGGACGAGGATTCAGCCTATGCCGTGAAATTTACCGCTGCTCAGTTGGTGAATACGCTGTACCAAATCTACGAGGCGGAACAGGCCGCCAACATGAGCAGAGGGTACATTGAAACCGAAAACGGATTGCAGCGGAAAATCATTTCCCGCGTGGAAGCCGGTAACGAGGCGATATCTTACATGGAAGGGCAGGGCAGCACAACGGCAATAGATGTTGCTGTGAAGGATACCGCCGCGAAGCGGAAAATGCTTTTCAATATCGTTCGTGACGGTCTGTCCGGCGTGGAGGATGCAAACGGCGTGAATCTTCTGTACATGGGCGTATATCCTGAGGTGCTGTGATGTACAAAAATACCGTTACTGTATTCAATCGCAAGCCCGGAGACCGTGAGAAAGGTGCTACGTGGTACCCCACCATCATTGAGAATTGCAATCTTAATGTAGATCGTGCCGCAATCCTTGCCAAGTATGGCGCGGAATCGAAAGATAGCGCATACGTGGGAATTCATTACCAGAAAAAAGGCGGTGTAATCAATATCGCAGGGAAACGCCTGTTGGAGCCTAAAGAATGGGATGGGAACGAAGATTCCATTACATTCAGCCCCACAGGCGATTTTTTCTGGAATGGTGAATGGGATGGTGGCATTGTGGCGGATTCCGACGAACGTTGGACGGATGAAGGATTTTACGCCTACATGAACCGTACGAAGGATAACGTATTCACAATTTCGTCTGTCTCCCGGCACTCCGTTATTCCGCTGATCGAGGTATGGGGGAAATGATATGGCGCAGAAAATACACCACTTCAAGGACTTCTCCATCATCGTGGATGGCGTGGACATTAAGGTGGATATGAGCCGGGTGGAGGGCAATTTCAACCGTGCGCAGTTCGCCCTTGATAGCGCCATTATGACTTCTATGGTTCCCTTTATGCCAATGCTGACGGGGCAATTCATCAACGAAACAAAGGCTGCGTCTGCTGCTATCGCTGGATCTGGGCAGGTGGTGGCTGGCGTAGCTCCTACCGGGCGATTCCTGTATGAAGGAAACGTCATGGTTGGTGAAAAATCCCGCTCTGCGTGGGCTAAAAAGGGTGAAAAGAAGGTATCCACAGGAAAGAGCCTGACCTATTCAAACGGCAGGACTAGCCAATGGTTTGACAAAGCCAAAAGTAAGGACTGCGACAAGTGGGTCGAGCTGGTGAAAAAGGAGGTCGGCGCTGGATAATGGGAACACCAAAACCGATAGGCGTTGACGGCGAAGGATTTGAAATCCTGAAAGATGCCGTTGTAGAGCTGCTAAACCAATACCCCGGTCTGAATGGGCGGGTCATTTCTCGAAGTGACTTGTCTGAAGACGGGGGTATTTCTATGGAGCCGGAAAGTGGAACGCTGGTGTACTCCGAGAAATCCGATATCGTCGGCAACATCCGGCAGGAATGCCAATTCCCATTTTACGTGGTGTATCGCACAGACGCTACCAATGAGTACGTGAAAGCCGGGACGAATGACTTTCTGGACAAGCTGGGCGCGTGGGTATGCCGTGAGCCAGTAACGATAGGCGGCAATCTGTATCAACTGGAAGCCTATCCCGCACTCACCGGAAGCCGGAAAATCACAAAGGCCGTGCGCTTTAACTCCTATGCACTCGAACCGAACGAAAACAAAACGCAGGATTGGCTAATACCAATCACTGTGAACTACACACACGAATTTACAAGGCGGTAAATCCGCAGAAAGGAAAGAAATATGGCTGATAATCTGAGCTTTAATGTTGCCGATGGCGTTACCATTGCGCGTGAAACGCTGATTGCGAATCTGAACGTCGGCACTTCTACTGCTCCCGAGTGGGCGCCCGTCGGTATCCGCGTTTACAGCGGGCAGGAGGACTTCGACTGGCAGCGCGAAACCAATCAGGATATCATCGGCAACGCCTATTCCAGCATGAAAAAGCCCATCATTACCCAGAGCTTTGACGGATGGGAGATCTCCGGCGGCGACAAGGCCGCTATCCAGATCTGGAACCAGGGCGTGAGAGACCAGAACCCGCAGGCAATGTCCAATAATGATATGCTGATTGTACATAAATACGTGTACAGCGACGGCACCACGAAGTTCTTTGCAGAGCGTTACAAGGCGTGTGCCGTGGAAATCAGCAGTCTGGGCGGCGATGGCGGCGGCAACCTCACTATGCCTATCAATGTCACCTACGGCGGCGAAAGGACTATTGGTTCCGTTTCGGTTGCGGACGGAGCGTTTAATTTTACGGCTGATGGTGCGGTGTAATGGCCGCGTATGATCTCCCCACCTCCCTGCTTGTCGGGGAGGTGGCTTACCCCATTAACTACGGGTGGAAAAATGCTATTGCCGCACTAGCTGAGCTGAGCGACCCTGAAAAAGGGAGAGCGGAAAAAGTCACAAACATGGTGTGCCGCATATTCCCTCAGTGGGCGCGGATTCCGTCAGCGGATATCCCGGAAGCGATAGAAAAAGCGCGATGGTTTCTGGATTGCGGCAGAGAACCGGACGGAAAGATTCGGCCTAAGCTGATGGACTGGGAGCAGGACGCGGATATCATCATTCCGGCGCTAAATCAGGTGTCCGGGCAGGAAATCCGACTGTCCCCGGATATCCACTGGTGGACGGTGTACGGCTGGTTCATGAGCATTGATAAAGGCTTGTTTTGCACAGTGCTCAGAATCAGAAACAAGCTTTCCACAGGCGAAAAGCTGGATAAATCTGAGAAGAAATTCTACCGCGAGAACCAGAAACTTGTGGAGCTGAAAAACAAGGACACCGACGCAGTGCGGCAGGCACGGGAAGAAATCAAGGGCTTGTTAGGTGGTGGCTAAATGTCAGACGGTCAGATTTTAATCGATTCTAAGCTTGATACGAAAGGCGTACAAAAAGGCGCTGACGAGATTCAGGGGCTTTTCATAAAAACGGCGGAGACTGCAGCAAAGGCCGCCGACAACATTGGAAAAGCGTTCCAGAATACAAATTACAAAGATGCGTTTGAGAAGCTGCCAGCAAGCTACCAATCCGCATACGCTAAAATCGAAACGATTCGTGCAAACGATTCCCTGAGTGAGAAACAGCGGGCAAAGCAGATTGCTCAGGTGTATGAGGAACTGGGCTACGATCAGGAATCCGCGATGGAACGTGCATGGGATGCGATTCAGTCCGATGCGGAAACAGGCTCACACCATATCATTGAAAACCTCTATGAGATTCAGGATGCGGCAGAAAAAACCGGAGAGGAAACCGAAAAATCCGGGGAAAAGGCCAAAGGCGCCGGAGACGCTTTCAAGGATATGTTCAAGGCGCACTTATCCGCCGAAGCCCTTATCGGTACGCTGAAAGCCATTGCACGGGAACTTGTGGAGCTGGGCAAACAGGCCGTTGCAGCGGCGGCAGATGTGGCCGCTTCCAATGCCCAGTTTGAGCAGACTTTTTCCGGGGTTGAGGAAAAAGCCAGAAAATCCCTGAATTCCATTTCCAAGGAAACCGGCATTACCGCAACGCGAATGCAAGGCTCCTTTACAAAGATTTTTGCATTCACGAAATCAGCCGGTGGCGATACGGAAGCCGCTATGGATATTGCGTCCCGTGCGCTTCGAGCGGCTGCGGATAGCGCGGCGTACTACGATAGATCGGTAGAGGAAACTACGGAATCTCTGCTATCTTTCCTGAAAGGCAATTATGCCAATGATGCCGCTCTGGGCATTGCCGCCACGGAAACCACGCGAAACACTGCCGCGAACAAAAAGTATGCGAAATCTTTCAACGAGCTTTCCGAGGCACAGAAAGTCGATGTGCTGCTTTCCATGGTGGAGGCTGGCAACGAAGCATCCGGCGCAATCGGGCAGGCGGCGCGAGAGGCTGAGCAGTGGACGAACGTTACCGGCGAGCTTTCCGAGGTGTGGGAACAGTTCCTAGCAAAAATCGGTACTCCGATTCTAGAGGGGCTTACTCCCATTATTCAGGGTATCACCAGCGCATTGCAGAGGATGTCCGAAACATCCGCCTCCGCAGACCTTGCGGGCGACATGAAGGACTTCACCGATGCGGTGGATGCGGCAAACACTGAATATGAGGAATCCGAGCAGCTGATAGAGCGTAACGCAATCAAGGCCGATTTGCTCAAGCAGAGGCTTGAAGAACTTGCCCCGCAAGTATCAACGTCGGCGGATGCCGCGCGAGAATACGCCACAGTCGTCAATTTACTAAATGATACATACCCTGAGTTAAATTTGCAAATTGACGAGCAAACCGGCCTACTTACCGAAAACAGCGACGCGCAGTTGGACAATCTGGATGTAATGAAGCAGCGGGCGCTTGTTGCGGCCAAGGAAAAGCGGTATTCCGCTATTCTGGAAGCGCAGGCGAAAGCCATGCTTGACGTTCAAGAGGCACAGTACGCCCTTGATACTGCAACATACGATTTTAAATCCACCCAGACGCAGCTGCAAAACGAGCTTGGAGTGACCACCGAAAAATTAAATGAGATGGCCAGCGTGTATGAGACGTCAGGGTGGAATCAAATTGCGCTTAGTGAGGAAAACCGAGAACTTCTGGCAACATATTCCGAACTTAGACGGGAAATACCGGCACTAACTCAAGAAATTGACGACGGGAACAATGCCATTGCCGCGCAAGAAACGGAACTTACCGAGCTAAGAAAAGCATTTGGCGATACCTCAGAGGGCGCAGGCCAGCTAACGGACGCTGAAAACGAAGCCGCCGAAGCTACCGCAGAACTTACGGAGGAACAAAAAGCACTTGCCGAAGAATTCCAGAATGCTAAAGAATCGGCGGCAGATTCTTTGAATTCCACAACGGGATTATTCGAGAAGATGGGCAGCGTCAGCGCCACCTCCATTGCAAGCATCACCCAAAATCTGAACAATAACGCCACGGCTATCTCCACATACCACGAAAACTTACAGAAAGCCGTGGATATGGGATATGCGGAGGAAGCTATTCGGCAGTGGGCGGACGGCTCTAAGGAATCCATGGAAATAGTCGCCGGAGCGGTGAAGGGCACACAAGAAGACGTTGATAAATTCAACGCCGCATGGAGCAACTACACTTCACAGAAAGACGTTGCATCTAGCACAATGGCGAGTATCGAAACTGGAATTGTTAACGTTGGCAACTCTGCTTCTGATTCTGGCGCGAAGATTACCGGCGAATTCGTGAACCCCACCACCGAAGGAATGGAATCCGTCCAGAAAGCCGCTGAGGACATGGCTACCACCGGCGCGGAGACGTTGAAAAGCAAGTGGGAAGGTGTAGGAAAATGGTTTGAGACTAATGTTGAATCGCCTCTTAAAACATCGATAGAAAATATCGGCACTACGCTATCCGATACGCTTACTACCATGCAATCGGATAATGAAACAGCGTGGAAAAATATGTACGACAAAGTGAATGAGTATATTACCAATATACAATCCAAGATTAACAGTTTGCAGGGTAAGACGTTCACGGTCACCATTAAAAACGGTGCCAGCCCGCAATCCGGTGGATCTGGAAACCCCGCCGCAGTTTCCCCGCAAGCTCTGTTTAGTTCGGATGCGGCTATGGGCATTCCCTACCTTGCATCTGGTGCGGTAATTCCTCCAAACGCTCCGTTTATGGCCGTTCTTGGCGATCAGCGGAACGGCACGAATTTGGAAGCCCCCGAGGACTTACTCCGAAAAATCGTCCGTGAGGAAATCGGAGAAATCAACATCACCACGGAGGTGAACTTTGAGGGGACGCTTGCGCAGTTCGTCCGCGCGTTGTATCCGGAAATCAAATCAGAAGCGCAGCGGCGCGGGACAAGCCTTGCTAAAGAGGTGATTATGTGATTGTTCAATTTCTTCTCGATGGCGTAGAATACAACGTTTCCGTGCTATCGCTGAGCCGTTCTTTCTCCGTAAAGGATGCCATTGCAGCAAGCACTACGCAGGATGGGAACATCTACCGCGACCCAATCGGCACGTACTACAATTACACTATGGTGGTAGCTGATAAAGGCGATATGGAGGCGCTGGACGCTTTCTGGGAGGCAATAAGCCAGCCGGTAGCATCTCATGTATGCGTATTCCCCTACAACCAGCAAACGCTTACACAAAGGATGTACGTTACCACCGGAACTCAGCCTATCCGGCGGCTGCACAGCGACGGCGTGGAGTGGGGAGAAATTAAAATCAACTTTACGGCGCAAGCCCCGAAGGTGCTGGTATGAGCTTAGAAATAAACTACATTGACGCGCCGGAGGGCGCACAGGAAAAGATGGTAGCGGAAAGCACCGGGGGGAATGCGTTTTCCTCCGATGCGCTCATAGCATCCGGCGGCGAAAGCAAGGCATACGCCACGTTAGAGCCTGGGCTGTGGAGGCTGGACGGAACTAGAAAGCTATTACCGGACGACCCACACCCCGGCTGGTGGAGCGTGGCACGTTCCGGCGAGAATGGGCAATTTGAAAGCCCTCCCGTAATTACCATCACATTCCCGGTGCCGTACAGCTCTACGGGCTTTACATTCACATTTTCCCCCGCCACGGAACAGTGGTGCAGCGAAATCCACGTAGCGTGGTACAACGGGCAAACGCTCATTGTGAATCAGGATTATTTCCCGGATAGCGCAAACTGGACTTTGCTGGAAACGGTGGAAAGCTTCGATAAAATTGTAATCACCCTGAAAAAAACAAACCACCCCGGCCAATTTGCCAAGATTCAAAGAATTGAAGTTGGCCGGACAGTTTTACTTGGGGCGAATGAAATAACGTCGGTGCGGCTTGTGAATGAAATCGACCCCTCCATCTGTGAACTCACGGTGGACACAATGTCGGTGAATATCTACGACCCGCAGAACAGGAGCTTTTTACCGCAGGAGAACCAGCGTGTGGAGCTGTACAAGGATGGGAAACTGAGAGCTACCCAGTATATCAAATCCAGCACCCGGAAAGCGGAAGCCAACTATTCCATTGAGGCGCAGTCTGCAATCGGATTGTTGGCGGATGAATTTCTTGGCGGGATGTATTACCAGCGGCCACTTTCCGAAATGGTGGCCGATATCCTGAGCAACTGGGAATTTGAAATTGCCCCGGAGTTTGCAAGCTCTACCGTTACCGGGTATCTGCCTGTATGCTCCCAAAGAGAAGCGCTACAGCGTGTGGCCTTTTCGGTGGGCGCTCTGGTGTCCACGCAGGATTCCACAAAGATTCGGCTGCTTCCTATCCCGTCCGCTGTGACGCAGAGGTTCCGGGAATCGGAAATTATTCTGGGCGGCAGCGTGCGAACCGCGCCGAGATACGCCCGGGTGGAAGTAATCGCCCACACCTACACAAAGCAGGACGTAACGGAAACGCTGATGAACGAGGAAGAAGTGAACGGCGAGAATGTGCTTTTCACCTTTTCGGCTCCACATTATGATTACGTGATCGAGGGTGGCGAAATCACCGATTCCGACGTAAATTGGGTGAAGATAACAGCCAGTGGAGCGGTAAAACTTACCGCAAAAACATACCTGCACACTACCCGCATTTTTACAAAGCTTAATCCGGAAGCGACGGCGAAGGAACGTGGTAATTTTGCTTCCGTATCGGAATGCACCCTTATTCACAACGGCAATGCTCTAGAGGCCGCTGAACGCCTGTATGCGGCCAAACAGCGGCGGCAGACAGCAACTCAAAAGGTGGTTATTTCGGGGCAGGAAGCGGGAGATATAGCCTCAAGCCTTACGCCATGGGGCACAATTACGCGCGGCTTTATATCGTCCATGGACAGCACACTGACGCAAAACGGGCATACCGCCTCTATCCAGATTCAGGGTATTGAGGTAACGCTTGAATCGGTGTGGCCGTATTCCGGCGAGATTTATTCTGGTGGAATGGAGGTGCTCTATTGATGGCGCTGGTAACAGATAGAACGGAATCGGATGCTTTGCTGGGCAACGAAAAAGGACTGTACAGCTACACGGACTTGAACCGTGTGGAAACGGCAGTTTCGGAAATAGTGGAGCAATTCCCGTCTTTGGGCGTTTCCGAGCAGTTAACGGTAAAAACGGGCTGGGGATTGCCGGGGGACTTCTCCGCCGCAGAATGGCCGGTAGCGTCCCAGATGGCGCGATATCTGGGTAACGTGGCAAAGATAAAGAGCATTTTTATTATTTCAAACGCCCTGCCGAATACGATGGAAAATCTCACATGGCATGGAGCAAACAGCATTGAAAAAGTTCTGGAAATTGCAGTTTCCAGAATCGCGGGAATTAAGCAAACTTATCGTTACAGCGGTGAAATATACGCTGGGGAAGGAGCCTTATGACAGATAGAGTACCGGGAATGCCGGGGCAGTACAAGCTTACAATGAATGGGCAGACGCTGAGCGTGACGATTGAGCGAGACGACCAACCGCTTGTGGAGGGCACGCCCTACAATAAAGCGTCTGTTCTGCCTGATAGCCTAGCAAATCAGTTGTGCCCCAACGTAATCAATCCCACCCCGGCGGATGCGCTCAGCGGATTGAGCAAAAAGAAATACGAGGTGACGTTGCTTGCATCCGGATGGACTTCAAATTCCGGCGCGTACAAGCAGAAAATCCTCCTGAGTTCCATTCTGGGCGATAGCAACGAAAGCGTGAAAAGCTGGCCTATTTATTCCGGCAACGCGGACACCGACAGCGCTAGGCGGGATGCTTGCGCAGCGATTACATACGCGAAAACGGAGGCCGGAAGTGTAACGTTTGTGTGCTTGGATGAAGCCCCTGAGGTGGATATTCCTGTTATTGTGGAGGTGAGCAGGTAATGGGAGAAGTAGCACTTGAGGGATTTGGCAGCGGTAGCGCAGGCGTAAATTTCAAGATAGTAGGCGGAACAACTCAGCCAACTGCTGCGCGGGAAAATACCATCTGGGTAAATACGGATACCACCATTTCCGGCTGGGCGTTCTCTGCTTCTGCGCCCGCTGAGCCTGTTGAGGGGATGGTGTGGCTCACTGTCGGAACGAGCAGCAGTGTTGCCTTCAATGCGCTGAAGAAAAACGGGCTCCATGTTTATCCGATTTCCGCAATGCAGTACACCGGCAGCGGATGGACGGGCAAGACCGCCAAAAGCTATATAGGCGGTAAGTGGGTTGACTGGTGGAATGGTGAACTTTACAAGTCCGGCAAGGAGTTCGGCGGATGGGCTTACGTTCCGATGGCTCTGAATACCTCTTACAAGGACACGAACGAGCCAACTGTCGATAAGGGCGCAACCAGCATGAAAATAACCCAGGCAGCCTACACGAACGGCTGTGCCTATGTGTATAACGACGAAGTAGACCTGACTCCCTTCACCACGCTTAAATTCGACGGTGTGCTGTCCACGGCAATGACCTCATTTGCTGATGCTGCATGTCTGTGTATATGGACAAGTTTGGGAACTTACGTAGCTGATAACCGCGTGGCATACATCAATTTCAAGACTGCATCTCCTAAAAACATTGATGTAACAGCCTTGACCGGAAAGCACAGAATTGGTTTCTTCTTATTCTCAACCGATACATATGCTGAAGTCAACAGTCTTCTGCTGGAGTGAGGTGGCATAAATGAAAATAATTTACATAGATTCGGACTTTAAGTGCCACACCTCCAACGCTGATGGGCTGACGCAGATTGAAACGGATGCCTTCGACGGTAAGTGCGACGCTTACATTGAGGGCTACCGCTTCATCCCGGCGGGGCAGACGTGGACACGTGCTGACGGTGTGGTGTTCACCGGCGAGATGATCGCCCCGTGGAAACCGTGGGCAGAGCTGGACGCTGCACAGCGGGAGTATGAGCGGGAGCAGTATCAGACGGTTGTTGCTCAGAATACCGAATATGAATCTGCGTTGACTGAAATTGAAACTGCTCTGGGGGTGGATAACTCGTGACCATAGAAGAACGCAAAAACGCTATTTTGGCAAAAATCGCCGAAATGAAAGCCAGCGGCGGAGAGGAACAGCTGAAAGAGCTGGATGAAGCCTACAAGAAAGGGGTTGACAGCCTGTGACACAAGAGGAAAGAAAAAGCATCATGTATGCTCAGGGGCGGGCGAATGCGCTTGCCTTGCAGGAGAAAGCCCCGGACATGACAGGCACCGAACTGAACGCGACGGATAGCGACATTCCTGGTTTCAAGGCTGCTGTCGCAAACAAAAACATGTTGGAGCGCAAGGCCGGGTTTGTGTGCCGGTCATCTGCTGGCCGTGTGGTGCGGCTGGTGCAGCCCTATGACAGCACTATCTACACCCAGGAGCCGGAGGAACTTCCTGCACAGTGGGGGTTCGCTTGGAGCACCGACCCAGCGAAAGCGTTGCCGTTCGTCGCCATGTCTACCAGCCCCTACAATAAGGGCGACTGCTGCACGGAGGGAATCAAAGTGTACCGCTCCACGTTGGACAATAATGTATGGTCGCCGTCCGCATACCCTCAGGGCTGGGAAGAGGTGAACGTATGACGGTAAAGCAAATTCAGTGCCTTCTGACCTATCTGGGCTATTCTCCCGGCTCGATTGACGGCATTGAGGGCAGGAACACCCAAGGGGCTATCCGGGCGTTTCAGTTGCACTACGGACTTACCGTGGACGGGATACCGGGGGCGGCTACCCAGAAAATGCTCATCGGCGCGATTGCCGGGACGGCGGTAAAGGTGGAGAAGCCGGAAAGCAGCGACGCGCCGAAGACGGGAACATTCTGGGACGATATCCGGTATTTTACCCGTGAGGAATTCCGGTGCCAGTGCGGCGGGAAATACTGCAACGGTTTTCCCGCCGAACCGGTGGAGGAAACCGTCCGCATGGCGGATGAGATACGCCGCAGGGCGGGGGTTCCCCTGAATGTAAATTCCGGCGTGCGGTGCAAGCGGCACAATGCCGAGGTGGGCGGGGTATCCAACTCCCTGCACACCACGGGGCAGGCCGTAGACCTCTCAGGGGCTGTCTCCCCGGAGAAGCTGTATGCCATAGCGCAGGAGGTACAGGCTGAGAAAATCCCCGGGCGGGGCGGTCTGGGGCTGTACGGATGGGGCATTCATGAAGACAACGGGAAGTACAGCCGTTGGAATGGCTGAGAAAGAAGGAACGAGATGCACGAATTGGTAAAAACTGCCGTTACGATTCTAATCACGCTGATCGGGTCGGCGGGCTTCTGGAGCTATCTGGATGCCCGCCGGACAAGGAAAAGCGCAAGCACTCGCCTGCTGGTGGGAATCGCGCATGATAGGATCGTATTTCTCGGAATGAAGTACGTGGAGCGCGGGTATATCACCAGTGATGAGTACGAGAACCTGAACGATTATCTTTATGCGCCATATGCAGAAGCCGGAGGCAACGGCTCTGCAAAACGTGTAATGGAGGAAGTGCGGAAACTTCCGCTGCATAATTAACGGAGGAAAACAAAATGATTAACTGGGTTGTACGTATCAAGAACAAGAACTTCTGGCTGGCCGCGATTCCCGCGCTGCTTCT
>ERZ1034917.858-NODE-858-length-23359-cov-12.133411_pt1 | contig 23359 bp, 30 predicted proteins | sample MGYA00520605_ERZ1034917 | MGnify/ENA primary metagenome ERZ1034917 (study PRJEB33766, sample SAMN09781784) | gut metagenome | biome: gut microbiome | host: Homo sapiens | place: Madagascar | study: EMG produced TPA metagenomics assembly of the PRJNA485056 data... | reverse complement strand
GCGGGTTCTGATGTATCTCGCTCTGATTTACCCACAAATTCCCGTGAAGACCCAAGAAAATGTTGATGAGGAATTTGAAGCGGCATTGCCCGGTTATTTTGAAAAGCTCAAAGCAGCAGCCATCGAAGCAAAACTGAATGCCGTGGATATACCGGAAGAGAAAACCGAATCGGAAGATCCGGACTATGACGACAATGAGGAGGATACTCCCGTTGCAGCACAGACGACTGCAAAATCAACTGCGGTCTCCAACGAAAAAGATGATCAGCCCGAACTTGATTTCGGATTTTAACAACAACATGAAAGGCAAAACAAAATGAGCGACACAATCACAACTGCACCCGTCAAACGCAACTTTAATTTTAACGGCTTGAAGCTGGATGATCCTGATCCGTCCATGCCGCCGGAAAAAGTGCTGGAGTTCCATTCACTTCTCCGGGCAGAACTGACCAATGCCCAGATTAAGGGGCCGACACCGGGCGCAAACGGCGAACAGAATTACAAAGTGGAGATCAAAGTTGGAACAGACGGCTGAAAAAACAAAGGCAGTAATCACATGGCAGACATTGGAAAAGCGTTTTCTGAAACAGAAAAGACTCGGATTGAAGCCGGAGGATTTTTCTTCGGAAAACCATCTCTGCGCAGGAAAACTTCTGGCGGCGGCAAAAAGCGCCGCAGTTACTCCGGTAAGCCCGGAAGTCCTGCCCCCGATTATTTGACGATTCCGATACTCACATCCGTTCCGGAGAAAATAGAAAGCTGCGGAGATATAGAGCTGCCCTGCCGGATGCTGGCGGCTCTGGATAAAATTTATCCGATAACGGTCAAGGATTTTTCAAATCCCAAAAACCTTTTGCTGAAATCTCTGGACGAATGGGTGAAAACTTTTATGCCTCAACAGGTATATGATCATTTAAGTATGTCATTGCAGATTTGCGGAAGTGACTGCATTGATTGCGATTACACGGACTCGGAAACAGATGCACAGATTACCTTTGAAATAACAGAATTTACCGGAGACTACTGTCCGCTTGGCGAAGTTCTGGCAAACTATGACAAGACTCATCCGGGGCTTGGCAAATACATTCTCCGGATGCTGAGCGACTGCCCTGTCTCAATCGGAACTCCGGAGAATGTCTATGAGTTCATTTCCTACAGTTGCTGGTATGATGAGGAAAATGAGGAGGAAATCTGGAATGAACGGTATCATGAATACATTGATATGGGGGAATCGGAAGATGATGCAAAAGAATATGTCAATGAACAGATTCCTGTATCCTATGCGGAATTTGAAGAGTATGTCCCGGAATGGTCATTCTGTCGTAAAGAGCGTAAAGCAGACTATTCCGGAGAATTTCCCGCAGAACTTCAAAAGCTGCATGATTGCCGGGAAAGATGGTGCCGGCTGAAAAGAGTCCATTTCCACTTCCCGAATTATCTGTTTCCGCCGGTGATTGTCGGACTTGACCGGAAATCCTATGATTTTTTATGTGATGCCCTTGACCGGGTCGGAAATGATATTGCTCAATGTGAGAGCGACTACGGGATCGGAACTTTGAAATGGCATTTACAATCGGAAAATACCCGGCAAATACTTGTAACCCTACTGGAACTGCGGCAGGCATTGGAATACTTTTCCGCCTGCATGGAGTTCCTCTTACCCTATCGGCAGGAGTACACGCATGCTTGACATCAGTTGTCCCACACAAGATATTTCCTATCAGTTGAATCATGCAATCCTTTTTTATCAGAGAGGCGGCGATACGATAGCCACGTTTCATAAGGTTGAAAAACATAAACTGCTTGCCGGAAAAAGTCTTGTGGCTTCTGATTTGGAAGAACTCTTTCACTCCGAAAATCAGAAGCAGAAGATGACTTTTATGCCGCCGGAAGTCATTGCATGGTCGAGAAATGAAGTGATCTGGTTTGAACCCAGCCGGCTTCGTCCGATCTATTTCAATGTTCCTGAAAAGAAACGGCAATTTCTCAATGAACTTTCCGGTAAAAATGTTCTGTGGCCGAGTCTGGTGTTCCGGATCAGACAGCAAAATCTCTGCTGCTGGGCGGTCAAGGGAAAAAAGAGACCGGATTTGAACGCGGAATTATACAACCCGCCGTTTACCAATATTTTTTCAGATTACCGCTTCTGTGCGCCGCCAGAGATGCACAATCTCAACTTCAAAAATATCATTGACTATGCCGAAAACGCGATTGATATTTTCTTCCGGGGACATTTTTCTCATTTGAACGGCAGACCATTCAAAACGATCTCATTCCGTGGTGGTTTAGATCGGTTCTGGCAGAAAATAGTTCGGGACTGTGAAAACGGGATGTGCAGAAGATTTCCGGACAAGCATCTTGTAAAAGCAACCAGAACCTTGAGGAGCATACTGTCATGAAACATCAAACACCCTCTGAATTTTATACGTCTCCGGTCAATGTGGAACTGATCGGCGCCGGGGCGACCGGTTCGCAGATCCTTGCCGGACTTGTACGGCTTCATCTTGCCATGCTTGAACTGGGACATCCGCACGGGATGCGTGTCCGATGCTGGGATCATGACACTGTTTCTCATGCCAATATCGGCAGACAACTTTTTGTGAACTCGGAAATAGGCACGAACAAAGCCGTTACACTGGTCAGCCGCTACAACTATCATTTCGGATTGGAGTGGCACGCAAAACCGGAACGCTTTCTGCCGACTCAATGGTTCAATGGAGGAAATCTGATTGTCATTTCAGCGGTGGACACCCGTAAATCCCGTGCTGAAATCAGGAATGCCATGTCAAAATACCCTCATGCCTACTTTATCGACAGTGGGTGCGGTCTGGACTTTGGACAGGTATATTGCGGCAACGGCTTGCCGGAACTGCCGTATCCGTGGGTAAATCATCCTGAATTATATGATCCCACACTGGATGAACCGGAACATTCCAGTTGTTCCGCCGCAGATGCTCTTGAACATCACGGGCTGTTCATCAACCAGTTCATTGCAACCGGAGTATTGGAAATTATCTGGCAGTTATTCCGAAACGGCGGACTGGATTATTCAGAACTCTACTTCAATCTGAAAAATGGAAGAATGATACCCCAAATGATAGAAATTCCAGCAATGAAAAAAGCCGCCTAAATTGACCATGAGGTATGGTTAAGAACAACTTTATGCCGTTTTTTGCACAAAAAAACCTTTAACCATACCAAAAAGTAAGATTAAAAGCAACTTTTACAATTTTCAGAAGATGCTTTAAACTCCAAAATATCTTCGGATACGCTCCAACAGAAAATCCGCAGAAAACTCTGGAAGTGCGGATTGATGCAGTGCATTTTGAATAGCCAGCCATTCTTCTGATGCCGGAGAAAAGATTTCCAAAAACGCACGCAAATCATTTTTTACAGCCTCAGCAGTCTGAAACACTTCATTAGGCGGTAAAAGATAAGACAGTCTGAAAATATCGTTCCGATGTTTCCGCAGGTCATCGCCTTTTACAAACTTGCCGGCATTTTTCATTTCCGCAAGATTCAGATATGCTTTGGCTTTCAGCAGAATCAAGGCAGGAGGTATTACCAACGGCAAACCGCTGGCACTGATCTCTCGGTATTGCAGAATTAACTGATAGTAAGCCTCATCCAGCAGAATGGCAGACAAACTTGAGATTTCATCATCCACATAAATCGGCACAATTTCCTGACCTTCCGGAACAGCAACAGCAAATTCCGGACGGGCAAGAATTTCTATCATCTGTGGAAAATTCCTGTTCTCCGGAGAGAGGAAGCGGAAAAAGGCTTTCTTTCCGTCCGCACGTTGCCATATTTGATAGCCTCCGGCTTTCAGAAAACTCCATAGCCGTTCAAAGAACTCCTTGTTTTTTGCTTCCAGAATCAGAACCACATCAATGTCTTTGGTCGTTCTGAAAAGAAACGATGCCTGCGAAAACCACTCATCACAGGCAGCACCCCCCAATATCGTAAAAGAATCGGAATACTCAGCAAAGTAATTCCGGAATTCCTGCATACCGTTTACCATTTTATATTCTCCATCATTTCCTGTAAACAACCTTGAATCCGCGGGTCATCTTCATCTTTCATGGAAAGGTAAAGCGACAGAGGATCGACTCTGTTTTCCGGCATCTCAAGAGGTTTATATTGCCAGACTTCAAGCAGGCAGTCTGCGATATCTTCCGAAGCAACCTTAGATAAAATATATTTTCTGTTTTTATCCGTAAAAGAAATAGCATAAACCGGCAGTGGGTCTGGACTTATCATGCTCAACTGCGACAAGGCTGAAATTCCAGACAGGGGAAGATTCTCCGGAATAGAGCTGATGTACGCCTTTTTCCGGACAGGTGAACGCATCAAAGGCAAAGCTTTTTTCCACAGTTCTTTTCCCTGCAGCTGAAAATATGCCAAACGTTCTTTCCACTTTTTCTCTACCCGGCAGAGCCCGAACTGCTCCAGATTTTCTATTGCAGAAGAAATACTCATGGAAGTATAACCGGTTTTTACAGCAAGCTCTTTCTGTATTGCACCGGAAACATCATGAAACAGAATCTCCCGGATCACAAGAAGCTGAGCAGGATAAGACAAAAATTCGCCAATTGCCACCTGACGTTTTTGGCGCTCAGAAAAATTGATACCGGGCGGAAGATAGAACTGGCTATCCGGCACAATAAAGGGAATATGAAGCTGAAAGAAACGGTTGCGTTTTATCGCCGGAAGTGTCTCGAAGACAAAGATCACCTTCGCCGACAAAACATTTTGCAGCTTTTCCCATTGATTCAGATATTGGGTCGGTGTCAGCTCCTGCTTTTCCACGCAGGCAAAAAGATACGGGACACCATCAAACTCTCCTGCCAGGAAGCTGTATCCGCAAAGATACAGCGGCAACCGGTCTAACGGATCGAATGGGGAAAGCGGAATTTCTTTCCCTGCAATCGCCTCAATATAGCCTTGCAATTTTAGCGGATCAACCATAATCACCTCTATCAATAAAATTACTTTTTATCAATAAAAATACGCTGTTTTATTGATAATTCAAGTTTTATTGATAAACTTTTTTCTGATTTCTTGTTCTCAATAAAATGCTGTCTGCTCACTAAAATCGCATGTTTTATTGATGATAATTGATTTTAGTGACTTGATAATCAACATGTTCTGATATTATCTCATTTCCCTCATCAAAAGAAATAAAACTTTTTTTGTCGGCACGGCACGACGAGTGACCGTGCCGACTGAGTGAGGAACAAAAGAACTGTTCCGGTCAGGTACGGGTAAAATCTCAAATAGGAGAACACCCTATGGCAATTATGACAGATGACCCGCAGGCTCTCGAAAAGCTGAACAAAAAACTCAATGCTCTTACCATGTACCAGGAGACGATGAAAGCAGTCAATACAGTGATCCGCAGCAGCAAAAGCGAAGAAGCAAAAATCGAATTTATCATGCAGAAATGCAGTTACAGCCGCGATGAAGCGTATCAGATGCTTCACTCCAGAGAAAGCTGGCAGGAAGTCGGGTTCCCGTCTTATCGGCTCACAAACAATTCCGCTGAAATCCGCCGTCTCAAACAACGTATTGCAGCCGTTTCCAAGTATCAGAAAGAGGTCGAAACGGTTGAGGCAAACGGTGAACTTCCGGAATTTCCGTTCCCCGGTGGAAAGATCGTGGATAATGCTCCTGAAAACCGGCTGCAAATCTTTTTCGACGGCAAACCGGAAAAGGAAGTCCGGGACAAACTGAAACACCGGGGCTTCCGCTGGGCTCCGAGCTGCGGAGCATGGCAAAGTTTCCGTCATCCTTATACTTTGGAATGGGCAAAACAGGAATTTAACGCAGAAACAAATCAGGAGCAAACGGCATGAGCAAAAGAACAATCAGCACGAAGTACCGTAAAACCACCGGCAAAGAAGAACTCCAGATCGAGGTATATTACTCTCTTGGCGGTTGGAATAATTTCAATGCAATTAATGAACCGCGTGGATACTGGCTGTCAATTTCTCCGATAGAACGTGATGAACAAACTCACATGATAGCATTCACTTTGGGACGTGGTCGAAAAAAGTTCTTGAACGAAACCCGCGTGGATCGCAAAGGTGGCAAAGCCGAGCAGGAAGCAATCCGGCTGGCAGCTCTCCATGAAGCAGAGTTGTTGCAGGTCGTCTGCCGGGAAGAGAATCTGGAACTTGCGTCCTAAATGGAGGCTGGCAATGGCAAATATCTGTGAAACCAATCTACAAATCTTTTTCAAAACTGAAGATGAGGCAAAAACTTTTGAATCAAAGCTGAAGCCTGTTATTGAAAAAGCACAGAAAAAACGGGAGGCTGTCTTTCTCGGCAGCAAAACGAAATATCTGAATGTTTACCACTGGGAAAGGAATGGGCCGGAGATAGAGTTATATGGCGAAGTCCGCTGGTCGTTGCCTCACTCGGAAGCCTTGGAGTGGACACAATATCTCTGTTCCCTTGCTTTAATCGAACGCATGACCATCTTCTACTTTGAATGCGGCTTCCAATTACTCGGACAATATGAGTTTGAGAATGGTCAACTGACCGATGTCTATATCCCGGATGAGTTTTTTCCTGAGTATGATGATGAAAGCGGAGAATACTCTCAGGAGCTGGACGAAGCCATTGAGGAACATGGCATTGATGTCTTTGTCGGCGAAATTGCCGCATAAAGATAAAATCTCTATCCTCATCAAAAAAAAGAAAACCTTTCTGACTTCGGTGCGGCACGGAAAGTGACCGCACCGAAGGTATTTACAAAATCAGAAAGGAGTACCGCTATGCACAAACAAACCTTAAAAAATCTATTGGCGTATCACCGTGATCTGCAATTTGAGGATTTCTGCAAAGAGATTTACCCGGATTTTGACACCTCGCAATCGGGTGGGTATTTACGGGGAAAATACTCTCTGTTCAAGCATAACCTGATGATATTTCTGGCACAGTTAGATTCTGACCGCCTGGAAAAATTATCTGAAACAATTTTTAATCGGAGCAACACCAATGGACATTGATTTAACTCCATATCATATACTGCTTGTCAACTTTTCAGGGGGAAAAGACAGTTCCAATATTCTGATTGAGACAATCAAGGAAGCGGAAAAGCAGAATGTTCGTCACCGGATTGTTGCCATTCTGTCAAATACCGGGGCGGAATGGGATTCGACAGTTGCTTTCTCCACATCCTTCTGCCGCAAACTTGGAATTCCGTTACAGGTTGTATCTCCCCGGTGTACGATTCCGGATTATCTGGAAGCCCGCGGTAAATTCCCCAGCATGAAATGCAGATGGTGTACTGCCCTGAAAACCAGTGCAATCGAAAAATATATCCGGCATCTGTATCCGGCAAAACAGGAAGCCAAAGTCCTGTCCATTACCGGAGAACGCCGTGAGGAAAGCACACATCGAGCAAACCTTGCTGATTTTGAACCGCATAAACTCCTGACAGCCGGTAACAGACAGGTATTCTGCTACCGGCCGATATTGGATTGGAAAGTCGGCAAAGTCTGGCAGAATATTCATGACAACCATCTGCTGATCCATCCGGCATATACGGAATATGGTAATGACCGGCTCTCCTGCGCCTTATGCGTATTTGCCTGTGACAAGGATTTGCGGAATGGAGCGATGAACCGTCCGGATCTGGCAGAACGCTATATGAAAGTCGAAGAAAAATCCGGCTTCACATTCCGCTATAAACGTTCACTGAAAGAAATTTTGAGAGGAGAAAACTATTATGCTGACTGAAGAATTTGAAACAAACATTCTGGATATTCTGGAAGAAGAATGTTCCAAAGACAAAAAGACGGGACTCTTTTATACTGAAATTTACGGTGATTATAATGATGAGTTCAGCAACAAAGACATCCTGAATATCTGCAAAGCAAAAGATCCCCGTGAAAGTTTCGATGAAAAAATCATGGCAATGTATGAAGATTACGAATTTGAACTGCAAACAGAGATACTGGATAAAATTCTGGAGCATGAAACTATTGCTGCCGCTATGGAGGCAAAAGAAATCACGGAAAATGATGTCCGGGATTACCTCTACGATCATCATTATACGAAACTGCCATACGACCATTATCTGAATCAGGATATCTGCGTTGATATTATTCTCAATACCGGAGATCTGAATACGGATTTTACAATCAACCAGCCATTCGCAAGCTGGGACGGACGGGAAGGCACGGTAATTGACGATGATGCCGCAATCCTCTGGCTTGCCCGTCAGCAGGGATATAAAAAATCCGTATTAACCCGTGCCATTCGTGATCAAAAATTCAGAGAAAGCAAATTCCTTGCATCTATGCACCGGGAAATTGCCAATGTTTCAAGTCACATGAATGCGGTGACATTTATGGTGCAGATGACTTTGAAGCAATGGCTGGAACTTCATGAAGCGATTGAAAAAGAAAAATCTCTGAATGACCGATACTATCCGCGGCAAAGTAAAGGTCGGGGCTTCCTGCTGATAGATAAATCTGCGTCCTGCGGGCTATACAGTCCGTGGCAAGGCGCAGGTGGCTGTCTTGAAATCGAATTGGAGAAAGATGTAAAACTGCCGTTTCGCTACATTGATTCCATATATCCGGACGGAGGGCGTGGATACAGTATTTTTGAAATCTATGGGATGTGCAGTTCCGCATGGTCGTCAGATGTCGTCAAAGAAATCCATGTAATGAAAAAGGCGGCATAAATGAACTCTCTTGAATTACAGATGAAAAAGATCGTGGATGAGAAAGTGCAGCACTACAAAAGCGACTTTGAACATGATCTTGAGTTTATGCGGAAAAACAAGCCGGAGTGTTTTATATGGATTGTCCGTGTTTGCGGAACAAACTACATAAACTTTTGGAAAACAGAAGATTTGCCGGAGGCAGGTAAAACCGTTCCGTTTCTTTTCGGAACTGCTGACCGGGAAAAGATCATACAAAGAGAGTATCAGGTATTCAGTGAATGTTTCAATGAAACTGAACATTCCTTTTTCTTCGTGGAGCCGTCCAAAGGCATTTTGCGTAAAATAACAAAATCAGAGGGCAGTGCTCTTTTAAGCAATCATATTCAAAAATTACATGAACGATGGAACAGTGAAAGGAATAACTATGTTTGCATTTCAAAATGAATACAGCAACCGGCATCAGACATTACGAAAACGCTTGGAATATACAGTTGATTTTAACCTTATTCTGCAACTCCCATACAAAATGGTGGAAGACTGTCATGCGTATTTGGATTGGTGCGAAAGGGCAAATAAAGACGGGAAAGCAGATGTTCTGCATGATATTACAAATTTTATCTGTCAAAAAGAAATGTTCCAACCTTGTCTGAAAGACTGGCGCAATCGAGAATACAGCACCATCAAACAGCACGTTTGGAACATCTTTGCCGAAGCTCAGGACGCCGGAGAACTGAACAGACTCAATCCCATATTGGATTACATTCTACTGGGAATTCATACGGAGGTTTTCCCCTATAAAGAAAGCACTCTCCTCACAAGTTATGAATTTGATGATATCCTGACTGTCAACAGAGGTGGCAGTGAAGGTATCTACATCGACTGGTATCTTGTGGGAAAATTTCAGGAAGATCAAAAAGAAAAATCTCAAAATTTGCATATTGCTACATTGAAAACACTGGAAGATGATCTGACCGCATACAAAATCATGGGAGAAGCAGCTGGGATTCTGGAATACTTTGCCCAGCAATATGTCTGTAACAACCTTAATCTTTATGCGCCACCAAAGAATGAATGAGTTTTTGATTTCCCGGCACGGATAGTGACCGGGAAATCAATAGATTCCCGTAACCTACAACCCCATCGGAGGATAACATGAAAGAAGTATCAACAGAACGAATCCGGCAGATTGCCGAATCTTACCGGAAAGCAACAGAGAAACTGACATCTGCAATAGAGGAACTGCGCCTGCTTAAAACGGAACTTGTAGAAATCAACGGCGACGCAGTCTCGTATTTTGACCTGTTTGGGAAACAGAATGCTGGTTTGCGTCTCTCCGATTTGTCTCCGGCAAATCTTGTCACTTATCGTGTCAATCTGGAAAGCGGCTGCTGGCGGTTGCTGATCAACCAGACAGGTATTCTGTCCAAAGCGACTGAAGATGACCGGAACAAAATCATTCAGGATATTGAAAACCGTAAATGGGGAGAATTTACGGAAGAAAATATCGCCAAAACGCTGGCAAAAATGAAAAATCAGGAAGCAGACTGCATCCGGAATCTTGCCAGAGAAGTATTCAAATATTTCAGTCCGAATCACCACCGGAAAGAGCCGATTCTCCGAAAAATCAAAGCGCATTGTTATGCCTATGGTTCCATCAGTTTTTCCGGCGACAAATGGCAGATGCTCGGCAAGATACTACTTCTGCTTGATAACAAACCGTTGCCGGAACGCTATGACGATCATCTTGAACAACAGATGAACAAGGCATTGCGAAATGGAATCATGGAATTTGAATGTCCGTATTTCAAAGCAAAGTTCTATGAAAAATCCTGTACGGCGCATCTGACATTTACCAGAATGGATCTGATTGAAACCATCAACAAAATCGGAATGGAGGCCGCATGAGTTCCACATTATTGAAAAGTTTGAAGGCATATAAATGCGATGTGGCAGATTGTTATGAAAGCATTTATGTCGTGATCGCCAATACAGCAGAAAGCAATGTTCGCCCGCTTGATTATCACCACTGGGCGATGTGCAGCGGAATGCGTTATCAAGTCATGGAGACACTGTGTGAGATCGCCGGCGATGCCTATAACGGCAATATTCACTGGCGGAACACTTGGGGGAAAATGGGGATTTGCTCAAAATTCATGACCTATGCCGAAAAAATTATCTCTGAAGCCAAAGAACTGACAACGCCAATTCCTGAGTTGTATGACTATCCCATTATGTATTTCAAACCGGATGATCCGGATGTTGATTATCTTCAAAAGTTTGCCGAGCTGGATAAGTTTGAAATCAGGGATTTCTTCTCGCAGAAAGTTCTTCGGATCAAAAATCCGATGGTCAGCGATGTTTACTGGGGAGGTCAAATCAGACGGTATATTGATGATTGCCGGAAGTATGCGAAAGAAACCAAGGAACTGGATGTTGAAAAATTTCACCGCTGCTTACGCGAATGGTGTGGACGAATGCCGGAGCAATACTGGAAAATTTTCAAAGGGACGGCAAGAACAAAAGAATCTGAACCAGAAGCGGAATCACCAATGAAAAAAAACTGTCTTGCAAGAAACACTGGCAGATGAAGTGATTGGATGGTGAAAAAATATGCGCAGTTTTTTGTTCCAAACAGTCATACACCCGGTGCGTGTGCACCGGAAAAAGGCGTGATGACAGTTATTTCCCGGCACGAAATGTGACCGGGAAATAACAATAAAGGAAGAAACATCATGGAAGCATTTGATCTCGATTACTTTGAACTGGAAGCTGAGGAAGAAAAGCTGACATTGCCCTCTTTGGAAATGCTGCAAAATGCAGTCAAACCGCAGGCGGTTGTAGTTAAACCGGTAATCCCCATCACAGAAAAACGCCAAAACTACCGCATTACTGCCGAAGATATCCTCTATCCTGCGGGAGCAAAGCATAAGATTGCTGCCAATATCTCCGCAATCCGTTTGCTGAAAGAGCTGGAAAAATCCGGCAGATCCGCCACGGATGAAGAGTGTAAAATCCTGATTCAATATTGCGGCTGGGGCGGAACTCCGCAAGTCTTTGATTCCGGGAATGAGAAATTCTCTAAAGAATACGCCGAATTGCGGGAAGTCCTGACTTCAGAGGAATATGTTTCGGCGCGGGCTTCTACTCTCAATAGCCATTATACGCCAAAATTTCTGATCGACTTTATGTGGCAGATTGCCCGGAAAGCCGGAATTCTTAAAGGAGACTTTGGCGAATTCGGCGCTGGTGTCGGACACTTTATCGGCATGATGCCGCCCGAGATTGACGGCAAGTTTACGGCGATTGAGATAGACAACATTTCCGGCAGGATTATGAAACAGCTCTACCCGCAGGAAAAAATCATCATCAGTGATATTGCCAAAATGCTGGTAAAGCGGGACTCTCTGGACTTGGTGATAGGCAATGTGCCTTTCGATCAAGTCGGACCGCATGACTCAGACTATGTGGGATATAATCTGCATAACTATTGTATCGGGCGGGCATTGGACGCTCTGAAACCGGGCGGACTTGCCATAGTCCTGACCTCTGCGTCAACCATGGATTCCAAATCCATCAACGCCCGGAGCAATTTTGCCTCCAGAGCCGCCTTGCTTGCGGCTATCCGTCTGCCGAATACAGCTTTTGAAGAAATCGGAACGGAAGTTGTGGCAGACATCCTTGTTTTTCAAAAAGGTGCGAAAAGCAAAGAGCCGTTCATCGACTTGCAGGCGATAGAAACACCTGATGATACAGGAATTATGCGGGTCAATGAATACTTTGCCAAGCATCCGGAACAGATTCTCGGTATTCCATCCAATACCGGCAAAATGTACGGCAATACCGGAAGTGCGACAGTAAAACCGTATGAAAATCTGCTTCTGACAGAACTGCTGACACTTCCGGAAATGGATGTTCAGCAAATCGCCCAGCCGGAAGCTGACTTGTTTGGAACAATCGCAGAAGCGGTCACAGAAATCGAACTGCCGCGCCCTATGCGGGAATACTGCCTGTTTCTGCATGAAGATAAAATCTGGCAGTGCCGAAATCAGAAAGGGATTCTGTTTACCGACAAAAACGGACGGGACTTTTCCGGCAATGAACGGCGGAAGATACTGCATTTTATCAATTTCAAAGAAACTCTGAACAAACTGCTGGAGTTACAGCTCAGTCCCCATGCCACTGAATCCGGACTTCTGCACTACCGCAATTTGCTGAATCAGTATTACGACTTCCATGTCAAAAACTTCGGCTGCCTCAACAACAAGATCGTTCACCGTAACATGCAGGAAGATCCGGACTATCTGAAACTTGCCGCCACAGAAAACATCCGCAAAGCAGTGGAAACCTCTCTTGACGGGATCAAGACCAATCATCTGATTTATGAAAAAGGCGACATCTATACCAAACGGACACAGCACCCGTGGAAAGAGCCGGAAAGTGCGGAAAATATCGTACAGGCTGGTATGATCTCATACGCTTACCGGCATGAAATTGATATTGAATACATTGCATCCATGATGAAACTGGGGCAGGAAGAAGCAAAGGTGCAGCTGCTTGCTTCCGGAGAATTCTTTGAAGATCCAGTATCCCGGAAAATCGAACTCAAAAGCACTTACCTCTCCGGCAATGTCGTCAAAAAATTGCAGATTGCCCGTGAACTTGCTCCGCAAAACGTTCCGGCGCTGGAAGCCGTTCAGCCCAAACCATTGCGGATTGAAGAAATCGATTTCAAACTGGGGAGTTTCTGGGTACCTCCGGAAATCATTCAGAACTGGCTGGAAAAATCGTTTGATGTCGAGTGTAAGGTCAGTTACTCCAAAGCCGAAGATAAATGGTATGTGACAGCCGACTATGCCACAATGTACAGCGTTACGGAATACCGGATTGCAGACTGGAATCTGTTCAAACTGGCCGAAAACGCCTTGAATCTGAAAGAGCCGATTGTCAACCGGAAAGAATATGATGAGAACGGCGAAGAAAAACTTGTGGTGGACCAGGAAGCCACGCTGACTGCAAGGCAGTATCAGAATGAATTACAGGACCGCTTCCGCAACTTTGTCATGGACTCCAATGAGATTTCCGAGCAACTGGAAAATATTTACAATACTATCTTCAATTCCCATGTAACACGGGAATATGAACTTCCGGCTTTCGACATTTATCCGGGAGCAGTCGGCATCATCAACGGACGCAAGTTCATCCTGCGTGAGCATCAGAAACGGGCAGTCAGCCGGTGCATTGAGGGCAATACGCTTCTGGCACATTGCGTAGGAGCCGGTAAAACCGCCATCATGGTTACGGCTGCGGCAGAACTAAAACGGCTGAAATTATCTTCAAAAACTCTAATTGTTGTGCAGAATTCAACCTTGCAGCAGTTTGCGGAATTTGCACCAAAACTTTATCCTAACGCAAAAATACTGGTTGCCGATAAAAAAGACCTTGTAAAAGAGAAACGGAAACGCTTCATGTCCCGTATCGCCGTGGTAGACTGGGATATGGTGATTATGGCGCAATCCAGTTTTGACATGATAAAAGATGATCCGGATTTGGTGACACGGCACTATGAGGAGCAGATCTGTGAACTGCGGCAAATATTGGAAGAGTGTGAAGACCGACCTTCCATCAAAGAAATTGAACGGCAAATCAAGCAGCTGGAAAAGATGCTGGAAAAACTCAACGATAAAAAAGCGGAAGAGGACATTATCTACTTCAGCGATCTGGGATTTACCGCATTATTTATAGATGAAGCCCACAATTACAAACGCAACTTCTTTGTCACAAAAATGCAGCGGATTCGTGGTCTTGACCGGGGAGCCAGTCAGAGAGCATTTTCGCTGAATCTGAAAATCCGGCATATCATGGAAAAGACCGGAGGGCGGAACATCTACTTTGCATCCGGCAGTATTATTTCCAATACCCTTGCTGAACTCTGGACGATGGTGCGTTATGTCAGTCAGGAGACACTGGATGAATTCGGTATCAGCACCTTTGACCGGTTTGCATCGGTATTCTGCGGAACGGAAACTGCTCTGGAACTGGATTCTGCCGGACGCTTCAAAATGGTACAACGGTTTGCCAAATACTGCAATGTCATAGAGTTGTCAAAGATGTTCCGCACAGTGGCGGATGTGATTCTCGATGAAGACTTGACTGAAGTGGAACGACCGCCCATCAAAGGCGGCCGCCCGGAACAGGTCAATATTATCCGCAGTCCTATAATCAGCCGGTTCATGGAATATCTCTGCGACCTCTACGAATGGTTTGAAAACAGCGACAAGAAACGGGAACTCTCCCATATTCCGTTGCTGATTTACGGAATGAGCCGCAAGGCAACTATTGATCCGAGGCTGATCGACCACCGTTTCCCGGATGATCCAAACTCTAAACTGAATGTATGTGTCAATAATCTGCTGACCAAATACCGGGAATATGATTCAGTAAAAGGAACGCAAATCGTATTCTGTGACCTTTACCGCAATGCCGTAAACAAGGTAGAACTGTTCAATGCCTGGGACGAAATCAAACGCAAACTTATTGTCGGCGGAATCCCGGCAAATGAAATCGCCGTCATATCCGATTACAACACGGACAAGCAGAAATCCGACCTATTTGAAAAGGTAAACTCCGGCGAAGTGCGGGTTGTAATCGGTTCAACCATGCGGCTGGGAACAGGTGTCAATATTCAGGAACGATTGGCTGTTGCACACCATATCGACTGCCCATTCCGACCGGCTGACATGACGCAACGGGATGGGCGAATTGTCCGGCAGGGCAATTCCATTGCCGAAGTTGAAATCCTGCGGTACGGTATTGAGCAAACCCTTGATGCCGGAATGTATGCTATATTGGAGCGCAAGCAGAAATTTATCAATGATGCTATGAAAGGGCGCTGTGCCAGAACCATTCAGGAAATCAACGATGATGCGGCACTGGATTATGCCAGCTTCTCTGCGGCAATTTCCGGGAACAGCAAACTCAAACGCAAAGTTGTCATTGAAACGCGTTTGAAAGAACTGGAAGCTTTGGAACGCCAGTTCCGCCGCAATATCCGAATTCGCATGGAGCAGGAAACAACACTCCAAAAGCAGATCCCGGAGATGAAATTGGAAATCCCGGAACTGGAAAAGTTCATCGGGCAGTATCCGAAACTGGAAATGGGTTCGCTTCCGATGTATTACGGAGATCAGCCGATTGCCGGAACAATGACGGAAAAAAGCGATAAATTGAACAGGATTATTCAGCAAGCCTATTTCTTCGCTTCAAAAGATTGCAGTTTTCTGAAACAGAGCGGCGAATATAAAATGAAGGATTTGCGGATTGGCAATCTCATGTTTGAATTGACTGCCTATGCAAAAATTCTTTACAGCAACAAATTTGATCCGGACAACACCTTTATTCACTTCCGCTTAAAAAACCTCTGGCTCACCCGTTTGCCGGTGAAGCTGACCGGTGAAGCATCGGATGCGGATAAATTGTTCTATACCATCCGCAAGACTATTGCCGACAAGCCCCGTGAACTGGAAAAAAGCCGGCAGGAGCTGGACGCAAAAATCGCTAGACTTGCCAAACTGAAATCCACACCGCCGGAAAAATTCAGTTCCGCGAAAGAGAAAAGTGCTTTATCCGTTGAACTGGAGCAGATCATCTATGACCTCAACAAGACGAGCGAAGGTATGCGGCAGCATTATGATTCCGATAATGAACCACTTCTTTCCGATTACTTCCCACAACTGGGAAAAGTCAAAGCCCTTGCCGATTCAGAAATCCTTGACGGAGAAAATGACAAAGAAGATGAACCGGAACGGCTCAGCGCATGATAGCTTATTTCCATTGCAAGACACTGAAAATGTGTTATTGCAAGTGACTTGAAGACCTTGCTGTTTAAGGTCGAAATTCTTTTGCCGTGAGCGAGGCAATCTCTTTATAATGCTTTTTATTTGCACTGCAAAGAGTCATTGTATACTCACAGGCTGTTGCAAAGATCAAGGCGTCTGCGAGTCCTATGCCGGATTTCAAACAGAATTCTTCCATGAAAACAGTCGCACGGAGAGAAATATTTTCACCAATCGGCACTGTTTGAAAGCTCAGTGAGGCAAGAAAATCCTTGATCATCTTTTGTTCGGCTTTATTACGTGCTCCTTGAATCAATTCCATGTAGGTAACAGCGGAAATGAAACGATCTTCGCACCTGTCGATAACCTCAGCAGCTTTGAAATTACCGCGCAAAGCCCAGATCAGCACATCGGTATCGAACAGCATCAGAAACTCCTTGGTTTGCGAAGTTCCCGAATATACTTGGAAACATCCTTCATGTCTTCACGGTCATGCCACATTCCGAATGCTGCCAGATCGGTTGTTTTCGTTTTCTTTTCCTGTTTTTCTCCCTCGGGTATGATAACAGCCATCTTGCGATGACGACGAGTCAATGTCACACGTTCATTGCGTTCCAACGCAGACATGACTTTCTTCATATTTTTTCTCAAATCAAGAATACTTGCTTCCATAGTTCACCTCCAAAGTGTATACAACAACTATACACTTGAAATAAGAAAAAGTCAAGAGGTGCTTTCTGCCAAGAAAGAATTCGGCGCACAGCGCCGAAAAAAGTTCTGTTCAATTCAGAATTTCCCGGCACTCACAAAGTGAGCCGGGAAATTCCCCAAGCAAAAAATAATCAATCAACTGAAGGAATCAAGAGTATGAGTACAAAAATCCAGATGAACCGAATTCTGTGTGTTCCTGACAGAGCCTGCAACAAAGCGGATGATATGCACCTGCGTGCCAGCATCAAAAGCCGGATTGACAAAGGTCTGAAACCGTTGCTCCAGACAATCGCACTGAAAGTGCTGGAGGGCAATCCCGATTATGATTATGTGGTGGAAGATGGCAGGCGGCGGTTCCTGGCATTGATTGATCTCAAGTTTACCGAAATCGAACTTGGTCAGGAGGCAATTCTGATTGACGGCGATTCGGAAATCAATGCCTATCTTGCCAACCAGCACACCAATCTTTCTCTGGCGGAGGAGATCGCAAAACTGGTTTCTTTCCGGAAACGCTTCACCACCGTGGAGGCATTGGCTGCGGAAATCGGACATTCGCCGGCATGGGTGGCAAGACGGTTGAACCTGCTGAATCTTTCCGAACTGTGGCAAAAGGCAATGGAAGCCAAGACATTCGGCTATATGACTATCGCTCATTATGAAACGATTGCCACATTCCCGCCGCAAATTCAGGATGATATCTTCGCCTTTATCCGCGGCTCCAGAGGACAGGAATTGAAAACCGCCGGTATCCGGAAATTCAGCGAGACGCTGTATGATGAATTTGCGACTCTGCTCTCCAGTCTGCCGTGGAAAGAAGATGGTTGCGGCGAATGTCCGGCGTGCCGGGAGCGCAAGGAATCCGGTTATCTCTTTTTCAACATGATGCCGGACCCCAAGTGCATGAACCGGGAATATCTGGAAAAGAAACGCAAAGAATATGTTGCGTCTCTTGTTGCCAAAGAGCCGGAAACAGTTCTTGTTTCGCAGCACTATCATACTCAGGAAGAAAATGAAAAACGTGATGCCAATGATCCGCTGGCGGAAAGTACAATTCTCAATCCCGGCGACTGGAAAGAAAGTCAGAATCCGGAAGAAGGCGTTCCGGCGATCATCGCAGACGGTCCACGGGCAGGAACAAAAATCACCATTGACGCACCGAAAGCAACCGAAGAAACTCCGGAGAAAAAATCCAAATCTCTTGCCGAGCGCAAGGAGATCAAGACCCGTCAGCGCAAACGCAAGGCGATTGAAAAACTCATGACTGCTGTCAATGAAGGCAAAACCACCGTTCCCAACCGGACAGCAATCTTCCTGCTGGTTATGTGCAAAGGCACAAAACCTGTCTGCGGAGAGCAGTTTGACTACAAGGCAAAGAAAACAGCCAATGTACTCGGTCTGCCGGACAAGATTATGAGTTATACCTCTCTGGACAACAAGAATGAAAGCGAGGCGGGGAAACTGGATGCGCTGTTGTGGCAAAAAGTCTGCGAGAATATTTTCAATGAGCTTGAGTATGGACAAAAAGGTCATGAAGAACCCCGCTGGGTGGAAGCGGCTCTGATTGCCGGGCTGGTCAACTTCGATCTGGAGAAAGCCCTTGAAGAAGCGACAAAGGAACTGCCCGATCCGAAAGCATGGGAAGCCCTTGCCAAAGCGGAGGAAAAGGCAGCTCAGGAAGATGTGAAGGAGGCTGCGTAAGAATGAATTGCCATATTACAATTCACAATGCAAAATCACCGATTTCAATTCGGGGAAAATGGGAGGAGCTGAAACAGTTCCTCCCGCTGCATCTGGAATCTCCCCCGGATTCACTCTGTATCCGGGATAATACACGCCGGATTGAAATTACGGCAACTCCGGAAACGCCGGACAGTGCCAAAGTCGGCATTGACCTTGCAAAACAATATCTGACTGATCTTTCTGACAAAACTCCCGGAAAAACAATCTGCATTGACAGAATCGAGCTGAGTAAAATCATCCGGGAACTGGAACGGGCAGGAAAATCAGTATGAGACTCCGGTGTTGCTTTCACCTTGGAAACGCCGCTCCGCCGCCGGAAATGGCGGACGGGCGGACGTTTCTGTCTGGCGAAAGGTGAAAACAACAACCAACCACAGGAGGTCACTATGGCTAACATCAATGAAATGACAATGACGGAGATCGTGGATCGTGCCGTGGAACTCGGATTCCCGATGCGGAAAGCAAAAGGTGAAGTTTTCTATCACTGGAACAGCAGCCGTGAAATGAAAGCGTATGAGTTCCTCTTGAAGCATGACCCGGATCTGACAGAAGATGCAGAGGATGACTGGCCGGATGATGCCGCATGAGGGGGTGAAACATGAGCGACATCTATCAGCAAATCACAGACAGGATCATTGCCGAACTGGAAAAAGGCAAGATACCGTGGCATTGCCCGTGGCGTCCGATTGAGTGGCGCCACCGCAACCTTGTCAGCAAAAAGCCGTATCGGGGAATCAACGCAATCCTGCTCTGCATGACGCCGTATGAATCCCCGTTTTGGCTTTCCATGCGCCAGATCAGACAGCTTGGTGGAACATTGAAACCGGACGAAACCGGGACCTGTGTTGTGTTCTGGACGCTGTATGAAAAAGATTGCGACAACAAATTCCCGGTGCTCCGTTACTATACCATATACAACATAGAACAAGTGGGCGGAATACCTGCCAAGCATATTCCGTTTCTCCCGCCGAAACAGAGCATCGGATTCAATCCTATTGAATCCGCCGAAGAAATTATCGAAGAATACGAAGATTGTCCGCCGATCATTCATGAAGGCAACAGCGCATGTTATTCTCCGTCGAGAGACCGCATCAAAATGCCGCCGAGGATTCAATTTGAGAATGAAGAGGAGTATTACAGCACTCTGTTCCATGAAATCGTTCATTCCACCGGACACAAATCACGTTTGAGCCGTCCCGGCATGAAGAATATCGAATTCGGAAGTGAAACCTATTCCAAAGAAGAACTGATTGCCGAAATGGGAGCAGCATTTCTCTGTGCCTATTCCGGTATTGAACAGGCAACGATTCACAATTCGACCGCCTATATTCAAAACTGGCTTGAACACTTGAAAAATGATAAAAAACTGGTCATTCAGGCGGCTCAGAAAGCACAGAAAGCGGTGGACTATATCTATAATCCGGCAAAAAATCTGGAGGCGGCAGCGTGAAAACTTATCAGGATTGGGGAGAACATCAGACCTTGACCTCTTATCTGAATCCCGGAGATGAGGTCGATCAGGAGATGGTGAACTACTTCTGCGGAACGCTCCCGCCGCAGACCATGACTTCCACCGTCATTCAAATCGGAGAACCACACGACCACTTCCGGGATAGACACCGGCATCTGCGACCGATTTTCGCCACTATTCAGCGAACCGGAAATCAATGGTTTTATAAGGGGTTGTGCTTTTCCGGACAGACACAGCAAGCTCGGCATCATATTTTTGTTACAAAAGAAGCTGAAAACAAAGATTTCGGCTATGAGTATTTCAAAAGCCTCTGCAATTCTCTCCGTTATTTACGGCATAATGGTTGCTGGTACGGTGTCGATGCTTCCGGAAAAATTGTAAGTCCGTTGAAAATGAACATTATCATTCATATTTGCCGTGCTGACGGAACGCAAATCGCCACAGAAATCACGAAAACGCCGGAGGTATGACATGGGAACGATGTCTATTGAAATAAAGGAATTTGAGTTAAAAAAGCAGAATATCCTGCGAATCGATTTCGATGCAGACAGGCATTATTTTGTCCTCAATACAGATCGGGCGGATTTCTGTCTGAATGGTCAGAAAATCATTGCAGACAGTCGTGATTTTCTATGGACAAACGAATTTCGTAAAATCTCTCCGCAGAAAAAAGAATGGGCAGCGGAACATAAAAACATGAAATCTCAACGGAGATTCTATATCGTTCCGGAACGTTTCGGAGAACTCTCCGCTGATTACTTCAAAGTCTGCGATCAGGTTTCCGAGGAAGATTTTATGGCGGAAGTAAAACGCCGCAAGGTGAAATAGCAGGTGCTTTATGAAGAAATATCAGGAAATTACCTTTCTACAGGGTGAAGCCGCAACCGAAGCGATTGCCTTACTTGAGGATCAGGGAGAAGAAGCCGCTCTGGATTATCTGAAGCAGTGGGATAATGGAGATGAAAGCATGTGTTATGATGAATCTCCGGCAGGCAACTCGGATCAAATCTATCGAAAGGGAGATTATGTATTGAATTACAATACCTCTCTTGAATACATCGGACTTTATAAAATCATCAGAGAGGAGAAGTGAGTATGTATTTCGTCTGGCAAATCAAAGTAAGCGATATTTCCGCAAAACTCAACCGGTGCGGCACTTATGAATCACGGGAGATTATTGATGCCGCCGAGGATTTGGGTTACACGAATATTGAAGAAAAACACGACACAATCGAAGCAAATGATCCGGACGGATTCCGGGTCGTTATTGCAGAGCAGTGAAACCGGGAGGAAGCATTTATGAGTTGGACGACAGGTTACTGTTATTTGTTTGTCACCTGCAAAGATGCAGAACAATGCAACGAACTGATACAGCGGTTTGAAACCGAAATTCAAGATGCAAATTATTTTTCATTATATCAGTCACACAATGCACCTCTTGAAGTTAATTTTTCATTAGAAGATACTGACATCCCCGGTGCTTTTGATGACATCGTAAAAAACGTGGATAAATGGCTCCGAACAAACTTTGATCTTTCTTTTAACGGATACTGGACGCAGGAAGTCGAAGGAGAACATTTCCGGGTTGAAATCCATGATGGCGAAATAATAGAAACTCATTTGGACTGGCTGGAAACATACCCCATTGAACAGATTGAAAAATTACGGCAATATGCTGAAACTGTATTTCCCCAAACACCCCATAACCAACAATGAAAGGACTGGTGTCTATGTCAAAAACATGGTGTTCAATCACGATTTTCGTGGACTTCAACAATAAAACTCCGGCAGGAGAGCTGGAACAACGGCTTCTGGATGAAGCCGCAACCAACACGGAAGATGATTCCATTTTCCGTTCTGCTCCGCAACGGCTCTGTTTCGCAGAGATCGAACAGGTCGGTTGCAGCGTTTTCATTCACGGAAATGTCCGGGACACTCTCAAAGAAGAATCCGTCTTGAATTGGCTGGAGGCTCTGGATAAAGAGCAGTCAAAGTGCATTATCATCGAATATCATGATTCGATCGCACTGGAGTATGGAAAATACCGGTATGAAAATCAGGTGCTTTCCGAGCGCAAACTGCCGGATGACAAGTATCCGACAATCCCCGATTCCGAATATCAGAGCTACTTTGATATTGTCGAGAACGCTCTGAAACAGTATGGAGAAGAGCGACTTGTCTTTGATAAGGCGGCGTAAAAATCCAATCGGGCGGCAGTCGCCGCCCGAAATTTTACCTTCTTCATGTTTTGTCCCCGCCCGGGGCGAAGGACAAAACATTAGGAGGTCAACATGAATATAAATCAAGCAAAAACACTTTATCGGGTAAAAGGAAACCGCTTCCTTTTCATTGTCAAAAATGTATGGAACACTATCTGGTTTGCCATCGGAACGACATTGAGTGTCGGACTCGGTACATTTCTGACAGCCGGTATCTCCGGCATGATCTGGAACAGCGGTAAAATGAATATGGGCATGATCTATCTCGGAGAATTTCTGATCCCGACGATTATCATTATCCGTATCATCTACATCGTGCTGATCCGCAAGAATCAGTTCTACACTATTACAGAACGGGGAGTCAGCAGTGAGGGTGGAGTCCTGACAAGATTCAATCAGACGCTACGCATGGATCAGATACAGAGCGTCAGCTATACGCAGACACTTATTCAGCAAATCCTCGGTTGCGGAAATATCGTAGTCAGCTCCGCTGCCACACATCGTGCCGGACTGGTGCTGTTCAATATCGACAACGTAAAAGATGTTTATGGGGCGATTGAGAAATACCGCTGAAAGGCAGGCTTATCATGAATGAAAAAATTCAAAAGATGATGAAAACGCTGGCACAAGCGAATTTTTCTGAACAGCGAGCCAATTTCAAAAGTATTGGCTCTCTCGTGTTAATCACTTGTTTTTTCGTGCG
>ERZ1034917.857-NODE-857-length-23383-cov-13.067387_pt1 | contig 23383 bp, 28 predicted proteins | sample MGYA00520605_ERZ1034917 | MGnify/ENA primary metagenome ERZ1034917 (study PRJEB33766, sample SAMN09781784) | gut metagenome | biome: gut microbiome | host: Homo sapiens | place: Madagascar | study: EMG produced TPA metagenomics assembly of the PRJNA485056 data... | reverse complement strand
TAAGAGATCACAAGACGGCAGTTCCCGCTTTGCGCGGCGATTTTACTTAATTCCTCAAGCAACATCTTCTTTATCTCCTTTCCGGGATTGTTCGGACACAAAAAAGCTTGCGCCGGAAGTTGGAATGAACTTCCGAAAGCGCAAGCCGACGAACAAATCCGTTTCCCTTACCAGCAGATCAGATCCTCAAGATAATCCGGTTCCAGACCGTATTCGTCGATAATATCGAATCCACTTTCTCCTTCTGCGATTCGATCCAGAATTTCCTGTCTGGTCTCGTCAACTTCCTCCTGCGTATAGCCGTCGCGACGCCGCAGAACCTCATCAAATGTTTCTCTTTCCATTGTAATTTTCTCCTGTTACGGGGTTTGTTTTATGTTTTTATAAAGTTTTGAATATCAAAAAATTATCAATACATACTCCTCAATTCGTTTGCTTTCTCGCAATCATGACAAATTCGGCAACAGCCTTCGCCATCTTTGCAGAGCTTGCGCAAGTTTTCTATTGGCATGAGTATCGCGCAAGAGTCCATATAATTGACCTCATGAGACTTCCATGATTCCAGCGCATCCGCCGGGGTATCCATGCTGTCGGTCCGGCGTCCGCAGACAGAACAACGGAAATGATAATTGCCGAAAACGCCTTCCGAATCCTGTTCATCGCCTTCGTCAATCAGCTCTACACACTCACTGTTGAGGCAGGATGGGCAAAAAGTTGGAGTTTCCACTTCTGCATTGTTCAAACTTTTCTCTGCGGACTGCGTTGTTTCTTTGAGCTTGTTCATTGTTTCTGATCCTCCTTTCGGGTTGTTCACTGAAAAATCCACCTGCCGGAAATGGCGAATGCCGGAGGACAGGTGGATTTCAACAACCCGAAAAGATGAATATCGGCAACCCAACTCATTTGTTGCCTCCTTCCAAATATCCGAGTTCCAGTTTTCCTATTTCCGCTCCGAAAAGTCCGCAAACGCTATTTTCGCCGTTTTGACGGATAAACCATTCCGGCGGATTTTCCGGCAGGACAATCACCCCGTTCCAACCATCTTCGAGGTAGTAGCCAAGAACTTCACTCCTGCCTATTCCGTTGATAGCAGCGAGAATTGTTTCTCCGATTTCCGGGATGAAATTGCCGGACCATTTTCCTGCCGGAAATTCATCGAAACCTTTCATATAAACCGAAAAATACAAATAGCCATGACTTCCATTCGGACTGGCTTCAATCCGATACAGCCAGGTTTCATCCGTATAGATTTCTCTGGTCGCTCCTGTCCAGTGATGATCGGTGATATACTGTTTCAGTTTCGGCAAGGCTTTGTTGTTGATCCAATTGCACAAGACTTCATGTGCTTCTGAATTGCCGATGAATTGTTGTCTATCCGGCAAAGATATAATTTTATTGCCATCCCAAATCGTTCGTGCACCGAGCACTGCCAGATAATTACCGGTCTTGAATGGACGCAGTCCCCACTCCAGCTTGGTCAAATCAATCATTTTTTTCTGCCTCCTTACCGGTTTCCACTGTCTGATAGCCGGGAAAGTAGAGAATCGTGTCGAATCCCATACTGTCGCGACGACTATGCTGAAGCAGTTCAGAAAACTCCTGCCGTAGTTCCTCCGGTTCGTAAATGCCGTTCATGTCTGCTTGAATTTCGGCAATGACAGCTTCCGGATTTTCAGCGACAAATCCGAAACATTTTTCACCGAACATTCCGCGTCCGGAATAATCATGACGGATTTCCGCATGGTCTTCAATCACGCGGACGAGCAACTCAGATACGGTTCTCATGATGTTGTCTTTCTTTTTGATGTTTTATAATTAAAACCAGCCGTTTTTCTCAGCGGCGGTATCATACTGTTTTTTGCGGCATTCCATGCCTGTTTCAGCTCAGGAATGGAGTTCAGCTGCTTTTCAGTAAGGTCGCAAGCGGATAAGACATCTGCCTTTCCATCCCAGTTGATGCCAAATTCATGATTGCACATTTCATAATAAAACATGTTCTGAACATACTCAACATTGATTCCGAACTCTGTGAAAATCGCTTTCCGATGTTCTTCCGCATGACGTTTGAACGAGCCGTGAATCAGTTCCGAATCCACTTTCCGGTAGAAGCCTCCGGTGTTGCCAAGGCGGTAGAGTTCACTGTTTTCTTTGACGCCAAGTTTGAGTTTCATCTCCTCAAACTGCTCTTCCGAAAAAGCAAAGCCCAATGGCAGGGAGTTCACTTCTTTTTCATGACGTGCTTTCAATTCCTGATACGTTTCCATCTTTTTTCCTTTTTTTTTAATGGTTTGTTCGGGCACGAAAAAGCCGCGCCGGAAGTCCGAATGGAGTTCCGAAAACGCGGCAGGTCGAACAAAACCATATCAACTCCAGTAAACCCAATGCCCCCGGAGTTCTTCGACACGGTTCCTGATCTTTTCACTCAGTTGAACTTTTCCCGGACGAGCACGATATTTCCGAAGCATCCGGTCGATTTCAATATCAAACTCCGGAAGAACCAGATCGCAGGAAAAGTTATAAACCATGCCATGCGTATATTTTTGCAATCCGGGACGCTGTTCGCCGAAATCCGGATTGAGCTTACCGAGCCAGCAGATTCCGTTGTTTTCGTTGTGCATAACACGAACCAATGCGCGGGCATATTGATTGCAGAGTTGGTTCGCCTCAATCCGCAATGCATACTGACTTAAATTATCCTCAGCCAGATGATCGGACAGCTTCGGCAGTTCGTCCGTCCGGAGTTCCTGCCGGAGCCAGGCGAGAATTTCCCGCATGGATTCAGCAGAAACCGTCCATTCCGGAACACCGCCATCCAGCGAGAGACCGAAGTTCAGATTGTGTTCCAGAATCGTTTCCGCATAGTAACGTGAAACGAACTGACCGCGTTTCCACTCCTTGTCGTTCCGGTGTCGGTAATCGTAGAATTCTACCAGCGGTTTGCGTTCCTTGTGGGTGAGACAGTCTTCAAGACCATATTTCTCACCTTTGCGCAGGACGCGGACATTGAAATGTCCAAAGATTTTCGATGTTTCGCTCATGTTTTGCGACCTCCTTGATTTTGGAATTGGATAAATTTAAAACAGTTCCGGAATGTCCGGAGAAGATATCACAGGGTTTTTCCGGGACGCCGGCAGTTCACATTTCATGACGGTTCGATATACCGGTTTGCCGTTGATCGTCTTCTGAATAATCTGACCGCTTGCGATCAGAGAGGCGAACACTTCGGAAACATAGTAACCGGCCGTATTGTTGACCTGCTCGTCAAGCGCCGGTAGTCCGTATTTCCGTCCAATCGGCAATTTGATATTCCACCACAGCAGACCGCCCGGATCATGATACAGCTTCCGCTGCGAAGTCCGGAATGCCTTGAGAAGTTCCGCTTCAATTTCCGGACGCTTTGCTGCAATGTACTCCCGCTGCTGCTCCGCTGTGATGTCATAGATTTCCTCAATAATCCGTTTGCCATTCTGCTGAAATTGAAATAACGTTGCCTGAGCAATGAGTTCCGGAACAGCATCGACCAATTCCTCACGGATGGTTCCGAGGAGCTGCTGCGGGTGCAGATACAGGCTGGATTTGCCGTTGACGGCATAACCGTGTTCGATTTCCCAGCCCCCATTTCTGAATATCCGTTCGCAATCCGCATGAAACGCCATACCTTCCGCTTCGCTCTGAAAGCCGATTCCGCTGTCCTCCGGACGGTAATAGCTTGGCGTGCGGATACTGTAACTGACTTTGAAATAATCCGGTTTGAATTTGCTGTTTTCCATAGCATGATCTCCTCTTGTTCATTGATATTCCTGCGGTAAATTGTCCCAATGCTCCTCATAGAAACGCAGATGTTTCAGAACGGATTGGCAGTAATGCAACGTCCTCTCGGCTTCCTCTTTCCGCCGCCAGGTAAAGGGACGGAACGGATCGAACATTTCTCTCTGATGTTCCGCTTTTTTCCGCAGAACTTTTTCCTGTCTTTCAGCGCACTCAATGAGCAGCCGCAGATCCTCACGGGTCATGATAATTCGGTTGGTTGTCGGCATGGGTTCACCTTCTTACGCAGCTTTTTTCATCGGGCGGATCAGTTTGATGGCATTATTACTCCACAAATCAGAACCGCAGCCGTAAATTTCCCGGATACCGTAGCCATGACAACCATCATGGTCTGCCGAAGCGATACAGCGGAACGGTAAGCGGACATCTTTTTCCAATTTGATTTCCAGAACACTGCCGGAGCCGTTCCAAGAATCACAAAGACCACAGGTCGTGTCCTTGGAGAGAAGCAGATAGCCGCGGCCGGTACGTTCTGAAAGGTAGTAGCTTTTATTCCGTTCTCTTTCCTTATTGATGCCATCGTGAAGATTGAAATATTCTTCCAAAGTCATTTTGACCAGAAATACCAGTGCATTCATATGCGAACCGCAATTTAACGTTTCATGGTAAATCGACTTGAGCAGAGGCGACTGAGAGTTTCCCCTGTCGGTCAGTGCCTTTTTGAGTTCAGATTTCTTATATCCCTGCTGCCGCGCCAGCCAGAGCAGGCTGGCCTCCTCCGGAATCGAATCATCACTGGCATTGTAATGCCCGCCAATGATGTTGGAAGTAAAGTCATAATTCAGATCGCCGGTATCGACAATCAGATCAACCAACACATCCTGGGCAAGATAGTGCTTTTCCGGGTATTTCACATAGAATTGGTCGCGGATCAGCTCCCGGACTTCATCCTCATCCAGATATTCAATAAGCTCCGCCACGTCCTCGTCTTCGAGAACCCGTTTGATCACATTGGCTGCGTAATCCCACTCACAGTCACAATACCACTCGTCGAGCAGTTCCCAGAACTTCTCGCGCGGATGGTCGTCATTGCAGATTTTCTTGAGTGTGCAGTCATCCAGCGTGTCCCAGTAATCCGCATAGATTTCCTCATAAAACACGCCGTTTTCATCTTTCCGGCAAACTGTGGACAGAGCATTCCTGACTGCCTCCTTCAATCTGTTTTCTCTTTCCTGATCATTTTTCATCTTCTTCAGCCTCCTTTTCGTGTTTGTTCACCCCCAAATCCATCTGCACCAAAAGGCTTTATGCCGGGGCGGATGGATAACAGGCAAACACGAAAATCTTCATTGATTTTTCTGAAAGGCATAGGTCATGCCCGATCATGAAATTCTTGCTTACACATATATTCCAACATTTTTAAAGTTGAATTTGCATTTTGTATAAATAGAGATATTGTATATGGAGAAGAAAATACCAGAGGAAATGGAGCACAATTTATGATTCCGCGGACAATTCAAGTTCAACTGAAGAAGTTGGCAGCGATGTATCCGGTTGTGACAATTACCGGACCACGGCAATCCGGCAAAACCACTTTGGCAAAAATGACGTTTCCGGATTATCATTATGTCAGTTTGGAGAACTTTGATGTGAGACAAATGGCGGAAGCTGATCCCAAAGGCTTTTTGAAAAGCTATGCTGCTCCGGTTATTTTGGATGAGATTCAGCGCGTTCCGGCATTGCTGAGCTACATCCAAACCATTGTGGATGAAAACAAATCTTCCAGACAATATATTTTGACCGGGAGCCATCAACCGCAACTGGGTCAGGGAGTATCGCAATCTTTGGCCGGAAGAACCGGGATTTTACAGCTTCTGCCGCTTTCCATTTCAGAGCTGGCATCTGCCGGTATTGTGCTGAGCCGGGATCAGTACATAACGCAAGGCTTTATGCCGCGTCTGTATGATACTTCTCTTGATGCGAAGAACCTCTATCGCGATTACTTTTCCACTTATGTGGAAAAAGACGTTCGGATGATGCTGAATATCAAGAGCCTCAATGCTTTTGAAACTTTTGTGAAACTGCTGGCGGGACGGGTCGGACAACTGGTCAATTTATCCTCACTGGCAAATGACGTCGGGATATCGGCACCTACACTGAAGGAGTGGCTTTCCGTCTTGGAAGCAAGCTTTATTGTTTTCCAGCTTCCCTGTTATTTTGAAAATTTCGGAAAACGACTGGTCAAAAGTAAAAAACTCTATTTTACGGAAGTCGGTCTGGCGACTTGGATGCTCGGGATTGAGACGCCGGAACAGGTGGCGCGTGATCCGCTTTTCGGAGGGCTTTTTGAGAATATGGTTGTCATGGAGGCATTAAAAAGCCGCTTCAATGCCGGAGAGATGCCCAATCTTTATTTCCTCCGTGACTCTCAAGGGCTGGAAGCCGATCTGCTGTTCCAAAAATCTCATAATGAACTGATTCCGATAGAGATCAAAGGCGGTATGACCTGGAATAAGGATTTTTGCAGGAACTTGTTGAAACTTCGGAAACTCTCAGATAAATTCGTTTCCGGTTATGTCATCTATTCCGGAGATTTGACTCCGGAAATAGACGGCATCAAATATCTGAATTTCAAAAATACTGCATCGGCAGTCAGTTGAGATCAGGGAGTCGAAGTGTTTTGCAACTGGAATCCATCGGGTCCCATGACACGAAGCCGTCGAAATGCGCCGGACAGCCTTTTCTGCCGCAGGAATAGCATTTTTTGAAGCCGGAATGCTGTTCCATCTCAACCAATGCTTCCCCGATGCGTTCCGCGCGATCCCATTGTTCAGCGCGTTCCGCTTCCTCATAACGCTGTTCCAGTTCGGCATACCGGCGTTTCCAGACAGCGCGAGTCTTCAGATAGTCTTTGCAAACCTTCATCTTTCACCTCCGATTTCTTCTTTTAAATTCCGCAATGAATTCCGTTTCGGAAACTTCGATGGAGTGCCAATCGCGATCAATCTGACCGCACCGTTCAAGAAGAATCCGGTAGATTTTCCGCTGATCGGCATATTCGTTTCTCCGGTGTATCCGGCTCCAGTAGTTCTGTTCCCGCTTGACCTGCGCCAGATCCCGGCACAGGCTGAAATCCCGGCTGAGAACAGAGATTTTGTTCCCGCTCAGATCGAAATACGCACGATCCGTATTGACAAGCAGATACGGATGCCAATCGTCATTTCCGTCGAATCGCACAATGTTGCGTTTCCGTAATTCATTGAACTCAATTTCTATTTCAATCATTCCCATTTTCAGTTCCTTTCCGTTCTTGTTTGGACATAAAAAAGCCGGACTGTCCCAGACGGTAGTATTCCGTCGGAACAATCCGGCAAAACAAACAAGAACCGCTTATTTTACGCAGAAGCCTCCCGGCTTCCCCGCATTGCAGTAGAATTCTTCAAGTTGGTCTTCCCTGTAAAGCGAAATTTTTTCAATGGACCAGCCGCTGTATTTGCTTTCCGCAAGATAGTAACCGTGTCCACCGGAGTAGTCCTCGCGATTCTCCCAGTCGGCTGGAGCCGTCGCCAGCTTCCGGATTTCCGGAATATCGCTGTTCAACGCTGCCTTGCGCATTTCCGGAAACAAATTCCGCTTGTGTTTTGAAAATGCCAACACCACAGTCCGGACTGTTCGATAATCGAAGTAATCGGTTTGCAAATCCGAAACGTCTTCATGCTCTACGGCTAAAATCAATGCCACCGGCTTTCCATGTTTTTTGATCGCATCGGCAAAACGTTCCTTGCCGATTACAGCCAGACGTTCATTTTCGATCCGGCGTTTTTCGGCCTCAATCGCTTCGGCTCTCTCTTTTTCCAGAAACCGTTTTTCGAGTTCAGCGATCTTCTCTTCCGGCATCAGTCTGCCGGGATAAAAATAGACGCCGATTCCAAAGCGTTCCGTAATCGGTTTGATAAACTGATAACCGGATACCCGCAGATCATCAATCCAGAGAATCCGGCAGGAAGTACCCCATTTGCCATTTTCCACACGCTCAAGAACAACGCCGTCGTATTCATGGGATGGACCATCAATTCCCATAACAACCTGTCCCCGTTCCAAACGATGCTCCACGCACGGCTCCATCTGCCCGGTTTTCCAGTTCATGTGCATAACCTGCATGATATGATCCTCCATTTTCAGCGTCCGGAGCATTCCCGGACAAGTTTGTCGAATGCGCTGTTTGAAATCGTCCGGACATTGGTGTGCAGTCCGAACCACGGTTTTACTTTGGCAAGCGTCCAGACGACAATTCTGCCGTTTGGATAAGTCGCGATCGCTCCGACTTCACGGGAGTAGCGATTCAAACGATAAAGAAACTCTTTTGCGGTCTTTTCATTCAGATCACCCATTCCGATGGTAAGACTCGCCCAGATCAGACATTCCAACGTATGACCGTCTTTTTCCTGTTTCTTCTGCCAATTCCTGACCTTGCTGATGTTCCAGTTCAATGACATGACAACCTCCTTTCTTACATTGAAAACCGTTTGCCGAGCCCGTGATTCCGGAGAGCTTCCCGCTCGATCTCCGTAAAAAGAGATTCAGGATAACCGGTCACGCACCCCGAACTCCAGCAGTCGGGACGCTCGCGAACCATTTGGAATACATTCCTTTCAGTTTCATTGAGGACACCGTCCTCTGTTGCAAAGATTCCGGAATATTCCGTCCAACTCTGCATTCCGCTTTGCCGCTTTTCTGTCGTAATCAGCAGTACAATTGTTTTGTCTTCTTTACTCATCTTACACCTTTCTGGAAGATTATTCTTTCCGCAAAACAAAAGGAAGGCGGGAAAAGCGGATGCGAACGCCGCACCGGAAGGAAAGAATTAATCTTTGACCTATTGCCAGGTTGCTCAGTTTTTATATCAGATTCTTGAAAAACTCTATGGAATGGAATCAATTTGACCTCAGAAGAAGCTTTGAATAAAAGACCACAATGAGGAGATTGAAAGCCCATCGAAGAGAAGATTCGGCTTATCAGGGAAAATATCCGTATTTTAAATCATAGAGTTCTTCATTGAAAATGGAACTCGGTGAAAACTCTTTTTAAATAAGAGGTTTTCTCATAGAAAGATTACGGAAATACCTATTCTTGAATTTCTATGGAATATCTATGGGGATTTTTGAAAAAATTATGCTTCAAAATTTTTCTGCACGGGAAAACAACACTTGAATTGGGTATAGGACAATGATATATTAACTTTTAAGATAAATGTATATTTGACAAGTATTCATTATCGTGATTTCCATTATTGCTATTCTGGCAGCAATGCTGCTACCCGTCCTGCGACAGGCACAGCAAAAGGCATACAGCATTTCCTGCATCAATAAACTATCCCAGATCGGCAAAGGCATTGCAATGTATTCCATGGACTTTGAAGACTGGATCATTCCAGAACGGCAAGCGGCTGATACCGCAAGTTATTGGTTCCGAATCCTCGGCGGAGCTGATGACGGGCAAGGTTATGGCGGGCTCCGACACTTTGTCCTTGCAAACGGCAATGCGGATGTTTCAAAACAAGACAGTGACAGCTTTTCCTGTCCGGGAGAATCTCTCAACTTCGGTAATGCCAAAGAAACCTCTTACACTACAACGCATTATATCATCAACCGCTGTCTTACCGGGCATGCACTTCAAACAGACGAAAAATATACTTACGCACGGAAAACAGTCATGGTGAAAAATCCCTCTCAAACATTGCTGGTCGGAGACAGCGGTATCACAAACGGAACGGGATGTTTCAAAATTGCGCAATTCTCCTATCGCCATGGGAAAGGAGATCCCCGGAACCGCTATGACGGACATACCATCCAGCCAACGCTATCAGGACGGACCAACATTCTTCATGTCGGCGGAAATACCTCGCAAATGACCTATGCAGAATTGCTTGCCCTGCGGGATAAATCAATTCCTGACCATGGCACAGCCTCAAATGCATTATGGTATGGCTTCCTGCCGAATACCGGGAGGTCTCTGAAATGAAAAAGCATCTGATCTTTTGGGCAGCGGCATTGCTGTTCCAACTGGCTTCAACGGCGTCCGACGTGCAAAATGCGGTTCAGCCATATCTTCTGCCGCTGCCTCGCGAATATACACAATCGGAAAAGTTCGTTTCCGGCACTGCTCATATTTATTTTGAGGACAACTGGGGAATCTCCGCAGGAACCGCCGATTTCTTAAAAAGGGAATTTCAATGGGCTTTGAATGCAGTTTTTACACAGAAAAGAAATAACGGGGATTTCCGTCTGGTATTGAAGAAATGTCCCGCTTCGGAACTTCCCTCCAACCCGGAGGCCTATACACTTGCGATTGATGCGGAACGGAATATCATTCTGAAGGCGGCAAACAGGTCCGGCATGTTCCGGGCCATTGGAAGGCTGCTCTGCATTATAGCGCTGCCGCCGGTCTCAAGAGACGGAAACGGGACGATTCACCTCCCGGTACTTACCATCACAGATGCACCGCATTTTCCGTTCCGTGCCGTAACATTCAACACCAATTTGGGAAGACCCTATTCCGCTGAACAGGAAGCGCAAATCCGCAGAGAACTGGATATTGCGGCAAAACTGGGATATAATCATGTATGGCTTGCTTTCGGAGGACGATGGGAAAGCCGGAGACATCCGGAATTCACCCGGCATCCGGCATGGCCGGTCAAATCGGTACAGGCATTGATTCAATATGCCGAAGATCGCGGATTGAGAGCATTGCCGGCAACAAACAGTATCGGGCATGTCAAAGCCGCTCCCAGACTTCCTGTGATAGGCGGAAAATCTTTTTACCGGGGAAAAATGGTTCATTTTGATGAACTGATCATGGATCTTTCCCACCCGGATTTTTATAAGCTGTGGTTTGACTATCTGGATGAATACTGCTCACTTTTCAAACATCCTGAATATTGCAGCATAGGAACGGATGAATTTCACCGGGGGCTTTCCCTGCTGGAACAGAAGATGGGAAGAAAATATGAGGTTTTCTATCCTGAATTTGTCAATAAAACAGCCCGATTTCTTCTGAAAAAGAATATCAGAACCACTATCTACCATGACATGCTTGCATCTCAGAAATGCTATCGTAAAGGAGAATTATATTATGAGGAAGCCAATGGGAGCCGGGATATCATTGATAAAATCGATCCAGAGGTCCTCATTGAATATTGGAGTTATATTCCAAGTCTGAAATACCCGCTTCTGGAGAAAATCAGAAAGTCCGGGCATGACATCTGCGTAACTTTCTGGACAAATCCCGACAACGTCCGCAGACTGACTCAACTCACAGACAGGATGGGAATCACCAAGGTTTGTTCCGGGCTGTTCGGACTGTGGGGAAATGAAACCGGGCTCGTCCTGAATGCGGAATATTTCTGGAATCCCAAACCTGCTGTCGAAAGAACTCACCATTTCTATCAGGCATGTTCCAATCGTCTTTTCACCATGAGAAACTATGCTTTCAGCCAACAGCCCGAAATGCTTCCGGGCATGACAGACGCATCCCTCCCGGATTTCCTGAAAAACCGATTCGAAAAATGCTTTTCAAAACCGCAGAACAACATCTGTTATCTTACCGGAAAACTGTCTGCCCCCGTCTATTTCGGTTTGTCGAAACCACTGCGGAAAATACCGGAACAGGAGTTGCTTGCCGGGACAAATCCCCATATCATCATGGTGCCGGAAGATTCCATGGAATATGTCCCGCTGGGGCGGTACCGCGTCAACCCTCCAGTACGCCGGAAAGGATTCTCCATTTACACATGCAAATGGGGAAAAACAACCGGAACCAATCGCTTCGGTCATGAATTTCCGGTCAGAAACGGAATCCTGCAGGCAGGACGTTTCTCTTTCAGTGCCGCAGAACAGCAAGGCGGCAATATGGCGATCCCGGATCAGGGATATGTCGTTTCATCCCATCATGTCCTGATGGAACGGGAGGCTCATCCTGCCGATTTCATGCAATCCTTACGACCGGGACGCAGAATCACCTTTTATGAACTTCCGGAAAAGATCGAAACCAAAACAGTCTCACTGGCTCTGCCTGAGAAAGCCATACTGTTTTTCTGGATGCCGCTCCCTGTCGAAAAACGGCGTGGAAATTTTCTGAAAGATCCTGTGGTGATAGAGTTCTCGCTTGGAAAAAACAAATTCCGTTTGACAGGAGGAGATATGTTTTATCATAACAGGACATCACAAAACGGATGGAAAATATGGAATGTTTCTCCCGACTCCATGACGAACTTTGTTTTTGCCGTGGAAACACCAGTAAATACGGGCAAAGCAAAGTTACAGATAAAAGTCCTGCCGGGCGGAAGGATTGCCGGACTGACTTTGCTGGGAATGAGTAAAGCGACAAGAACGGAATTGCAAAAGTAAAAAACAACGCAAACTGTTTTTCCGTATGAACAGGCAGTCTCAGCCCCCTCCCCTGCCTGTTCCGGATTCAATAATGAAACCAAGTCATTCCCTGCAATACCGGAGAATCCATCCTCCGGCTGCATAAATCGCCGGAGGAGGATAATCCAAACAAACTGTCCGGGTTACTTTTCCGCTTTTCTGCGGTTGAACTTCTTGGCAAGGTCGATGATCTCCATCAGCTTCTGGCGCTGGACATCGGGCGTCAGATCGGCAAAAGCGTCGAGGAGAATCTTCTCATCCGAAGTAAGTTCAAGCGGTTTCTTGTGCACATCGCTTTTCTTCTTTTTCGGCAGATAATTCTTGATCAGGGGGTGAATCTTTTTCCAGGTGTCCTCCTTGATCGAATCCGTCTCCCTGCGCAGATACTTTGTAATCGTGTTTCCGCTGACATTCGCAAATTTCGCGAAATCGGAAACCGATTCGAACCCTTCTTCAATACAGCCTTGAAGCGCTTTTACGATTTCATCCGTCAATTTCATTTTGAATCTCCCTTGTTCACGCTTAATCCGCACAGGACGGACCGAAGTTGTTCCTGATATATCTGCAGGCATCCTCCAGAGACGGCAGAATCTTCGTTGAAAATTTCACGATCCACGGACTGCATTCCTCAAACGGGAACGGAGAAAACGTCACGACGAATTTTCCCTTGCAGTATGCCGCGTAAAATACCTCCATCGAGGTGCCGATCGAAGGCTTGTTGTAGTTGACCAGAATAATATCCGCATCGCGGACATCCTGAAGGTCGAACTCGACAATCTCGTTTGCACTGTCCACCTGGCGGTCCACAAACTGCCGCCGCATCGGGTCCAGCAGGCGGAACTCGTCCGAAAGCAGTTTCTTCGCCGCATCGCGCCATTCGCGTGCGGCGCCGTGGAATTCGTCCATGATCGGACCGCTCAAATAGATTGTTTTCTTCATTTTCTCTGCCATGAACAGACTCATTTCTTCTTTGTTCCGGTCTCAGGAAGCTCGCAGGAGCAGGAGTTTTCCATGACGATGGAATTCTCCATTTCAACTTTCACCGGCTTGAGATTCCAGATTTTTGTCGCGTAGTCCTGAATGGAGCGGTCGCTGGAGAACATGCCCATATTGGCGATATTGAACAGGCAGCGGCGGTTCCACTCCTCCGGATTGCGGTAAAGTTCGGAAACCGATTTCTGAACCGTATCGTAGGATTCAAAATCGGCGGCGGTCATATAGGTATCATAATGGAACGAATCCAGAATCGGCTTGAAAATGCCGTGTTCGCCGGGTGAGAAGAAATCCGATTCGATCAGCCCGATCACACGGCGGAGTTTCTCGTTCCGGTTGATGAAATCATACGGATTGTAGCCGGAACTGCGGAGAGCGTTCACTTCATCCACATTCATGCCGAAAATGAAAATATTGTCCTTGCCGACCGCATCGTGAATTTCGACGTTCGCACCGTCCATGGTGCCGATCGTCAGAGCGCCGTTCAGGGCGAATTTCATGTTGCTTGTGCCGGACGCTTCGGTTCCGGCAAGAGAAATCTGCTCGGAAAGATCCGCGGCGGGAATGATTTTTTCCGCGAGCGAGACACGGTAATTCGGCATGAAAATGACTTTCAGCCTGTCCGCAACCTCGGGGTCGCTGTTGACGACCTCGCCCACGGAATTGATGAACTTGATGATGAGTTTTGCCATGTAATATCCGGGCGCAGCCTTGGCGCCGAAAAGAATCGTGCGCGGAACAATATCGGCACCCGGATTGTCCTTGATGTCAAGATACAGGGAAATGGCGTGGAGGGCATTCAGGAGCTGGCGTTTGTACTCATGCAGACGCTTGACCTGAACATCGAAAATCGAATCCACATTCACTTTCACGCCGCAGACATCCTGCAGATAAGCGGCAAGCCGTTCCTTATTGGCGCGTTTGACGGCGGCAAGTTCCCTGAGGAACCCGGAATCCGACGCAAATTTTTCAAGCTGCTTCAGCTCGGAAAGATCCTTCACCCAGCCATCTCCGATCCGCGATGTGATGAGTCCGGCAAGCCCCTGATTCGCCTTTTTAAGCCAGCGGCGCGGCGTGATCCCGTTCGTCACATTGACGAATTTATCCGGGAAGAAATCATTGAAGTCTTTGAAAAGACCGTGTTTGAGCAGTTCCGTATGAAGCGCGGCGACACCGTTGACTTTTTTGCTGGTGGCGACGCACATATAAGCCATGCGAACCATCTTTTCCGGCTGTTCCTGAATGAGAGACATCCGTGAAAGGCGGTCGTTGTCACCGATATAACGTGTCGAAACCTGGCGCAGGAAACGGAAATTGATCTCATAGATGATTTCGAGATGCCGCGGCAGAAGTTTGCCGAGCAGGTCCACAGACCACTTTTCAAGCGCCTCGCTCATGAGAGTATGGTTCGTGTAGTTGAAAGTCTCGGTGCAGATCTGCCATGCCTCGTCCCATTCAAAGTTTTCAATGTCGATCAGCAGACGCATCAGTTCGGGTATCGCAAGCGCCGGATGCGTGTCATTCAACTGAATCGTGGCATATTTCGCAAATTCATGGATGTCGATGCCGTTCATATGAAGGCGCCCCATAATATCCTGCAAAGAAGCGGAAACGAGGAAATACTGCTGTTTGAGACGGAGTTCCTTTCCCTCGTAATTATTGTCGTTCGGGTAAAGCACACGGGTGATGTTCTGCGACATGGAACCTTCCAGATTCGCGCTGATATAATCCCCCTGATTGAACTTGGACAGGTTGAATCCGTATTGGGACTCGGCGGACCAGAGACGAAGCGTGTTCACGGTATCCGTGCCGTAACCGGGGACCGGCGTATCATAGGGCATCGCAAGGACCTCCTGCGTATCGACCCAGCGGCGGCGGTATTTATTGCGCGCATTCGGATACGGCTCCACTCTGCCACCGAACTGAATGGAACGGGAAAGCTCCGGACGGCGGATCTCCCACGGATTGCCGCGGCTGAGCCAGTTGTCCGGTTCTTCCACCTGATATCCGTTCTGGATGATCTGGCGGAAAATTCCATAGTCGTAACGGATACCGTAACCGCCTGCGGGGAGTTCCATCGTCGCCATGGAATCAAGGAAACATGCGGCAAGGCGCCCCAGTCCCCCGTTGCCGAGCCCGGCGTCCACTTCCTCATCGCGCAGGAGTTCGATCTTGAGCCCGAGTTCCTTCAATGCCTCGACTGCGGCATCATAAACGCCGAGATTGATCATGGCGTTGCCGAGAGTCCTCCCCATGAGAAACTCAAGGGAGATGTAATAGACCGTGCGCGGCTGTTTGACTTCATAGGTATCTTTTGTGGCAATCCAGCGCTCCACCATCAGGTCGCGGATACTCAGGGCAAGCGCATGGTAACGGTCAAGATTGCTTGCTCTCTCGGGACTTTTCGCGAGCGACAACATCAGATGTTTGCGGAAGGATTCCTTGATGATATCTTTCATGGAAGGCATAGTATTCTCCTCAGTGATTATTTTGAGAACGTTAAGACAATACTATACAGCAAAAAGTGCCGTTTTGCAATCAGAAAAAGTTGGAAACGGGTCAGGATGAGGTCAGGAAATCATTGCCGCCCTCCCTGTAAAAAGAGCTGGACGGGGAATATTCCCCCGTCTCCGCGGTTAAATCCGTGCAGCGTCGAGAAGCGCCTTGCGCATGACTTCAACCGGCGCTTCGAGCCCGGTCCAGATCGAAAGCGATTTCGCCCCCTGGTGCAGAAGCATCGAAAGCCCGCTCGCTGCCGGAATGCCGTGCTCCTCGGCATAGGCATACAGCTTCGTGCGTTTGTAGATCGTATCGTAAAAGAAAATATCCCGCGGCAGAAGCTCCGGGCGGATCGGAGACGGATCCTCCGGTTTGAGTCCGAGGCTGGTGCACTGAACGGCGAGGCGCGAGTCATTCAGAAACGTTCCGACCTTCTCGTCATCGGAGATGGAAGCGGTCGCCACGCTCAACAGGGGAAATTCCTCTTTCAAAGTTGCAGCCAGTTTTTCAGCGGTCTCAAGGGTACGGTTCAACAAATGAATCTTTCTGATTCCGTGCAGGGCAAAATGAAACGTCAAAGCCTTGACCACGCCGCCGCATCCGATGAACGTGACGCTGTTGTCCCGGATCACATAGCGGAACGATTCCGCAAGCGCCGCCTCAAGCCCATAGCCGTCCGTGCTGGTGCCCGAAAGTTTTCCGTCCGACACGGTAACGGTATTGACGCTGCCCGAAAGCTTTGCGTCACGGGAAATTTCATCCAGAAAAGGAATGACCGCATTCTTATGAGGCACGGTGATGTTAAAGCCGGCAAGGTTTTTCCGCGCATCCAGCGTAAAGGCTTCCAGTTCCTCTTTTGGAACCAGCACCGCGATGTACTCCGCATCAAGTCCGAGCGCTTTCAGGGCGGCATTGTGCATGACCGGGGAAAGAGAGTGGGAGACCGGACAGCCGATCACTGCGTATATTTTTTTCTTCAACATGGCAAATATAGATTCCGCGTAAGGTTTTCAAATAGAGATTTGCCATTCATTTTAGCATAACATTCATAATTACGCAAGCTTTTCGCGCAAAAAAAACAGCGATTTGAAAAAAACGGGAATGGATGTAAATTAATGGACAGGGATTTTGACCGGAAATGTCAAATGCATGAAGTCAAATTTCACATAGAAAGGTCCCTTGTTGTTAAACAACTCAAATCCGAAAGGGGTAACGAAAATGGCAAAAGCACTCTCCAAACCCGAAAGCAACCTCAAAAAACTCACGAAGTCCCCGATCCCGATGAACTTTGTGAAAAAACACAACGCCACATGGAACCATCAGGACTGGCTCGATTTTCTCGACTATCTGAAAGAGAAAAATTATTTCCCGATCGACACGGACAAAGTCGGGCTTCTTCTCGAAGAAAAGAAGGCGCAGTACATCGCTCTCAAGAACAAATAACATTCTGAAAGAGCATATTGCATATCCACGGATCACTGTCCGGTTCCCTCCGGACGGTGCAAGGGGATATGTATTGCAGTCATTATGGAACGAAAACCTCTGATCGCACTGACAATGGGGGACCCTGCGGGAATCGGTCCCGAAATCATTGTACGTATGCTTGCCGCGCATCCGGAGTTTCAGGACGGGGCGGATATCGTTGTGTACGGATGCCCGGAGGTTATTGAGGACGCGGCAAAGCGTTTCCTGCCCGGACAGGATTTCCGGTATCCGGTCAGGGCGACAGGATCAATGAAAACCGGCGGTTTTCATTTCGGGGAACTCTCCGCGCAATGCGGCAGAGAAGCATACGAAGCGGTCTGCGCGGCAGCCCGGGACGCACTGGCGGAAAAAGTCGATGCCGTTGTAACGGCGCCGGTCAACAAGGCGGCAGTCAATCTGGCGGGAATACCTTTCACCGGACACACGGAGCTGATCGCCGGAATCTGCGGAACGGACGATTTCGCCATGATGCAGTCCGCCGGAAACCTGCGCGTTGCGTTTGTCACGACTCATATCGCGCTGAAAGACGTTCCGAAGTTCGCCACACGGGAACGGATCATCAAAACGACGCGCCTTCTGGAAAACGCAATCCGTGCCGAAGGAATCACAGAACCGAAAATCGGGATCGCCGCGATCAATCCGCATGCAGGCGAGAATGGAAACATGGGGACGGAAGACGAGCTGGTGACAAAACCGGCCGTAATGCACATGCAGGAAATGGGTATGAAGGTGGAAGGCCCGTTCCCCCCTGACACACTTTTCATCAAAAGCACTCTGGACCGTTTCGACGGAATCATTTCGATGTATCACGATCAGGGACACATTCCATTCAAAATGCTTGCGTTTGATCGCGGCGTAAACTCGACGCTCGGACTGCCGGTCATCCGCACAAGCGTGGACCACGGCACCGCGTTTGAAATCGCCGGGAAAGGCATCGCCGATACCGGCAGTTTCGCCGCCGCGTTTCAGATCGCACTCAAACGGGCACGCGCACGCCTGGAACGGCAGTAACATCCGCCAATGCCGCAGAGTTATGGAAAACAAACAGAAAAAGGAACAGCATCATGTTTGAATTGGACATCCGCCGGGAATTTTCTGCGGCGCATCAGTTGAAAGGATATAACGGCGACTGCTCGAATCTTCACGGGCACAACTGGACGGTGGAGGTATTCATCCGTTCGGAACATCTGGACGAGGTCGGGATTGCACTGGATTTCAAGGTTCTCAAGAAAGAACTGGATGTGATTCTTGCCGGGCTCGACCACAAATTCCTGAATGAGCATGAAGAATTCAGGACCAAGAATCCGACCAGCGAAAATATCGCCATGTATATCTACAAAACACTCTCCGCAAAAATCAATACGGAAACCGTCAAAGTCTCCAAAGTGAGAGTTTGCGAATCCGCCAGTTCAGGAGCCACCTATTTTGAATAAGAATCCGATGGAAGAAATGGAATTCACTCCGCTGGAGGAGCGTCTCATGCTCCGCAGCGGCGATTCTTCGCTTGCAGGACGCCAGAAACAGGCGGCGGTAATCGTCGCCATTCTGTTTCTTGCGCTTTTCATTGTTGCCGCGATTGTCGTGAAGAACTACATTGCCGTGGCAATGATCGGAGTCATTTATGTCATTCTGACTCTTGTGGAAAAGCTCTGTTACATCAAGGCGATTTCCGCTTACCGCGCCCTTGTGGTCAAGTTAGGCAAAACCTTGAACGGGAAAAAATAAGAGAACCGGGAGGATGCTCCCGGCTGCCACAGTTTTACGGCTGTTCCTCCAGCCTTACATCATCGAACCATGCTTCTCCGGCGGCATCCCATATCCAAAGTCCGACGGCAACTCTGCCGCCGGTTTCCGGGGGTGTGGTAAAATCCACGCACTCGCGGAACCACGGGTTCGTTCCGATATAGCGTCCAAACCCCCGGACAGTGAACTTCCCGGCATTGTCCGAGATATAAACGCCCGCTCCCAGATTGGAATCTCCGGACAATCTGAGCCCCCGGGTTCTGATAAAACATGAAAAGCGGTATTTTGTATTCGGTTTTATGCCGCCAATCCAGTTGACGACATTCATTTTCCCGCCTGTCACATTTGCAAAATGAATGCTTTTCCCGTCTGTGATGAAAATCCTGTCATCCAGTTCCGCCTTGTCATTTCCACTTTTGTTCGATGTCCATAAGCTCCAGGAACCGAAGCGGGATGACTGCTTCGCCACATCGAACCCGCCGTCAGGAATCAGGTTGCGTCTCTGAGTTCCGGCACGCCTCATGACGCCGAAATCCTCAACGGCATGGAAACTTCTGCCCGGAGCCGGACTCCACTGATAATAAATCTCGGATTTTTTATTTGCGAGAGCCCGATGGCGGGCAAAATTCACGGGAAAACCATCCTCTCCGATCTTCCCCAGCATTTTTTTAGGAACCCGGAACTCCGCAATCCATGCTTTTTCCGAATGTGTCACCTGCACCTGCGCTCCACTGTTCCAGTTTACATCCGTCTGAATGCCGGACGGGGTCAACGTACACTTCGCATCGTAAAGGACGCCATTTGCATTGGCGGCAAAATGAAAATAGTTTCTGCGGTCGCCGGACGGATTCAGAAACAGTTCCACACAGGAATCCGCATACAGTTTCGGCGCATCCGGAGTTTTCGCATCGGCAATGATGCTGCTCATTTCCGGTTCTTCACACTCATACCTGAAAACATAACGGCTGCTGTCCTCGGACAAAGTCACAACAGTCTTCACTTCCGCAATTTCCCCTTTGTAAGGGCGCAGATAAACCCTGCCGGGAATGGAACACTCCCAGGAACCGAAAGACTGCTGAATCTTCCGGTATTTTTCTGCTTCGGCAAGGATGGGGCCGAGCATTTTTTCACGCATGAAAACAATGCGTTTCCGTGCATCAGGCTCTTTCACCGCGAGCCTTTCCGCCCGTTGAAAAAGCCGCTTGAACTGCTCCAACTGCTCCGGGGTATAGATTTTCGTCCAGAAGTCACGGATATTCGGAAGTTCCGGAGACGGTCCATACGAGGTTTCGCGAATTTTTCCGAGAACTCTTTCCGTCCACAGCGTTTCCAGCGTTTCAAAAAATTCCTGCATCGGTTCCGCGGCGCTTCCGAACATGGTTCTGTAATGGTCTTTCAGCAAAGCATCCACATCGGTTTCCGAATTCCATGTCACTTTGGACAAAACATAATAGTTCAGGTAATTGAAGATGAAATAATCGGTTTCCGATTCATAATACACGCCATTGAGCCGACTCCCGCGCTTCGTGAAATATTCGGCGGTAGATCTTGCCAGCATGGCGGGAATTCCAACAAAAGCGGCTTTCCCCATATGTTTTCCCGGATAGACCCACACGTTGAGCTTGCGCCCGCCGAGCTTTTCACTCCATCGCCGGATCTGCCCGTCATGATATGCCTGATCATGTCTTCCGGGCCCCATGACTGCAAGCTGGACCGCCACATTGCCCGGAATTGCACACTTCGGTATTCTGTCATACGGAGAGTATGCCATCTGGGTAACGGTTCCCTTGATTCCTTCTTCAGCAAGACGGTTCGCAATGTCCGCCGTGAACTGCCAGATGAAGTCACTGACAGCCTGCTGCCGGCTTTGCGTCTGGTCGCGCCCCGGTTCCGCGATCTTCCGGCATTTTCCGCATCCGCACCAGTAGAGCCAGTCATGCGGCATGACGGAATAGTATTTTCTCGGAAGACCATTTCCGTGAAGCCACCATTTTCCATAAGAACAGTATGCCTGCCGGACATCGGCGCTCTCCCCCTTGAAATAAGATTTCGCATCCAGATAAATCTCCTCGGTGATTCCGCTGGTAAGGCAAAGCTGCGGAGCGTGCCTCGTCGCGGAATCCGTCTCCCGGATAAAGCGCCTGCCGTCGGGAAGGAGTGCGAAATATTCCGGGTGAGTCTCTCCGAAACGCTTGTCATAGCTGCGGTGCCCCAATCCGTGTGCGAACGAAATGGACTGCTCCTCCATGCGCAGACGGACATAATTCATGCCATATCCCCGCACACCGTTGTACAAGTCATTTTCTTCATACCAGATACCATTCGGAGAAATGTATTTGCGGGCAATATAATCAGGACGTTCCACAATATGAATCTTCTGCGGCAAAGCCACAACCCCTTTTCTGACGGCAACCGTCCCAATCTCTCCGGGAAAGAAAAAACGGACCCCGGCAAACCGTTCAAGGAAATCATAGACTCCGGAAAGCGTACCCCGCCGGTAACAATGGCTCCACGGATTCTGTTCCGGGGACTTCGCCGGATCGTCCCTGCCGAGAATATAGATGGCATTTTCTTTCCGGACGATGAAATATCCCTCGTCCGCAAGTTCTTCCACATTCAGCCCCGCAGCCTTTGCCGCGGCATTGTCCCCCAGAACAACGGCAAAAGCCTTTCCGGTCTGTTCTGCAACAACCGGTATCTTCGAGCCGGTCACTTTTTCCAGATAAGTCTGTAATTCTCCTGCGGCAAACTTCAGAAGCGGAATTTTCTCCGGAACAACAATTTCAAATGCGGCAATATTTTCCGCCTGCCCTCCTGTTTCATTAATACGCGGAAGTCCTCCTGCATAAATGCCGTAAGCCAGCATCCCCAATAAGATCGCAAAGATTGTTTTCATGGAAAAACTCCAGTTACTTTGCAGGAACGACATCCAGTTTAACCGAATCGATCTTGAGAACCCAGCCGCCGTCTCCCGGCTTTTCCGGCGTCAAAACTGCTGTTACAGTAAAACCGTCCATGCCTTTTTTACTGCGCTCACCAAGTTTTCCGGTAAAAACATATTCTTTCGGCTCGGAAGTCAACCGGTACCGTTTCTGGTCATTTTCCGTGTAGGCGCCTTTCTTTGTCCAGGCAACGCCGCAGCCGAGAAATCCCTTTCCTGAAGCAGTCATGCGGATTGTCACCAGATCATCCGCCTTCACCGGGACACTTGCCAGCCGGCGGTAAGTATCATACTCCGCATTCTCCTTTAACGTAATCCGGATTGAGTTCCGCTCTCCTTCCTTTATGATCTCCGCCCTGCCATTTGAATCCGTGTTGAACCATCCGTCGGCGGTCTTCCATTTTGTGACCTTTTGAAAATCGCCGTTAATGTCCACCTCTCTCGCGGAAAGAGCCAGCGAAGCCAGCATTACTGCAGTAATGAGCCCGATTTTTTTCATGCCATCTCCTTTTTCTGTAGTTTTATAATGAAATGACCGGATTTGTCACCAGTCGTTGAATTGCCCCGTATCCGGAAAAATACCGGTCGGATGAAACAGTATATGATACGCATTCGACCTTGCCAGAACATAAGTCCGCGCAAGGGTTCCGGTATGCCCGTCGGCAAAAGAAACATTGGCAAAACCTTTATGCCGGAAGGAACCGGGCACTTTCTCCGCATAATTGTAGCCGCCGACAGTTTGCGTATCCTGATAATCCGAAGTCCTCAGCGTCCGGGAGGGGTGTCGATAGCGTGTGATTTTCGTGACCAAAACGGAATCAAGTCCGTAAAAATAGTTGATCGTAAAAGTCTGATCGACGCGCGCCTCCTGGGACGGACAGGCAAACTGGGAGCGTCTGTCATATCCGTAACTTTCGCTGTCACGTCCGAGAATGTATCCCACGTTAGTATCAGGCTCTTTTACCTGAAGATACTCATTGATGAAACCGCTTTTCCGATTCCACCAGATGATCTGGGAACCACTTCCCGAAACACCTCCGGTCCAATGGCTGTATGGGAAAAAATAATCCTGATTATCAGAAACGTACATCTGCACTGCCTTGCCAATGGTATTATGGTTGTTGAGACAGGAAATGCCTCTTGCCTTTTCTCTGGCGCTGTTCAATGCCGGAAGAAGCATCGCCGCAAGAATCGCAATGACCGCAACCACGATGAGGAGCTCTATGAGGGTAAAAATTTTCATTTTTACCCTCGAAGGAAGAACATTTGAACAGGGAACACGGAAGGAAGAAGTGGAAAAACAATTGAACAAGGGAACAAGGGAATATTTGAACAATTGAAAGAAGAAAGGAAAAATAAGGCAGAGCGCGAATTGACGCTTGGGGAAATGAAATATCTTTTTGCAAGTTTTCTTCATGAATTTACACCCTGTTTTAAGAATTCATCTTCAGTTCATCTTTTCATATTATTAATTATAACACATTTTTATTTTTATGGAATGGAAAATGACATCAAAAAGATGTATAAT
>ERZ1034917.856-NODE-856-length-23413-cov-14.872463_pt1 | contig 23413 bp, 19 predicted proteins | sample MGYA00520605_ERZ1034917 | MGnify/ENA primary metagenome ERZ1034917 (study PRJEB33766, sample SAMN09781784) | gut metagenome | biome: gut microbiome | host: Homo sapiens | place: Madagascar | study: EMG produced TPA metagenomics assembly of the PRJNA485056 data... | reverse complement strand
AGGCTTTGCGCCGACCGGAGCGGTGTGCCGCTCCTGTACGCTCCATGCCTGTCTCCATCAGGGCTCCCCCTCCCCGGAGGGAAAGGCGTTTCGCCTTTCCCGGCTCTCGTACCCGGCGCCGGCACCTTGCCGGTCGGGTTCCAAGGGCGAAGCGCCTTGGTCGCCGAAGGCGAAATCCCGGTTCAAAAAACTTGCATACGGCATCATTTTACCTCCCCTTGCCGTCAGAAGGTGTTGCGGTCGGTGTAGTAAAGCTTCTTCTCCTGCCGGACCCAGCCGATGTTCTTATTCTGCACGCGCCCGTCCGCAAACGCGAAATTCGCGGTCGTGTGGCCGGAGTGACGGAAGTGCGCCGCCTTCACCGAGCCGTCTCCGGAAACAGTGCCGTTCCCGGTCGCGACCATGTAAATCTGCGGATTGCCGCCGCCGTTGCGGATGCTGTCCATGATGAAGGCGCGGCTGCTCTCCAGCCGTCCCAGCCGCAGGTAGTGGTCGTCCGCGGAACCTTTCTCGTGAACCCCGTAATAGGTATCCTTCCCCAGCAGCGACCAGTCGACCGCGTCATGATTGGGACGGGCGCAGCCGCCGGTCCAATAGCCATAGGTTTCATCCTGATTCTTATAGGAGAACGGCGCAAAAGCAGGACACACGAAAATGCCCGGCCTGCCCGCTTCCCCCACCGGCAAATAACCCAGCTGTCCCAGCCGTTTCGTCCAGGTGGCCCCCACGCTCTGGAAAGTCGCCGCCGGGAGCATATCCTTGTAGTCTCCCGCGTACATCAGCGCCCCGGTCACGCACTGTTTCAAATTGGAGATGCATTTCGCCTGTTTTGCCTTGTCCCGCGCCTGATTCAGCACCGGCAGCAGCATCGCCGCCAGAATCGCTATAATCGCTATTACGATGAGCAACTCAATCAAGGTAAATTTTATGGCTTGCGACCTGCGGAGGCCGGGAGCGGTGGACAGACAGCGGCTATAATCGATAAGATTGCAGTTTCGGTTCATGGCGATATCCTTCCTATTGTAACACGATCTGGTTGAATTCTTCCGGGTTCTTGTTCACGCCGAGGCCGTCGCCCCAGTGCAGGAAGCCTTTGCGGCCGGCGCCGTCGTTGTCGTTGACCACCAGCGACAGCCGCAGCCGGTCACCGGCCCTGAACTCCTTCACGCCGAGTTCGGCGGCAGGCAGGGTAATCCGGTAAAGCGTGCGCGTGCCGGAGCGGATCACTTCCGCCGGAATCTTCGACGGACGGCTGCCGCGTGTCGCGGCCGCTCCCTTCGGAGTCAATGCGACGGTGAATTCAAAGAATTTCGCCCGCTCCGCCAAAGTTTTCGGCATTCCCGGCTGGATGCCGATCTGCACTGAATCGCCTTTCCACAGGTCGGGTGCGGCGAAATCGGCATGGTGCCGGTCGTCCTCGACCTCCAATTCCAGCTTCAACGCTTCGGGAGCATAGGAAAGCCGGAACCCGGCATCGAGGTCGGCGCGGTTGTTCCACGGCTGGTCTTTGATGCGGATGGTCCAGTTTTCCAGCCCGTCGAACGGGATCAGCCGCGAAGTTTTGCGGCCCGCCGCCAGGCTCCGCACTGCCCCGAGCGGGCGGAACGACAGCGAAGCCCTCTCCCGGAACGCCTCATTTTCAAACTTCAGCTCGAAATCCAGATCATACACGCCCCCTGCCCTCTCCTGTTCGCGGGAGAGTTCGACCTTGAAAGGGAGCCGCACTTTGCCGAGCGCCGGAACCGTGATCTTCCGCTCCGTCTCCTGTCCCGTCAATTTCAGCGGCGTGGAGACCGTCAGCGTTACCGGCTGCGGCACACCGGAGAGGTTGTATAAATCCAGCGCGACCGGCACCGGAGTCTCCGCCGCAATCGCATAATTCCGCATCGACGAATAGCGGCCGATCGCGGCGAAATCAGGATGCGGGAACAAAACCACCGGAGATGCCGGACTCCGCTCCGGCGCGGGAAGTTCCGCCAATTTCAGCAGCTGCATTTCCGCCGTATCGACATTCAGCAGCGTTTCCGGCAGTGGCGCGCTTTCCAGATACACGACCCGATCGGCCAGTTCAACCGAACCGCCGGCGGCAACCGGTAAAGCGCGCCCATCCGTCCCTTCCGCTTTCCGAACCGCGAAACCGGGGGAAAAAACGCCGCCGGGCTGCTTGACTTCCAATACCGTCACGTCGCCGTCTTTCCCGCCGAACACCCGCGCCGATGCAATCCGTGAATCACCGGTCCGCAATTCACCGCGATACCGGCGATGGCTCAGGCGGCGCACGCTCTGCACCAGAGCCGCGAACGGCGCACGCGCCGTCCGGTTCGGAGCCAGAAAGCCGAAGGTCTTATTTCCCTCCTTGAGATCGAACAATGCAAAGAAGTAAATCCGTTCCAGCCCGACCGAACGCCCGACGGCGGCCTGCATCGCAATTTCGGCGGCAATCCGGGCCGCCTCCTCCGGGGTGCGGTAATTATCCCATGCGACCCGGCTGATCTCAGTCAGCCACAGCGGCATACCGGTCTTTCCGGCGGCCTCCAGCCAGTTGCGGTAGGATTCGACCAGTTTGACCAGCTCCCGCGGTTCGCCGTAGGAATGAAAGCTCACGAAATCGGCATTGTCGAGCATCCCGTTGCGGGCGGCGGTCCGGTGATACTCCCCGGCGGGATCGACCGAAGTGAACCCGGCCGCGCCAAGTTTCACCTCCGGCGCGGAGTGCAACAACCCATAGCGCATCGCTTTTGCTCCGGGCATCAACTGGTCGGCAGGGAGGTTCGCTCCGAAGCCGCCCTCCGGCTCATTCCAGATTTCAACGGCTTTCCAGTACGGGCGCCAGTTTGCCCCCAGCGTGGCCCAGAATGCGGCGGCGGCGTGAAGTTCCTCCGGGAAACGGGGCAGGTTCGGCCGCGCCCACTCCGGCGAACCGTGATGGACGTCCAGCAACTCCACGCCGGTGCGCGGATACAGCCGACGCATCTCATCATAGGGATTGCGGAAGCTGTAGACGCGGCGGTCACGCTGGATCGCATTCCATTCAAACCGGTCGCGCGCCGACGCAATTCCGTACCGCTTCAGCAGTTTCAGCGCCGCATAGCAGTCATGGATGGATGCCTTGCTCCACGACAGGAAACCGTCGATTCCGAAGAAGCGGTCCGGTTCCCCGCCGGACGGTTCCTGAATCAGCAATCCGAACTCCCCCTCCCCGGTTTCCAGCCGGTAGAACCCGGCGGGAAGCCCCTGTTTCAGCTCCAGCACGTACTCTTTGCCGGAAGGAACAAGCACATACTCCCCTGCCCTTTCCCCGGTAAAATCAGTCAGCACGGCGCTGACCGGGGAATGCTTCGCCGCCCCTTTGAATTTCAGCCGGAGCGGCTGCCCCGGAGCGGCGAAAAAACTGCTGAAGTCTACCGGCAGCAACTCCGCATATACTCCGGCGGCCATGCCACAACATACCAGAACCGTCAACAAAATACGCATGATTCCATCCTTTCTTTACAGACCGGCCCGGTGGATTCCCCCTGCCAGACTTCCATTTTTTCCCAGGAGTAGAGCAGCCGTTCCGGCGTGCTCCGGTCGAGAATGGTTTCGATCAGTTCGCGGCACTGCCGGTCCGCATCCTTCACGGTGGTCACCGTGATCGACGGAATCGACAGCCGGGCGCTCTCCAGCCCGCCGTAGGCACAGACCGAAATCTCCCGCCCCGGCGTCATGCCGCAGTCGTGAACCGCCCGCAGCGTGCCGATCGCCGCCTCGATGGTCGGGGTGACGATACCGGTTCCGCCGAACTCCCCCTGCCCGATCAGGCGGCGCACCACCTCGTAGGCTTTGAGGTCGGCGCGTTCAAAACTTTTCACCGGGAAGTCGAACACCTGCGGCTCCAGTTCCAACTCCTCCATCCGCTCCCGGAATACTGCGATCCGGGCGTCGATGATCTCATTCCGCGGCTGCGTGTTCACCAGCGCGATCCGCCGGTGCCCGAAGCAATGCAGATGCTCCACCAGCAGCGCCATATTTTCCGGCGAACTCGCATCGAGGCAGGTGAATCCGGCTTCGGTCAGATCGTGGTGAAACAGCACCAGCTTCTCACGAAGCGGCGTCAGGCGCTGCAGCATCAATCCGGTCACCACCGGCAGCGCCAGGAAAATCCGGGAAAACGCGCCGGTCAGCGCCTCCGCGATCACGCTGTCGTCCTCATGGTCGAAATAGACCGTCTTGACGATGCCGCCGCGCGCCTCGACCGCTTCCGCGACCGCCCGCCGCCACTTGTCCAGCGACGGGATCGGCCAGTTCGGCAGGACCATCGCCACCTTGCACTGCTCCGCCGAAACCGCAAATGCCGGATTTACATTCAACCGGCCGTTTTCCCCCCGCATCAACGCGCCGTCCGCCACCAGCTGCTGCACCGTGCGCCGCGCCGTCATATAGCTGACGGCGTAGGCTTCGGCCAGCTTCCGTTCCGACGGCACTTTGTCCATCAGGTAGTCGCCGTTGCGGATCTGCCGTTTGACGGCCTCCGCGATCTCCAGATATTTCGCTTCCATACCATTCCTGTATCAAAAATGCTCTATATCAAAATTGCTATATATAATTATGGCAAACTTTCCCTGTTTTGTCAAGGGGCTGATCTGAAAAAAAGAAAGTTTTTTGTCTTTTCAGCGGCGGATTCCTTGATTTTTCAATGGAAACAGTTATCTTTACTAAACTACTAAGAATTTATGGAGCAAACAATCATGAACAAAGGAAAACTCTTTTTCTTCCTGATTGCGGCCTCCTTTCTCGGAGCTGCAATCGCACTGGCGCTGGTCCGGCTGGTTCCGGCCCCGTCCGCCGTTTCCGCCCCGACGGTCTGCGCCGTCCCCGCCGAGCCGGAACCGTCGCTGGTCGCCGTCCCCGGCAACGCCGCAAGTTTGCAGGCGGAGTTCACCCGCGCGATCGAGAAAACCATGCCTGCGGTGGTGCTGATCACCGCCCAGAAGCGGATCGGGGTGGTCAGCCCCTACTTCGACCTCTACAGCGCCAGACGCCGGATCGATTATATGGATGTCCCCTCCGGGCAGGGTTCCGGCTTCTTCATCCGCAAGGACGGGCTGATCCTGACCAACTATCACGTGGTCCGCGACCAGGACTCTTTCTGGATCACCGCCCACGACGGCGAGGAGTATCCGGCGCAGGTGGTCGGCGCGGACCCGCCGACCGATCTGGCGCTGCTGAAGATCGGCGACTCGAAGGGGCGGGAGTTCCCGGTGCTGCCGTTCGCCGATCCCGAAAGCGTGCAGCTCGGCCACTGGGCGATCGCGATCGGCGCGCCTTTCAGCCTGAGCCGTACCGTGACCGTCGGAATCGTCTCGAACAAGAAGCGCAGCGGCGTCGGCGTGAACCTGCATGAGAACTACGTGCAGACCGACGCGTCGATCAACCCCGGCAATTCGGGCGGGCCGCTGCTGAACCTGAAAGGGGAAGTGATCGGCGTGAACGACTTCATCCTGTCGCCCTCCGGCGGAAACATCGGGCTCAGCTTCGCGATCTCCTCCGGCATCGCCCGGCAGGTCGCCGCGGAGCTTTCCGAAAAGGGCCATGTGGAGCGGCCGTGGCTCGGCGTGATCCTCGCCCCGCTCGACCGCGACAGCAAACAGCAGTTCGGCTCCGAACACGGCGTGCTGGTCGCCCGGCTCTACCGGAACTCCCCGGCGGCTTCGGCGCTGCGTCCCGGCGACGTGATCCTGAAAGCCGCCGGAAAACCGATCGCCTCCCCCTACGACCTGCAGAGCATCGTCTTCGGCACCCAGCCGGATTCGGAGCTGGAGCTGGAAGTGCAGCGTTCCGGCCTGACCTTCCCGGTGCGGGTCACGCTGAAAAAGTCGCCGCGCAACTGGTTCAACCGCCAGCCCCGCAACGACACGCTGCCGGTCCACCTGATTTGACGGAAATATTCCTTCCCGGCGCTTGCAAGCCGCCGATCCCGCGCTATGGTAAACCGCAGCAACCCGGGAAGGATAAAACCGATGACAACTGATCCGCGTGAATACTGGCTCCGGCAACTGCGGCGGCTCGCAGACCCCGTTCTCGACGCCCTCTGCCGGAGGGAACTCAGACAATCGATGCCGCTGGAGTCGTCCGTCGACCGCTCCGACTGCTCCCACATGGAGGCGTTCGGGCGGCTGCTCTGCGGCCTCGCCCCGTGGCTTGAACTCGAATCCGGCGACACGGCAGAAGGAGCTCTGCGCCGCCGGTATGCGCAAGTTGCGCTGGAGGCAATTGCGGCGGCGGTCGATCCGGCTTCGCCCGACTACCTGTGGGCGCCGCCCGGAGAACTTCAGCCGCCGGATCAGCTGCTGGTGGATACCGCGTTTTTCGCCCACGCGCTGCTCCGCGCCCCCCGGAAACTCATCGGCGGCATGGCTCCCGGAGTGCGCCGGATGACCGCCGAACTGCTGCTCCGCTCGCGGGTCATCACGCCGGGGGCGAACAACTGGCTGCTCTTTTCCGCGATGGTCGAAGCCGCGCTGCTGAAAATGGAGTTTCCCGCCGACCTGACCCGGATCGCGTATGCGCTGCGCCAGCACGACCAGTGGTTCAAGGGGGACGGCATCTACGGCGACGGCCGCAACTTCGCTTTCGACTACTACAACAGCTATGTGATCCAGCCGATGCTGCTGGACATCACCGCCGCCGTGGCGGGCCGGTCGGAGGAGTGGGAGGCGCTTCACCGCAAGGTACTGCGCCGCATCCGCCGCTATGCGGTGATTCAGGAGCGGCTGATCGCGCCGGACGGCTCCTTCCCTGCCGTCGGGCGTTCCCTCGCCTACCGCTGCGGGGCTTTTCAGGCGCTCGGCGCGGTCGCGCTGCGCCGGGAGCTGCCGGAAGAACTGCATCCGGCAGCCGTCCGCGAGGCGCTCACGGCGGTCATCGTCCGCACGCTGGACGCGCCGGGCACGTGGGATGAAAACGGCTGGCTCCGGATCGGCCTCTGCGGCCACCAGCCCGGCATCGGCGAAGGCTATATTTCAACCGGCAGCCTCTATCTGGCCTCGGCCGCGTTCCTGCCGCTCGGACTCCCGGCGGAGGATGAATTCTGGAGCGCCCCGGCGGAACCGTGGAGCTCCATGAAAATCTGGTCCGGCATCGACATCCCCGCCGATCACGCGGTGCAGGACCTCTGACCGTCAGTTTTTCAGGCTGTGGATCGGGGCCGGAATCCGGCCGCCGCGCCCGATGAACTCCGCCGGAGAGTGCGTGTTCACCGCGATCACCGGCGCTTCGCCGAGCAGCCCGCCGAAGGAGACCGTGTCGCCGACCTTGCAGCCGGCGGCCGGGATCAGCCGCACGGCGGTGGTCTTGGTGTTCACCACGCCGATCGCGATTTCATCCGCGATGATCCCGGAGATCACCTCCGCCGGAGTGTCGCCCGGAATCGCGATCATGTCAAGCCCGACCGAACAGACCGCCGTCATCGCTTCGAGCTTTTCGAGGCTCAGCGCCCCGCACCGGACCGCCTCGATCATCCCGGCATCCTCCGACACCGGAATGAATGCGCCCGAAAGCCCGCCCACGTGCGATGACGCCATCACGCCGCCCTTCTTGACCGCGTCGTTCAGCATCGCCAGCGCGGCGGTGGTGCCGTGGCAGCCGCACTTTTCCAGTCCCATCGATTCCAGGATGTAGGCGACCGAATCCCCGACCGCCGGTGTCGGCGCGAGCGACAGGTCGACGATGCCGAAAGGCACGCCGAGCCGCTCCGACGCCTCCCGCGCGACCAGCTGGCCGACGCGGGTGATCTTGAAGGCGGTGCGCTTGATCGTCTCCGCCACCTCGGTCAGGTCGCACGCTCCCTTGCGGCGGATCGCGGAGGCGACCACGCCGGGGCCGGAAACGCCGACGTTGATCACGGTCTCCGGTTCTCCGATACCGTGGAACGCCCCGGCCATGAACGGGTTGTCCTCCGGAACGTTCGCGAAAATCACCAGCTTCGCGCAGCCGATGGACTGCCGGTCCCGGGTCAGCTCCGCGGTTTCGCGCACCACGCGCCCCATCTCGGCGACCGCGTCCATATTGATCCCGGCCTTGGTGCTGGCGACGTTGACCGAGGAGCAGACCCGCTCGGTTTCGGCGAGCGCCTGCGGAATCGAGCTGATCAGGGTGCGGCTCCCGTTGGTGAACCCCTTCTGGACCAGCGCGCTGTAACCGCCGATGAAGTTGATCCCGAGTTCGTGCGCGGCCCGGTCGAGCGTTCGGGCCAGCTTCACCGCGCCGTCCACATCCAGCCCGCCCGCCATCAGCGCGACCGGAGTGACGGAAACGCGCTTGTTGATGATCGGCACGCCGTACTTCTTCTCAATCTCCTCGCCGGTTTTGACAAGGTCGCGGGCGCGGCTCATGATCCGGTCGTAGATGCGCGTGCGAAGCCGCTCCGCATCGTCGCACTGACAGTCGTAAAGGGAGATTCCCATCGTGATCGTGCGGATGTCGAGCCGCTCCTCGCGGATCATGCTGATGGTTTCGATGATGTCTTTCGAGTCGAACATGGTCAGATCCTGTGCATGGAGTTGAAAATATCCTCGTGCATCACGTGGATGTCCAGTCCGTCGTTTCTGCCGAGCGCGGCCATGCGGTCGACGAAGCCGTCGAACGGAATCGTCAGATTCCGGATGTCGACGATCATGATCATGGTGAAGTACTGGTTCAGCACGGTCTGGGAGATGTCGAGAATGTTCGCGCCGCACTCCGCGCACCCGGCGCTGACTTTGGCGATAATACCGACGGAATCCCGTCCGATGACGGAGACGACTGCTTTCATGGTGAACTTCCTTTCCGATGAATTTTTTTGCGGATTAACATAACCCCGACAACCCGGATAATCAACCCGCCAGTGCCGATTATCCGGCAATTGTCCCGGATTTTCCGGCCGGCGGGGCCTTTTCCGCCCGCCTCCTTTATTTCCGGCGGAATCCGGTGTATATTAATATGATTTCGTGCAAAAACAAAGGAACAGGGATGGTCAGGAGCAAAATCCGGCGCGCCGCGCGCAGATGCGGCGGCATTCACAACTATTTCGATTTCATTCTGGTCGCCGGAATCCTGCTGATTCTCGGCACTTTTGAAGCCGGTCTGCTGCGCGACAGCCTCAGCGTTGAAACCGTGCAGCGGCCGGGACTGCGCAACTGCTGCTTTTTGCTGGCGCTCTGCGCGCCGCTGCTCCTTCTGCCGCCCCGCTGGAACCGGGCCTATACCTGGATTTTCCTGCCGGCCGCCGCCGGGAGTGTGCTGCTCCAGATTTTTCTGGAGGTCTATTACGGACTGGCGGTGGGAGAAAGCCTGGTCACGATCCTGATGGTCTCCTCGCCGGGCGAAAGCCTCGAATACTTCGGAGAGCTGTTGTTCAGCTGGAAAGGAGTGGAGATCATCGGCGCGGCGGCCGCCTTGCTGCTGCTCTGCCGCCTCTCCTGTGCACTGAAATTTTCTCCGGGCCGCCGCGAAAAAATCGCGGGAGTCCTGCTGCTGCTGCCGTTCCTCGCCCTGTCGGCGGCATTCTGTTTTGAAAACCGTCCCCGCGAAATCCTGAACTGCGCCACTTTGACGCGCCTCGGCGTCGCGCTCGGCGGTTACCGCCATACGCTCGACTCGTTCGCGCAGGCCGCCGCCGAGCCGGAGATTCCGCTGGAACTGCGCCGCAGCGCCCCCGGCGACCTGCTCGGCGTGATCGTGATCGGAGAATCCGCCACCCGTTCCCACCACTCCCTCTACGGCTACCGCCGCCGGACCAATCCCCGGCTGGAAGCGTGGAAAAATGAATTGATCCTGTTCGACGACGTGATCTCCCCGACCGTCCACACCGCCAGTTCGCTGGTCAATGTCTTTTCCTTCGCGACGCTGCAGGAACGGAATACGCCGCGCTGCTCCTTTACCGCGATGGCGCGGCGCGCCGGTTTGCGCACGGTGCTGGTCTCCAACCAGCTCCGCTGGGGCGAGTTCGACACGCCGATCACGCTGATGTTCAAGGATGTTGACGATGCGTACTACCTGAAAGAGCAGGTCGCCGACTCCCGCGACGACCAGCTGCTGCCGGAGGTCGAAAAAAAATTGGGCGAGGCAGGCGGCATTCCCACCCTCCTCTTTATCCACCTGCTCGGCAGCCACATGCCGTTCCGCCACCGTTATCCGGCGGAGGCGGCGCTCTTCCCGGCTCCCGGCGAAACAGCCGATCCCCACATTCCGGCAACCGTCCGGCAGCTGACTGCCGAATACGACAACTCAATCGCTTTCACCGACCGGCTGCTCGACGCGCTGCTGTCCCGGCTCAAGACGCTGAAGCGTCCGGCGTTCCTGCTCTATTTTTCGGATCACGGCGAAGCATTTTATCCGGGAATGTCCGACTGGGTCGCCCGTGATCCTGACGTCAACGCGAGCTATGAGATCCCATTTTTGTTGTGGTTCTCCCCCGAATACCGCAAGGCGCGTCCCGAAGTTGCCGCCGGAGCACAGGCGAACCGCCATCAGCCGCACCAGACCGACCGGCTGATTTACACGCTGCTGGAACTCGCCGGAATCACCTACCGGGATTTCCCGCAGGAAGAAAGCCTGCTGAATCCCGGTTACCGGCCGCACCCGCGCTTTATCCATGAAGGAAAGATTCCCTACTGCAAGAAGCCTCAAGCCACGGAGCTGCCATGAAAACCATCCTGCTCAAATCATTGTTTGCCTTTCTTGTTCTGATCCTGATCGCCAGCCTCGCCCTCTGCGCAATCTGCTATGAGACCATGCGGCGGTATGACGGACGCCGTACCGCCGGGCTGCTGCCTCCGGCAGGGGAATTCCTGTACCCGGAGAAGCGCGGCGTCACCTTCGCGGTATTCGGCGACTTCCGCATGCAGCTGGACCCGTTCCGGGAACTGATGGCCAAAATCCGCGCCGCCAGGCCGGATTTCATGCTGAATGTCGGCGACATGTCCGCGGTGCTCTCCACCCAGCACTTCAACTGGATGGCTGAACACATGAAGCGGGAGGCCGGCGGCATTCCGGTCTACGCCACTCCCGGCAATCACGACCGCAAAAAGGAAAGCCCTTACGATAACGGCCGCCACTTCTACCGGGAAGTCTTCGGTCCGTCGCGCTACTGGTTCGGCTACGGCAATATCCTGTTCGTATCGCTCGACACCGCCGACCGGGAACTGCCGGAAGCACAGATTGAATGGTTGGATTCGCTTTTGGGGCAATTGCGCAGCCGCTTCGATCATCTGGTGATTTTCACTCACGTGCCGCCGATCGATCCGCGCCCGGTCAAAGAGAAGCGCGGCCTGCCCGCGGTTCAGGCGGCCCGACTGGAAGCCGTTTTGAAAAAGCACCGCGTCAGCGCCTTTTTCGCCGGGCACCAGCATCAGGAAAACCTCTGGAGCTTCGCCGGGGCGCCGCTGGCGGTCACGCCGCCCTCCGGCCAGGAGGGACGCGGCGACGAACAGGATTTCGGCTACCTGATCTGCGAAGTCACGCCGGAGGGCGCATTCAAAATCCGCCGGGAATACCTCGACGCTTCCGCCGGAACCGATGCGCTGGATTTCTTTTTCTCCAGCAAGATCAACCAGAGCCGCTGGGTCTTCTGGAGCGGCATATTCGGGATCATCGCCGTCAGCCTCGCCGCGGCGGGAACGATCCTGTGGCTGACCCGCCTCAAACGCGGTTGATAATTCCGATCACCCGGAGCTTCGCGGCGTCGTCAAGCTCCGCATCGCCGATCACCAGTTCAATCAGCTGCTTGCGCGAAACGGCGTCGCCCCGGTTTTCCGGGTCGGCGCCGCTTTCCAGTCGGTTGATATACTCCGCCGGCAGAAATTTTCTCAGAAACGGGTATAACTTCCGCCACGACTCATCGTTCATGGCCCGCGTCTTGCCGCTCACGTAATTGCTGATCTGCTTTTGAGTAATCCCGCAAAGCCGGGCCACCTCGCTCTGCCCACCGGCCTTTGAATTCACCAGTTCCAGAACTGCTTTCAGCAGAACCGGGTCAATCACTTTTCCCATTTTCATATCACTCCTCTTCTTTTTCTCTAACTTAGACGCTGAGCAGAAAAAAAGTATTGAAAACGGCATAATAATACTTGAACCAGTAATTATTAATGATATATTACTAGAAAAAGTATAATAAAGAGATTTTCCCTTATGTTCAAGACATTTCTGCGTCATCTGCCTCGTCCTTTCTGGAAGTTTCACAAATATTATGACAGTTGCCTTCTTGCCGGAAGCCTGCTGGTGTTGGCAGTTGCGGAAACACAAAGCGACTATTTTGCAATAATCCCATTCTGGCCGTTGCGTTCTATCGCTTTCACTTTGGCCGTCATTGCTCCGCTGCTGCTGCTGTCCCGTCGTTGGAACCGTCTGTACACCATAACCATAATACCGCTTGCAATGCTGAGCATTTTTCTCAATTGCTGGCTCTGTCATTACTATGGAAGGCCGGTGGATGAAACACTGATCGCAATTCTGGCAGTTTCCTCATTCGGCGAGAGCAGGGAATTCACGGTCGAAGTCCTGAAATCCCCGCACGGATGGCTTGCGGTAGCCGCAATCTGCTCCACTGTACTGCTCTGCTTTCTGTCATGGCACTTGAAATTCCGCGTCACTCCGGGGATGCGCAGGACAGGGTATCTGCTTTTTCTCCCTTTCCTGCTGCTCACATTGTATTTTCTGACCAGCCGCCAACCAGGACAGATCCTCAACTGCGCAACTCTGACCCGTATTCCGGTCGCAATACATCAATACCAGCAACTTCTGGAAGGTTTCGTCAAGGCGGCACTGACTCCGGTGCTTCCGCCGGAACTGCACCGTACCTCACCGGACAATCTGCTCGGTGTAATCGTGATCGGCGAATCCGCAACCCGGAGCCATCATTCCCTTTACGGTTATCGGCGCAATACCAATCCACGGCTGGAAGAGTGGAAAAAGGAATTGATCCTGTTCGATGATGTGATCTCCTCAACAGTCCATACCGCCAGTTCATTGACCAATACTTTTTCTTTTGTCACATTACAGGAACGGACTTCACCCCGCTGTTCCTTCGATACTTTGGCCCGGCATGTTGGCTTTAAAACAACACTGCTCTCCAACCAATTGCGCTGGGGAGAATTCGATACACCGATCACTCTGATGTTCAAAGATGTCAATGATTCGTATTATCTGAAAGAAAGAGTCGCCAACTCCCGCGATGACCAGTTGCTGCCGGTTATTCAGGAGAAACTGACAGCCGGAAACGGAAGCCCCACTGTTCTCTACATTCACCTGCTGGGCAGCCACCTGCCGTTTCATCATCGGTATCCAGCCCAAGCGGCACTTTTTCCTGCTCCCGGCGAAATATCCGACTCACGAACTCCGGCAACAATCCAGCAGTTGACCGCGGAATACGATAATTCAATTGCTTTCTCCGATCGACTGCTTGCTCTACTGTTGATGCGGCTGAAAGGTTTGAATCGTCCGGCATTTCTACTCTATTTTTCCGATCATGGAGAAGCAGTTTACCCCGGAATGGCAGAGTGGCGCCCTCGCAACCCGGATGCCAATGCCTGCTATGAAGTTCCGCTGTTTGTCTGGCTCTCTCCGGAATACCGGCGCCTCCGCCCCGGTTTCGCGGAGCAACTGAAGAACAACCGTTCCCGCCCTCACCAGACCGACCGGCTGCTTTACGGAATATTGGACCTCTGCGGCATCACATACCGGGGATTTCCGCACGAAGACAACCTGTTTTCTCCCCATTACCGCCCCCGGACACGCTATACGCACGAAGGGAAAAAAGTTTATCACAAAACTCTCCCGCGTCAATCAACCATATTTCCATAATTTGCCAACTCTCCAATTGCCGTCCTTGTTGCATTCCGCCACAGTTGTACTATATTAGGGGGGAGGAACACCGATGGAACCATGGCTCACGCCCCGCGGCGATGAACAACTGCCCGAAGAGAGCGTCCGCCCCCTTTCACCCGCTGAACGGGAGGAGGCGGTCCGCGACCTGCTGCCTCCCGCCGAATTCCGCGAACTGCAGCGCGAACTGCAGGCCTCCGCCCCCTTTTCATGGCATTCTCTGCTGCTGACCGTTCCGGCGCTGGCGGCGATGTGCGCTGCGATGTATCTGTTCTTTCCGCACAGCCGCTTTGCCGCGCCGAAAGAGACGCCGATTGCGATCGCCGAGGAAAAACCGCTGCCCGACTCCGACCGGAAGCTGCTCCGCCGGGCACGCGAACTTCACAATCACGGCAAAATCCGAGAAGCCCTCACATTGCTGGCCCCCGCGGTGCGCCGGGTGCTGGAATCCTCCGATCCCGTGCAGGCCGAAAATGCCCAGGCGCTGCTGGCCCAGTTCTGGGAGTGGCGGATGCCGGTCGCACCGGTGCGCGTCGCCGCCGAGTGCCGCCGGATTCTCGGCTGTTCCCCGGACCATCTGGTCGCCAAGCTCACACTGGCCCGGCTCCAGCCGCAGAGTTTTCCCGCCCTTGCCGGATTGCAGGAAAAAGCGCCGCAGCTGTTGCGAGAGATGTCGGAAGAACGCCTCGCCATGTTACGCCCGCTGCTCGGCGCTTCGGCGGTCACCGCCGACCAGCAAAGCGAAATCGCGTGGCAATACGCGCTGGCGGCGACCGGCTGCTGGCTCGCCGCCGGAGCCGCCGCCTTTCCGGACGAACCTAGCTTTGCCGAGCGGGAAGCGGCTCTGGCCCTGTGCCGTTCCCGGCTGGACAGCCGCCGGTTCGCCCGGCTGCGCTGCGATATTCTCTACCGGATCTGGTCGGCCAAATGGTACTTCTGGAACTTCCAGACCGTAGACGGCCGCCGCACGCACCACCGCGATCTCAAGCGCGAGATCGACGACCTCGAACGCCGATTGGAACAATAGGAGGACCGCGATGCTTCAACCGTTTTATCCGCACCCCGGCATCTCGGGAATCCGCGACTGGAAATGGTATCTCGCCGCCGTCCTGCAGTGCGCCGCGCTGTTTTTCCTGCTCGCCGACCCATGGTTCGGCCGGTACGGTTTCCGGCTGGAACCGAACCTGCTGGTTCCGGCCATCGCGGTGCTGATCGTCGCGTCGCTGGCGTGGGAGGGATTGCTGTTCGGCCCGGTCCGGGGCGTCAATTTGCTGCTTCAGGTCACCTTTCTGGCGCCGTTCACCCTGTATCTCTGCCGGATCACCGAAAAATCCCCGGCGGCCCGGACTGGCGGCTCGCTGGTGGAAACCCTCTCCGGCTGGACCCATTCCGCTCTGGACCTGACCGGAATCGCCCGGCTGGTGCCGGCCCTGTTGCGCGACATCTTCAGCAACCCTGCCCTGCTCGTGATCCTGCTGTTGCTGCTGACCGGAATGTGTTTCCGAAAAACGGCGATCCGGCTCGGCGTGGTCGGACTGATCCTCGGCGGCTTCACCTTCACCGCGCTCTTCTCCGCCGAAGGCAGCAACCGCAGCTTCATCCCCGCCGTGATCGCACTGGCCGGGGCCGCCGTGCTGCAGTGGCATCCCTGCCGCAGGCTGATGGAGACGCGGAACATCCTCGACGCGCTCGGCTCCGTCGCCGGGCGCGCCCGGTTCCGCGCCGCTTTCCGGATCGCGCTGGCGGCCTGCCGCCGGGGAAGCCTCCGCGAAGCCGGAGTACTGGCGATCCTGCGCGAAGAGTTCCCGCAGCTTTCCCCTGACGCGCTGCGCGCCGCCGCCTCCCGGCTTCTCGCCGACCTGGTCGAGCACCGGCGCATCCTGATCTTCAGGGCGGACCGCAACGGCGTCCGGCTCGAACCCGCTGCGGAACTCACCGAAGTCGACTCTCCCCTCGCCGGAATCGCCGTCGTCCCCCGGCTGATCTTCGTGACGCTGTTCGCGATCCTCTGGATCATCTCACCGCTCGACCTGATCCCGGATGCGATCCCCTTTTTCGGCGCGCTCGACGACGCGACCGTGGCGATTCTCGCTTTCGGCCAGATTTACGGCCGGTATTTCCGGCGGCAGTAGGCGATGAACTCCTCGTTGAATTTCAGTGAATCGTTCGGCAGATAGATGAAGTTCATCTCCCGCCGGACCTCCCCCTCCGCGAACCGGGCCGCCGCCAGCGTCCCTGCTTTCAATTCATCCCGCACCGCCAGCTCCGAAATCACCGTGACCCCGAACCCGGTCCGCAGCATCGACTTGATCGCGTCGGGGCTGTTCAGCTCCAGAATCCGCCCCGAACGCTCGGGCCGGAAGCCGTGTTCCCGGAAAAACCGGTCCGTGTAAAACCGCGTTCCGGACCCCTTCTCCCGCAGCAGCAGCGGCAGATTCGACTTTGCCAGCTCCGCCAGCTCCACTTTGCCGCCGCGGAAAAACGGCAGCCGGGGCGAACCGGCCAGCAGCAATTCGTCGGCCAACAGCGTCCGCGACAGGAAAAGCTCCCGGTCGAAAGCCCCCTCCACCAGCGCCAGGTCAAAGAACCGTTTTTTCAGCTTGTCCGAAATCTCCTCCGTATTCGCGATGCACAGATGAATACGCCGGTTCGCGTGCTCGCGCATGAACTCCGCGGCCAGCGGCGGCAGCACATAGCCGCCGGCCGTCATCGTCGCACCCAACTGAAAACTCAACACGTCCGCCGCCGCATTCCGCGCCATCCGCACCGCGTTTTCCGACAGCGCCAGCAGTGACTCCGCCTCCAGAAGCAACACCCGTCCCGGGCGGGTCAGGCGCAGCTGCCGGCCATCCCGGATAAACAGCGCCACCCCCAACTCCTGTTCCAGCTTCCTGATCTGCCCGGTCACATTCGGCTGGCTCATTCCCAATGCGGCGGCGGTCTGCGTGAAATTGCACGTCGCCGCCGCCATCTGGAAAATCTTCCACTTCGCATCCAGCATTTCCTTTTCCTCCTGTGCTGCCCTGATCAATATAACAGATAATTTTTAATTATCAATCAATAATAAACGATAATTTCAAATTAGCATTAAAGAATACTATTTTATCCACCATACAAGGAGGTTCCCTATGTTGATCAAAGCAAGTTATCTGATTCTCGCAACGGTATTTTTCGCGGCGACATGGTTTGTCCCGGCCCTCAGCAATTACGCATCGGGGGCGGCGGTGCTGACCGGCGCGCTTTTCTCCTGGTTCCTGAAAAATCCCTTTCAGGAACACTCCCACCGGCTGGTGCCGACCTTTCTCGGGCTGGCCATCGTCGGCATGGGGTTCGGCATGGACCTGCCGCGCGTGCTTGAAGCGGGAGCGGAGGGACTGCTCTACACCTTCGTCGGCATCTCACTCGGCCTCGGCCTCGGCATCCTGCTCGGCAGGAAGCTGAAGCTCAACCGGGACACCACGCTGCTGATCAGCGTCGGCACCTCCATCTGCGGCGGCAGCGCCATCGCGGCGGCGGCTCCGGTCCTGAAGGCCAAAGCGCACGACATCGCGCTGGCAACCGCGATCGTGTTTCTGCTGAATGCGGCCGCCCTGCTCATTTTTCCGCCGCTCGGCCACCTGCTCGGCCTCGGGCAGACCCAGTTCGGCATCTGGTCGGCGCTGGCGATTCACGACACCAGTTCGGTGGTGGGCGCCACCATGCAGTACGGCGAAACCGCACTGGAGATCGGCACCACCGTCAAGCTCGCCCGCGCCCTCTGGATCATTCCGGTATCGCTGTTTCTGGCTTACCTGGTCCACCGCGACACTCCGGTTGCCGAAGGGCAAAAGCGCAAACTTAAAATCAAGGTTCCGTGGTTCATCCCCGGCTTTATTCTCGCCGCGGCGCTGATCACGGTGATACCGGCGCTCAAGGGAACCGGTCTGGTGCTGCAGGACATCTCCAAGCACCTGATGCTGCTGACACTGTTCCTGATCGGCACCAATCTGGATTTTGCCAGAATACGCGAACTGGGCCTCAAGCCGGTCCTGCACGGCGTGATCCTCTGGGTGATCCTCGGCACGCTGTGGGGCGGCGCGGTCTACTTCAAACTGGTCTGAACCGTCCCGGGGCGTCCTTCAGGGATAAACTCTCAGGGTACGCCCCAGCACTTCGCGCAGGGAATCCAAGGTGATCGGCTTCAGCAGCAGATCGGTGAACAATGCCCGCTTCTCCGCGGTAATCTGCACGTCGGCAGTCACGGCAATCACCGGAATTTGCTTCCAGCGGAGATCTTCCGTCAGGTGCTCCACCAGTTCGATGCCGCTCATGCCGGGCATCCACAGGTCGGTCAGAATCACTCGGGGCTGTTCCCGCTTCAGAATTTCCAGCGCGGCGGCCCCGGAAGCCGAGAATATTCACGATCACCTGCCGCAACCGTTTGCGGTCAAATTTCACCAACTCCGGCAACCCCGGCGAAAGCTCCAGCCGGAACGTCAGGTTCTTGCTGCGGGCCGACGGCCAGAAAATAGCTCTTGGCCCGATCGGCAGCCTGCGCCGCGAATGCCGCAACGGCCGTTCCCAACACCGCTACAATCCGCAAACGAATGTCAATTGTCATCGTCCCACCTCGCCTTTCCCGACGATCGGAGCAACAGTTATTCTCTATTTCCGCTCCAGAACTTCCCGGATGATCTTTTCCAGGCTTTCCGGAGTAATCGGTTTGAGAAGGATTCCCTGAAACCGCTTCGGCGCTTCCGAAACAGCCTGCGTATCCGCCGTCACCGCGACGACCGGAACCGACCGGAACCGCTCGTCGCCGGCCAGAATCTCCGCCAACTCCGAACCGCTCATTTCCGGCATCCACAGGTCAGTCAGCACCAGGTCGAATGAATCGCCTTCATCCAGCAGCCGCAGCGCCTCCGGCCCGGAATTAGCGGAAACGCTCCTGATATTCAGCTTTTTCAACATCGCTCCAAGCACCTTCAGGTTCATCGGCACGTCATCCACCAGAAGCACCCGCAAAGCGCTTCCCGCCATGCTGCCGCCGCCGGCGGACCGCGAGACCGCGAGACCGGCGGAACCGGGCTGCGAACGCTGAACCTGATTGATACGGACCGTGAAAACACTCCCGCTGCCAAACTCACTCTCCAGCCGGATCTCCCCGCCCATGCGGTTGACCAGCCGCTGTGAAATCGCCAGCCCGAGGCCCGACCCCTCATAGCTGTGGGTTCCGCGGGTGGATTCCCCCTGAACGAACGGATCGAAAATTTTCTTCCGGCTCTCCGGAGAAATCCCCGGCCCGGTATCCGCCACCCGGATAATCAGCATCCCGGTTTCACCGCCCGGATCAGGCTGGAACACCGCACGCACCGACACGCTTCCGGCGGAAGTGAATTTGACCGCGTTTCCCACCAGGTTGAGCACCACCTGACGCAGCCGCAGATTGTCCAGACGGAGAGGCTGCTCCAGATTCACGCACTCCACGGTCAGCTTCAGATCTTTTTCCATCGCCTTCAGCCGGAATACCGCAACCACTTCCTGAACCAGCTGACCGGCGTCCGTATCAGCCAGCACCAGATTCAACTGGTCGGCCTCCAGTTTGGAGAGGTCCAGCACGTCGTTGATCAGGTTCAGCAGCGCGTTGCCGGCGAAACTGATCGAACGCAGATACTCAAGCTGCTCCGCCGCCGCGACATCCCCTCCCTGCAGAAGCTCACAGAAACCGATCACCGCATTCAAAGGCGTACGCAACTCATGACTTACCGTGGCCAGGAAGTAGCTTTTGGCACGGTCGGCGGCCTGCGCCTGTTCCATCGCCTTCTGAAGCTCCTGCTTCTGGCGGCTCAACTCCGTGATATCGATATCCGAAGTCAACACGTACATCAGTTTGCCCTGCCGGTCAAGCAGCGGCTGGGCAGTGGAAATGATACGGCGGTTATTCAATTCGTTCTCGGTCCGGTGCTCCTGACCGTCCAGCAGAGTCAGACGCACCGGACACCACGGCGGCGGCTCCGGATTACGGCAGACCGTTTCATAGCATTTCGTACCGGCCAGCTCCGCCGGAGTGCGGCCGCACTCCCTGCTGACGCTGGGATTGGCCGAAATAATGCGGTATTCCGGGTCGACGATCGTAATCGGGATGGTGATGCTCTCCACAATCTGCCGCTGCAGCGCCACACTGTCGGCAATCCGTTCAAGCTGCCGGAAACGCTCCTGCGCCAGCAGGAAAAGATTCACAATGCTGTGCACCGTATGGATATCGCAATCGGAAAACTCCTTCCGCTCCCGGACGAAATCCAACCCGACGTATCCGTACAGCTTCCCGTCGCACTGAATCCCCGTCACCAGCAGCGAACGGATGTGCTGGAATTCGAGGAACTTTACTTCCCTGCTCAGCTTCTCCGGCGGCTCGGTCATATCCGGCACCACGATATCCCGCCCGGCGGCCAGCTCCGCAGTCCACGCCGAAAACCGCGTCATATCGACATTCTGAAGCATGTCGATCGCCGGTTCGACTCCGTCCCGCACCCACTCGTATTCATTGCTGCAGCGGGTCAGTTCCGCGTCGGTGTAGCGGAATATATAGCAGCGGTCGGCTCCGGCATTCTCGCCGATGATCCGCAAAATGCCGTTGACGGCCCGGTCGAAATCTTCCTCAAGCGTGATCCGGGTCAGGGACTGGTTGATGATGCGCTCACTGTTGACATAGTCGTTCAGGGTGTTGATAGTCCGCTTCTGCTCCTGCTCCAGATGATACTGGCGGGAGATATCGATCCCCATGCCGATCAGCAGCCGTGTGCCGTCCGAACGGGTGATCACATTCTTGATGGTTCTCACGATCAACCGCCGTCCCTGCGCGTTGGTCGCGAACTCCTGCATATCCATCTGGCCGCCCGACTCGACCAGCCGCACATCGTCGTCACGGAACTTGGCGGCGGCCGCCTCATCCATCGGAAACACCTCCGGATCGATTTTACCCAGAATCTGCGCGGAGGACATGCCGGTCAGCTCCTCGAAGCCGTGGTTGCACATCAGATAGCGGAATTCATTGTCCGCCTCCTTCACGAAAAGATAGCCGGGCAGATTGTCGCGGATGCTCTCCAGCAATTTCAGGCTGTCGCGGCAACGCAGGTCGTTCTCGCGCGCCTCGGTGACCTCCTGGATAATGCCGCAGAATTCCCGCCGTCCGCTGATTTCATTGACGGAGCGCTCCATGCGCAATTCGAAATATCTCTTTTCGCCGGAAAAGCCGGCGGCATAGAGCAGGTTCAGCGTTTCAGCTTCTCCGCTCCGCAGCCGGCGCCATCCTTCTTCAAACTCCCCGAGGTACTCCGGCAATATCCACTCCTTCGCCGGAAGAGGCTTCCCGTCCCGCTTCGGCCAGAAGCCGCTGTCCTCCTCCGAAACGAAAAAGGTCTGTTGCTCATCGCAGCAGAAATAGATGAATTTCGCGAGCTTGGCGGCATTCTTCAGAATCACGCCGTTCAACCGCAGCCGGTCGCGCTTTTCATACTCCTCGGTCACATCGCGGAACACCAGCACGCCGCCGGTGATCCGCCCCGCCGCATCCCGGATCGGAGCCGCGCTGTCGGCGATATGCCGGCGCATTCCGTCCCTGGCGATCAGGTCCGTATGGTTGGCCAACGCCACCACGGAATCGGTGGCCAGCGCCTTTTTAAGCGGAGATTCGACTTTGGATCCATCCAGATAACTGACGATGTCGAAAATTTCCTCCAGCTTCCGGCCCGAGGCGTCCTCCGCGGAATAGCCGGTCAGCTCCGCCGCCACCGGATTGACCAACGTGACCCGCAGACCGGGATCGGTCACGATCACTCCGTCCCCGATCGCCTCCAATGTCAGCCGGAACCGCTCCGCGGTCTGTGCCACCTCAAGATGCGCCTCGTGCAATTCGGTCATATCGCCCGAAATCCACATCACGGCATTGGTATGGAAAGGGTTGCGCCGAGGCAGGAGCACAAACTCCGCATGACGCGCCCGGCGATGCGCCGTATAATCGACTCCGCACCGCTCCCCCGTCCGGAAAGTCCGCACCACTGCGGCAACGAACTGTTCACGGCTCTCGTCAGGCAGTTGCTCAAGCCTTTCAAAGCCTCCGCTGAAATCGCCGGCGGCGTCGTCCGGGATATGCGCGTAAAGAACCCGTTCCTCTTCATCGACCACCGCAATGCGCATCGGCAGGTTTCGGAAAAGCACTTCCATCTTCCGCTGCGCCTGACGCCGGAACAATACCGCCGCCAATCCCAGCAGAAACAGGAAACAGGCCGCCAATGCCGCATAAGCCAATTCGACCCGGTACCGGATCAGGAAACCCGGCGGCACATTGAGCAGCGTCGCATCCGGCGGCACCTTTTCGAGCTGAACTCCGGACCGCACCAGTTCCGGCTCGTCGAGCAGCAGCAGGCTTCCGCCCTTCTGCACAGGAATCCCGGACGCACGTTCCCCGGCAAGCAGCCGGAGCGCAACCGCTCCGGCCTGTCTGCCCTGCATTTCACCGTCCACCACGTGCCCGCCGGCGGAACCGAACTGCATATAACAGTCGAACCGCCCGAGAATCAGGCCTGAGAAACGCTGCCGGATCTGAGGCAGCGCCGTATAGCTGTTCTCCGGCTCCTCCTCCCGGGAAGACGCCCAGGAATGAAACAGCAGGACGGTATTCTTCGGCAAAGCACTGATCTGCTCAAGCAGCTCGTCAGTCGTATAATCCGAGCCCCTGAGCACCCGGAAGTCGGTCCGGAGCTTCTTCAGCAGCTCCGGCAGCTCATCCCCTCCCAGAAAGCGACCGTCCGCCGAGGCATCCACCACTACGACCATGCTGCGGACTTCCGGCTTCAGCCGCCGCCCCAGCGCAATAGTTTCAGGCAGTGTCCGAGCGGTTTCGATTCCCGTCAGATTCATGCCCGCCGGAATTCGCTCCGCCAGCGGCCCGTTGTAGGAACTCGCCAGAAGCGGAGTTCCGGCAGGCACCGGCAACTCTCCCGCCAGGAAAAGATCGGTCGCGGCATTGTTACTGGTTACGATCAGGTCGTAACGGGTCGAGGCCAGCTTGGTTCGGAGCGCCTCGATATCGCCGGAGGACGGCACGATGCCGGGGCGGTAACGCACTCCCAATTCGAAATTCTCATAATTGGCCATCACCCCCTGCTCGGTCAGGCAGTGCTGGAGACCGTTACGCAAATCTTCAGTCCAAACATCCGACGAGGAATGAGAATCGATCAGCAGAATCCGTTTTACCCGGACCGTCTTCGAACCTCCGCCCGCATAAACTTCAGACATCCCCGACAACATCAGCAGGGGCAACAGCAGAACGCCGATATATCTCTTCATTTTCCTCATATTCAGAACCGCATAAGACAGGAAACCGGCTCGCAGAGCCTGTAACGACCGGACAATCATAAACAAAAAGCGGGAATGCCGCCTTTCGCGAATTCCCTGTGACAAAAAAATGTTTTCATATCAACTATATCATGCGGAACTGTGTTTTTCAAGAAGATTCATATTGAAAACAGGAATAACGCTGTGTGCAAGTTTCCTGAATGGGGATTTCGCCTTCGGCGACCAAGGCGCTTCGCCC
>ERZ1034917.854-NODE-854-length-23440-cov-57.539748_pt1 | contig 23440 bp, 37 predicted proteins | sample MGYA00520605_ERZ1034917 | MGnify/ENA primary metagenome ERZ1034917 (study PRJEB33766, sample SAMN09781784) | gut metagenome | biome: gut microbiome | host: Homo sapiens | place: Madagascar | study: EMG produced TPA metagenomics assembly of the PRJNA485056 data... | reverse complement strand
ATTTTATTTTTTTTGTGGTGGATCAGGGAATCGAACCCTGCCAAGATAATTTCCACCATACGATAAAAAAAATTGAAAGATGGTTTATATAGATTAGAAAATAAAAAAATTAAATAACAAAATATAAAATGGAGGTGATACACTTTGTCACAAAAAGACAAAAAAGGAACTGATAAACAATCAACCAACGATTTTACAAAAGATCTTTCTCGTAGAACTCAAAAGGGAATAAGATCAAAGCCAGTCCCAAAAAGATCAGATGATAAATAATGAGATAATTACATCTCATTAATTATCTATAATTTAACAAAATAAAATAATTATAAATAAAATTAAAAATATTAAAGTTAAAAATCCAGATATTTTCAAAAGACAAAACCCTTGACGCCCTTTATTAATTTTGTTCTCTATTAATTCATCATTCTTTTTAATAGCTTTATTATATTCATCCAACGTTTTTGAAACAATAATTGCTTCAGAATCATTGTCATCTCTAGCTTCAATTACTGATTCATGATGTGGGATCATTTGATAATCATCTTTGAAAGTATATGCATCAATAAATAGATACATTGAAATGAAATAACCTATAATAGATACTAACATTAACTCAGATAAAATCAATTTACAACATAATGCCACAGCCAAATCAGTATTTAATAAAACATCATCAATCAATAATTTAGTTATTAATGTAGATTGAAGGGTTAACATTGCTCCAGATAAAATAATCATTTGGCTATTTTTTGAATCAACTAGCTCATTTCTACGTTCATCTTCTTCATATACATGAGTCATTAATTCAAGTAATAATTTGTCTCGGTTTAATGTTTCATTATCAGACATGGTGAATCCTCCAATTTATGGTTATGGATTAATATGATGGTTTATGTGGTGAAATGTTCAAAAAAGAATTATTTCATAATTCTTTTATTCTTTGATTATATTCCTCAAGAGTAATATCTCCATTAATCAACTCTTGATTCAAATCCATTACAGATTGATCATCAAAAATTTCACCACCAAATGGATTAAAAGGTTTTACTTTTTTTTGAGAATTCATTTTCTAATCCTCCTGAAAGACATATATTTATTTAGAACTTTATTAGATTTATATCTTCCCCACACTTTATTTGCAGCAATAATATTTTCACTCCCAACTTCTAGTAACCCCCCACCATAACAAGTATTAATCTCATCAATAATCTCTTCACAATAATATTTAGCATTAGGTTCTAAATCACAGATAAATACATCAGTAGGTGTATGAACAACAAGATATTTAACCGATAAATTAGTATTCTTGAAAATAACTTTAAAATCTTTGTAATTAAAAGGCATGTGACTCCTATGGTTATGAGTCGCAATTAATTCATCATCAAAATTAATAGCAATATCTATTTTAGGAGTTACGGAATATTCTTCACCCGGAAAAATTGAACCAAGTTCATCAGTAGTTAAATTTGCAAGATATGCATATTCTTTAGTTGCATTTCTAATTTTAGCATCGAATATTAAAGAACCATTCATTAACAAATCTGGCAAATCCTCAGGAAATTTATCTTCAGTTAATTGAACATAAGGTAATACTTCAAATGTATCTGAAATGTCATGAAAATCAAGAGGAGTACAATTTATTACATATGCACCATCATCAGGATTACCCTGTAGAATTCCATGTCTTATATATGCCATCACGGAGCATCTGCATAATGGATGGAAAGGTACCAAATCACCTGCATTCTCTATAAGATAAATCTTTGTTTCTGCTTCTCGACAAATAGCACAGACATTATCATCACCAGCAGTTAAAATCTTAACCTCATGTACACCATAATTAGCATAAGACTGCAAACGACCTTGTGTCATTGCACGTGCTGATTCAGTACGAGCAATCATCATAGCTCTTTGACGAGCAGATAATGTTTTACCCGTTAATGAATGATTAGTAGCATCTAATATTCGCTTAGCTACTTCCGGCATTCCTTCACCAGCAGCAATACCTGCGAATATTTCTTCCCGTATATGGTTTTTCAAATCATTATTAACATTGCTGATTAATTCAAAGTTATATGATTGTAGAAAATGTAGACCATATTTTGTTGCATCGTTATAGTATCTGGTTCTTTTTATCTCATCAGCACCTGCCTGTAATCCTGAATCATAGATACGTGATATGATTTCATCTGCTTTTAAACTGGTATCATGAACTATCTCTTTAATCTGTTCATCTATTTTAGCAAATGTATGGTCATTGTATTGTTCGTTTTCATAAAATATTCTTCGTGCTTCATCTGAATCTAACCAATCAATATAGAATTGAGTTTGATTATTAAATCCATCTATGATGCTGTTGAAGTATTTTATTTCGTCAACAGATAAATTAGAAGTATCGAATAATGCTTTATCAAACTCTATGATGTCCATGAGAAGTTTGTTTGTGCATATTCTATGTTCACTTGCCGCAGTTGTCATTGGTAATCAGCCTTTAATCTTTCAATAGTTAATGCTTTGCGATAAGTTTGTAATTGTTTTTGAGCATCTGGTTCAGAGTTAAGTTCATTTAAACCATTATTACCTGCATAAGATAATGGTCTATCCCCCCAATCAACAGGGTCAAGACCATAACCTGCACGAATTTCATTAACAAATGTAGATCCATTTCTAAGTTGTTTATCTTCAATAGATGCTCGTTTTTCTTTGTCTTCCAAGTCCATTTCTGTGAATCCAAATAGTTCTTCAAACCCTGAACGGCCAAAGACTTTGTTGTGTGCACCTTCAAATAATTTCAACCAACCACTTAAGTTTGCTTTCACTGTTTCTTTTTGTGATTGACCAGTACCTCCTCCAAGATTACCTGACTCGATAATTCCTGCTTCTGCAGGAGTAACTCCATACATGGATAATGTAATATCCCGCACTAAGTGTTCCAAGTCAATGTATTGCATATCCTTATTACTAGTCTGTGTTTGTATATACTCAGCACCTTGAACAATCAGAACACCGTCAGGATTTTCCTTACGATCATTTTCTAATCTTTCAATCTCACGCAATAAATCATCATATTCAATATTAAGATCATAATTCATCACAGCTCTAGGATTAATACCATTATTTTCAAAAACGCTGGTATTATATTTCAAACCATACAATTGTAAAGCAAGATATCTAGCTAGTGAATCAATGAGACTAGTTCCCCATTTTTCCCCTCGTATTCCAGGTTCATGGAAATGAATTATCTCATCATTTTCAAAACGAACATTATTATATTTCAAACCCCATTGGTCAGTTGTATAATCATACATCATCCATTCAAAAGGAATGAATTCTAATCCTTCAGGTATACCCTCAAATACTTCATTATAATGCACACGTGCAAAACCATCTCCAGTAACTAGGAAGCTATCTAACATACGTGTAATATATGTTTCAAAGAATTCTCCTGCATATATTCCCATAGGATTTTTCAGTAAATTATTTAAGTAGTTGACAGTTGATGGATGATTGAATGATTCGTCAGGATTAGTAACTTGATAACCCAGGGAGATAACTCTATTCTTTATGACTCTTCTGCAAACTCTTACCCATGGCATATCCCCTGCTTCAAAGTATGTTCCAATATTTAAACCAATATCTTTTACTCTTGGTTGTAGTGCCCAAAGGTGACTTAATCTTAATTTGTCTGCTTCAGACCTTTTAGGTTCACGAATAGCTGGAAGATTCTTTATTCCTTTAACTATTCTATTGTTTTTCCAATTCATAATTTAATTCTCCGTGGTGCATGATAAATTTGTTTTTTAGCTGTTTTCATTGGTCCACAGATTCCACCACGCCACATATCGGGACAGTGATCATCTTTTTTTAATGGTTTATCTTCTCCACGTTGTTGGGATTGTTTATCCCAACAGTAAGTTTGAGCTTGTTCAATACTGTTCTTACAGTTCACATGTATCTTGAATCTACGGGTAGCTATGAGGCTTTGTATTGTTGCAATATCGTCATTAACATCAGGAGTATATGTTTTAACTTCCATCCTGATTCTTTTATCTTTTTCACAGGCGGTCTTTAGTGATGCTGCATCGTGAGGTAAATACAATGTATTATTACTATCAAGTTTATACTGGTTTTGTAAGGTCACAATATCATCCACTCTTTCATCATCAGATTGAGTAACTCCTTCAACTTCAGCATCATAATATGTTTCATCTAACAAGTAATATGAATTTCCTTCAACAACATCTCTCTTGATACCCATTACACCAAACGTGGTGACTGTGCTAACTCCATAGTCACAGCAAATATTAATATCATGAAGTTTAGGCCTATATCTGAAAGTGTTTTCAGATTCAACAAATTTATCATAAATAGCTCCTTCAGCAATAACCCATCTTCCAAGAATATATCTGTCATATTGAAGCTTGCTTGCACTGTATAATGATTTCAGATTATCAATATATCCTGGAGTTAAGTTCAGATTATCCTCAAGGGTGAAATGCCATACTTTAGCAATACCTTTCTTTCGTAATTCAGGATTATTGATGTATTGTTTGTAAATATAATGATAAGGACTGTCAGGGTTCATTGTCAAGAATATCTGTGCCCCTGAAAGACTACACCTCGACATTGCCATTTTAATGGCTGATTCTGGTGCTGTGGCAGCTTCATCACCATACCATCCTGCAACAGTCATACCTTGTATTCTAGCAGTTGCTCCTTCATCATTGAATCCAACAATATAAGTTCTTTTATCTCCAATGTCCAAGTAACCATCATATTTATCATAGTCATAATATAATTTACCATGAACCATTTTGATTAGATCTTCAATAACATTCCGTTCAATAGTATCTCTTGTTTTACCTGTCAGGAGAAATTTATCATGAGGACTATTTGCTTGGAAGTTTAACCATCTGACATTAGCATTGGTTGTTTTACTTGACCTTACTGACCCATGCAGAATGTTCAGGAATACATCACTATTATCCAAAAAATCTAATGCTTTCTTACTGAATACACCATACTCAAAACTTTTAATGGGCCTTACAAATTTCCCTCGATTTTTTGATGGCATCTGCTAATTCTCCAAACCCTTCATTAATATTAATTTCAATATTATCTTCTTCATGTTTGAAGTAATCATTATATATCTTATTAGCTTGAATAGAAATATTTGCAACATCTTTCCATTCAGTTTTCGAATTTGGATCCCTAGCATCTTGTTTAGCACGCCCAAAAATAGTTGGTAATTCACTAGCTACTTTAGCAACACCCTCCATATTATCTGCAATAGTTTGTGCAACAATACTCATGGTGTCTTCAGCAGCTTCAATTTTATCTGCTTGACTTTGAACGGCATTTTCCGTTTTATTTTTAAGTTCTTGTCTTTTATTCAGTTCAGCTTCAACTCTATCTTCTATTTTAATATTTTTTGATTTGTATCTATTTAAAGCGGCAAAAGAAATCTTTTCATTATATGTGTTTTCCAGCCAACGAGAAACACTTCTTCCAGATTCTCCACATGATAATCGTTTGATTATTTCATTATAATGTGGGCTGGATTCTACTTTGTTTTTTCTTGCCATGTTCATGCACATCCAGTTAACTTTTTTTTGTAATGTAATGGAATAATTTTGAAACGTTTCACTGAAATGTTTCAGTGAAACATTAAATGTAATGTAAAATTACTCCAACTAGAATTGACACTATTGGTATTGCAGCTAAGAAAGTATTTCTGAAACTTCTTAAACTGCTTGTTAATTCAGTTACATCAGATTTATTATCTCCTAATTCTTTTTGTAAGCTATCTATTTTTCTTTCTAAACATCCAAGTTTCTCTTTATTATCGTTTCTTGTTTTTTGACCTTCTTCTAATAATACAGTCACCCTTGTTACTTTTTCAATTAGGTCAGTCATTAATTTTTGTTGAGCTAATCTGTCTTCTTCTAGTTGATGTATGTCTTCTTTTTTCGTGTCTAGTCGCACATTTATTTCAGCTATTTCCGCTTCAATGTGTGCTATTCTTCCCTCTTGGCAACAATTATGGTTGGTCAAATTCATCACCTACTACTTCTTCGGTAGCAGGATTATTTTTTTGATATTTTTGAACAGCTATTTGTTCTGCAACATCAACTCTTGTATTTTCTGTAGCTTGAACTACAACATACCCTGCAATAAGTACTATGATTGGTGCGAGATATGCTAATTCTTTAGGTAGTATTTCTGCTATTGCATCTCTTCCAATATAAGTTATCAACCCTGCTATGAATACTATTGCATTTACTGCTTTTGATTTGTATTTGTATGATTGTATCATGAGAAAAGTCTCCTTTTTTATATTATTTTATAAAAATAAGAAAATGAAAAAAAGTTAGTAATAATTTTTTCCATAAAATGAGCAAATAGAGAGTGTCCTAAAACTCTCAAATTTTTTTTAGATTTATTTATAGTGGAATAAAAAAAAATTTAAATTAGGATTAAACCATAATAAAGTTCAATCAGGTCTCCTGCAACATACTTTGATGATGCACGGGTTATTGTACCACAATTAATACAGTATTCTTCACATTTTTCTTCATCAAAAATAATTGTTCTTGTTTTACATTCTGGACAAATTTCAGGGTCATCTAAGATACTAATGTCAACTTCAGTGTCAATATCGCCTTTTTCAATGTGAGTATGTTTTTTGTTTAACAATTTTTTCCTCTTACTATAATATAGGGAATTACTGGCGGTACACTTTTATCTTATATTCTGTACAATATATCATTATTATATTTTTTCGTATCTTTTGGTATTATTGGTGTTTCACTTAATAGTTTTTGAACTACTCTGCAGATAATTAATTCGAATACCGGATTACTTAGTCCATATTTCTTACAAAAGGCATATTCCTTCAATTGTCTTTTAGGAGTGTTTATTTTCGCAACATAAAAAATAAATGCTAAAATAATACACTCTTTACTAGCTTGACGATGAAGGCTATTGAAATCATTGAATTTTTCTACAAGATAATGTATATGTTCTTTCTCATGATTGGTTAACATTAACACTTTAGTTTCATTCAACAATTCCTCAACCAACATATGTTTTTCAGCATTCACTTGCTTCCGTTTATGAAGTTTTTCCTGATTTTTAGTTCTTCTTTCACCAGGTACATAATTATTCTGATATTTTTTTATTAATTTATTTGTTGAATCAATACTCATATTCTATATCTCCCAATATTTCCCTTATCTTTGACCTAAGCCTTTCAGTTATAAAATCACATAATTGTTTTTCAGTTAAAATAGAGAAATTCAAATTAATTAATTCATCTTCTTATTTTTATCCCATTTGGTTTATTTGTCTTATAATTTGTTTCGCTAGAATTTCACCAATTCCAGGTACATTTACCAAATCAGTGTATGTTAAATGGTATACATCACTCCATGTTTGGAGGTTTAATGTGTTTACTATGTTTTTTGCTCTTTTTTCATGCACATCATCGAGACAGTAACATAATGCATTGTATGCAGGGTTAGGTGATTTTGTGTCGAATTTTTTGGTTATTGGTTTATCATCTAAGATTTTTTCTGTTTGTTTTTCCATCATTAAGAATGCATCATTTAAAGTTCCTGTTGATTGTATTACTGTACTGTATGTGTTTAATCTTGCTATTGCTCCATAGTATTGGTTTATTAGGAATTTTTGATGTTTGTTTGTTTCTTTTATTGCTTGTTGTCTGTCTCTGTTGCTTCCCTGTATTATTATGAATTGATATTTATAATTGTAACATTGTTCTATAGCTTCATTAAATACTCTTCCATTTAATATTGATGATATGAAGTCCTGCATGGTTTTGAATTCGAATACTACTTTGTTTTCAAATAAGTAGTCGCCTGTTTTGAGTTCTTTTACTTGTACTTCATGTCCTTGTTTGGTGTAATATTCTTTTGCTAGTTTTATTCTTTTTTGTTCTCTTGAGTCTATCACCACATCCATATAAATCATCCTTCCTTTTTTTATTTAAATGGTAAATCATCTAACTCATTATACAAGTGTTCATTGTATAAACCTTTTTGTGAGTGTATTAACAGTAATGCATCTTTATCCGAACTTGTATAAAGATTCAGGTCCGTGAGGAAGTATACTATACTTGCACGGATAATATCAGACATATTAATATTGTAATCTGTTTTACCTGCTTCCTCCTTAACCTTTAGCAAGTACTGATGTAAATCATCATGTATGTTTAAATGCACACTTTTCATTTCCTCTTCTCCTCTATTAGTTTTAAACTGTCATTTATTATTTCCTCTGCAATATCCTTTGGTAAATCATATACAATCACAATTGGTTGTGAATTGTTTAATTTGTCTACTATTTCCCATTTTTTTAACCATCTAGAATATTTTTTTTCATACCTGTTTATTTTACAATTTTCCGTATAATTTACCCGTTCCTGCACCACTTTTTTATTTATTTGCTGAGTATGATAATAATTATAAAATAATAGTATGATTATGATACCTGCAAGTGTTAATAAAATAATTATCATTGTAGTTCCCCCCCCATTCAGGATTCACAGTAGGTACAGTCATGGAAATCTTTTCTGAAGTCGGGTTGATTATCTTTTAATATGAGTTTAACCAGGTTTATGAATACTTCTGTCAGTACTTCGTTTTGGCAGACTTCAACACACTCCATACATTTATCACAGTCAATGTTTATGTTGATTAACATTACTCTAACACTCCTTCCAATTTATATCTTTTACGAAGTTCTTTGATTTTTAATTCCTTTCTTTCTTTTTTTAATTCATCACGAATATATTTAAGCGATTCATAATTCCATTTAGTTCCAATATCTTCAGGACATTCTTCAATATATTCTTTAAACTCATATAATATTTTATCTATCTTTTTTATTTCCTTATTGTATTCAGATATTGTTTTTAAACCCAGCATAATGTTTTGTCCCCCTATAGTGTGAGAGTGGGGATTTGAACCCCAGAAAAATCTACAGTTAACAGATTCTAAGTCTGTCCCTTTTGACCATACTCAGGCACTCTCACCATATTATTTTTGGATCTCCTTTTTATTCCTGACTGGTTGTCTTTGAGATGGTTCTGCTACACCATACTTACTTAACAAATAATCTTGCTTATGCTTTCTTACTGTTTCAATTGCAGTGTCTATAAGTAAACTCCATTTAAAACTCTCATGCTTATCTCGCAATACCTTATGCCATGCCTCTTTCATTATCCCACCATTTTTACGATTCTTTCAACACCCAACCCTTTTAAAAAATCATCTAAACAATCCACATTCCAATCAACACTTTTTAAAGCATCACGAACAATGATAGCATCCTCCAAACACTTATATACTCCAAAATAATAATTCTTCCCACCTATACATTAGAAATCTCATAAGAACCCCTCGAGTGTTTGTAAATATGCAGTAATTTCTTATCTTTACCCTCCTTTCGTGGACGACCTATTATTGGTGCATTCATTACTTGTTTCAGGTTAGTGTTATGTTGTTTTAGGATTTCATCAATACTTAAATCATGATTATTTCTCAAATCTTCACTTATACTCATAGTTTCACCGGTTCTAATCTTGATTTTTGCCCCCCACCACCACGACGTTTAACACCTTCATCTTCAATTATCCTCTTTACAAATCGACCTATTTGATAATTATTCAAACCATACTTTTTTTTAAGCTCTTTAACAGGCACATCTAAACAATTTAAATAATCTTGCTTAAATTGATTAAACAATGCCCTTGATTTAGCACCATTATAATTTTCTTCAACAATATGAAAATTAGGCTTCATCTTAAATCATCCATCATCTTCTCTTTTTTGTAATTCATATTCACACTGTTTACGTTCAGCTACACAAACACGGTGAATTGGACTATACATTCCCGGTTGTCTTAAAAGAGTATTAATAAATTTTATTCTTCTTTTTAATTCATTAACACTCATATCTTCATAACACATATAATAATTACCCCCATCATCATTCACCATGTTTTTTAGATTTTTATTTCCTCATTTCTTTTGATTCGTTTACGTTTAACCTTATCTTCAAGTGGTGGATGAATTGCTTCAAGGAAATACTCATTAAAGAGATATTTATAATTTTTTAAGAGTTGATCAAAATCAGAGTCAATAACATAAGTGGTACAATAATCCTCCAAATCCCTTATACCTCTACCATATGCTTGCATTAATGGCATGATAGTTTGATATTTATACCATGTAGGGTCGTAATAATTTCTTGTGAAAATTTGCCCTTCTAATCTTGGATAAGGCATTTTAAAAATAATCTGATATCTACATTTATCTCCTTTGAAATCCACTCCATCTTTAATTCCTGCACCAATAAGAGTGATAGGTTTATATGATTTTTCAAAAGCAGCTAATGTTTCTTCACGAGTAGATCCTCCAACTACCCAAACATTTTTACTGTCTAAATTTTTTTTAAGGTACCATGATTGTTCATTACTTGATGTATGTATAACACCTTTTTGACCAGCATGTTTACTTACAATCTCTTTTATTTTCATGATTGCTTTAGGATTACGCCAGTTAGGTTTATGATTTTCATCTCTTCCACTCATACTGCCAATATAATCTCTTATTATTGGGCGATTGGATACTGAAAATGGTGATTTTTGGTAAATATAAAAAGTATCATCTGCATCTAAACCTAACCATTCGCAGAATTTATCTTTATTTCCTAATGTTCCTGTGAGGAATAATCTTGTTTCACCAAATCTGAATATGTTTTCAGCATATTGATTAACAGTTAAAGGTTTGAATTCTACTTTTAATCCTGCTTTAAAATCTTTATCACTGATGATTTGTTTTTTAGATGGTAATTCGATACTCCATCTTTCATCTTCTGAAGAAAGACTGTTTATTAATGTTTGATAATTTTGTATTTTATTATCGATTTTTTTAATTTCTTGATCATCAGTTGTGTTATTTTTGAATGTTTTTTCAATAGTTATTAATTTTTCAAGAATATTTATCCAGTAATTTTCTTCTTTGAGATCTTTTAAGTTTAATTCTTTATTCATGATTTTGTCAAATATATCAAAACCATAATTTTTAATTATTGATTTTCTGTTTAATGTTCTGCTTATTAATCCCATGATTTTGCTTTCGAGGTTATGTGCTTCATCCATGATTAGTAAATCTCGTTTTGAGAATAATTCTGTGTAATTTCCTGCAAACCAGATGTAATCATAATTTGTGATTATGTTTTTACTTGTTAATGCTTCACGTAATGCTAATATATATTCGCAATCATTACATTTTTTTTCTTTTAGCTGTTCCATGTAACATTCTTCACAAGTTCCCCCATGATTACATGTGTAGTTTCTTCTTCCTTTAATTTCTGTAAGCATATAATTAAAATCGTCAAGGTATTGTTTTTGTAATTGGTTTGTCATTGTTAAAATATAGGAGTTATCACATAGGTTAGCTATTGTTGTAGCTATTGCTGATTTTCCTATACCTGTTCCAGCTTCGAGGATAATATTTTTAAATCCTAAATCCATAGCAGTAATTATTTCTTCTATGATTCGTATTTGTTCAGTTCTTGGTTCATATTCTTTTAGTGACCAATATTTCTGAATATCATTATTATTTGTATCCATAATTATTTCCCCCATTTTCTTTTATTTTTTCTTCAAATTTCTTTAATTTCTCATAATCTTTATGTAATATTTCTAATTTTTTAGTGATTGTTTCATAATCTTTTGAATTGATTGTTCCTTCATTTCTGATGAAATTATAGTCATTTACTGTGTTAGTTAGTTGTTTTTTTAGTTGATGTATTCGTGTTTCTAGTATGATCCTGTTTTTGTTGAATATGCAGTAATTTTTATGTGTACATGTTGCATGTGGTTTATTTGCTCCAGTAGAATAGTAACATTTATTATAATTTATTTTCATCATATTTCTCTTCTTATTTTTTAATAATAATAAATTATATTATATTTACTTATATTTTCAAGGACTTACAGTTCTTTGTTTTTGATTATACTCTTAAGTTACCCAGTTACCTAGTTACTTTTACAATTTTTTCAAAAGTTACTTGGTTACTTGGTTACCTATGGGGGGCGACTCAAAAATTTCAAGAAGGGGCCTCCCTCCCCCCAGGAAAGTAACTCTAGAAATCCCCATAAAATAACCACGAAATAATGATTTAAATTAACATCAAAGACATTTAAACAATTTTTGAAGTTACTTTCACCTAAAAGTAACCAAAGTAACTTTGAAGTAACCTTAAACATAATCCTCACTCTCCACTCCCTAATTCAATATTAGGATATAAAAACTCCATAAAATCATCAAAACGAACTTGAACAACCTTCATCTGCTTTCCAGTACCATTTAACTTAACATTCTTATAATCCCAACCTAATAACTCCCCAATACTTTTTAAATCACTACAAAAGTCAATCCTTTCACTAATAGCTTTCCTTAAACCTTGAGTTAAACAAACATACTTAGACCCTCTACGACTAATATGAGGAATAGCCCAATCAACCATACGATTATTAATAATACTCCAATTAACACTACTGAAATCATCACTACTACTAGCTCCATCAATATCCAAAGTTAATTCACCATTATTACCATAATCATCATAAACCCGTACTTTTTTACGAGCCTGATTAAAAACATCAGTAAAAAAGTTACGAATATCTTCTCTTTGAGTATCATCAAAATCCTCAAGATTTTCAGATTCAGCCCAACTCTTTAACCAAGACGGCACTTCACAACCAATAGAATCATAAAATCTACCTACAATTAAGTCAGATGTATCTTGCCAGTCATCAAGTAATAAACCAGGATTACTTATAATTTCCCTTGCAACAAACCTACCAAAAACATTCAAATTAACCAATTGACTTATCGTTGGAGTGTTAATATGAAATGCTTCTTCAAACATCTTTTTTTCATGCTCAGACTTTCTTTGACTATAACTGAAACTCAACACATACAATCTTCTGATTAACGCATCATCCTCAGGCAAATATTGGTTTGCTGTGAATAACACTGCACTAAATGCAGGTATCCCACCAAAATAACTTCCTTTATATTTGCTTCTTGCAGTAGTTGACTCTACACAAACTTTAATCATCTCATTTGTGGAATGCCTGTTAAATACTGCTGCAGGTTCATTGACTATGATAGGGTCACAGGATTGAGATATTTTAGCACCTAAACGTGCTACAGTATCAAAACTGGAACCCCCAAAATTATTTTCTGGAGTAGGAACACCCCAAATATACGAAACTACTTTTGCAAGAGTCGTTTTACCAGACCCTGCAGCACCTTTAAGATACATCCAAGGCATCCATTTACCAGCCTGTTTCATACAATAGCTAAACTCACTCATTAAACCCCATTTAAAAACCGTAGCTAAAGTTTCACAGTTATCTTTAAAAAAATAAGTTAAATCTTCTAAAGTATCCTTTGCTTTAACCATTTCATCATATGTAGGTTCACTCACTTCTTTTTTAACTGTTGTAATTTTATCCTTGTTAACATCATAATAAAAACCAGGATTATCAATATCCTGTTTTATTTCTGCAAGACCCTCTTTAATCATAGTATTCACCATACATGATAATGCCCCACCAAGTAATCGTGGTGAATGGCTGAAACCAGCATTCGCCAAGTACTGCTCTATTTCCTGAATAGTTGATCCTGTAGATTCACCACTTGTAGCAAAAACACGATTTGTCACATTACTTTCCCACAAAATTTTAAATGTCCTTGGTTGATCCAACAGTAATGCATCATAAACTGTTAATTGTTTAGGAACAGCTTCAATTACAGGAGTTAAACGAGGAGGAATATCCTTCTTTCCACTATCTTTACTTTGATAAACCTGTTTGGTTTTAAAGTTAATGAGAACGGAAGTAATATCATCTATTTCACCTTTAACTATACCTTCACGTTTTTTAGGTTCAATTGCAAACACTAAATCATCAAATTCCTTGTTACTTAAGAATTCCATTAATTTTGATTTAGCAGGTAATGGAGGAATAGTTCCATCATAAACGCCGTCTATGGTCTTTTGTAATCTGTTAATATTTGTAGTACTGCTGATTATGAAACAAGTAGATTCTTTATCAACATAAACATCATATAACCATTGAGCTACATTAGGTAATATTACTTCATCAAGCTCTCTTGGCTGATACTCTTTTTTAAGAGTTTTTAATTTGTTAATTATCCTTGTACAGGAATCTTCTGTGAGATTCCTGTAACCTTCTTCTACTTGAGTCATATTTTCCCATAAATCCTTTTTATTCTAGTAATTCTTTTGCAGTTCGATATTCTCCAATAGTGATTTTTTCAAGTTCATATAAATCAACTAATTTATTTTTCACATTATCAAATGTTATTGGAGATTCAGTAGCTTGCAATTCTTTGATTGCTTTAGCTACAATATTATTTTCTTTGCTGATTTCTTGAAGACTTTTCTTTGCAGGTTTGTCTCCAGTTACAATTGTTGTTTCAATCACATCACCACTAACATCTTCATTTTTAGGAGTTTTAGGTTTAGGTTTACTTGATGGTTTTTTAGGAGTTCTACGATGCTTCTTACCATTCTCACTTTGAGCATCAACTTCATCAGCAGTAACTTCACCAGTACCAATAATATCAGCAATAGCACGATTCTTAGCCCTAGTATGAGCAGTACTAATAACATCATGTTCCGCATTACTGAACCTTTTACGAAGCTCAAAAGGTGATGGTTCCACAGTATCATCCCTTTTAAGTTTATCAAAAATACTGCAAGCACCTACACCTACAGCACGACGACCATTAGGAGCTACAGCTTCCACTTCATATCTTGCAGAAATTATCCTTTCATTATCATCACGAATAATTTCTTTTTCAACTACATGATCACTAAGATTAAATGCAGTCCCATATTTCCGCCAAGCTGATTTTTTCTTAAATTTCTTATTACCCGCATTTTGATAATCATCTTCACTAAGTAAAGCAGTTGTTAAATCCTGATAATTATCAAAGAAGGCTACTGTCCCTTCAACATCTGCTTGTTGAAGTAATGGAGCAGTAGTGGATTCCACCACCGCTAACTCTTCATTGTTCATTCCCATTCAACTCCACGTTCAACATCTTTAAGGACTTTATAAATCCTTTTCGGATATTTATCCCCTTCTTTAGGAGGAATCAATTTAGTTAACTCCACTTTAATATAATCACCTTCATTAAGATTCACATAGAACCTTTTAAGGTGCACATGTGCAGGTAAAGTAGTTGTTATAAGTTCACCATCTTCATCTTCACCAAGATATAAAACAATTCTTTTATTACCATAATTGTCATTAGTGAATTCATAGATGTTTCCTTCTACTGAATCACCTACTTCTTCAGGATTCCAGTACTCCCCTACTTCTGCAGGTCCTAATTCTACTTCTTCAAATGCCATAAATATTATGCCTCCTTGAATTCTAATTTAACATATTTTAAATCAACATTCTGTGGTAATCTTGTTGCACCTATAGGCAACCTACCACCATTTAAATAAGCCCAATAATACACATCATCAACACCTAATGCTATTGATGTACGATTATAAGCTACAGTACAATCTAACTCATTACTCAATACTTCTGCAAGGTCTTGGTGACCTATACAGGATTTCGCACCTTTAATTTCATTTTTCAATTCTTCTTTGCTTAAAGCTGTCATTTTTATATTAATATTAGGATTTATAAGCATACTCGCACTAAATCCATTACCAAAATACTTCATATCTTTATATCTCCATACAATTCTTTGTGAAGCTGAGCTTTCTCAGCCTCCAATCGATTAATACTTTCATCAATCTGCTTCATCCTCAACTCTTTAGCAGAATCCATATTCAAACTATAATCAGGATTCAACCTTAAATTAAAATGCTCTGCTATAAGTTCAGACATATAATCACTCATGTTAATGTTATGAAGACAGCAATGCTGTTTCACAATCATCTTCAATTCCGCATCAATATTCAAAGCTAATTTAACCTTAAACATATGAATACACACTCCTGAATATGATTATAATAATTTCCACTTTCTAAACAAGAACCACCAACAATCTTAAAAGAGATTATAAGAAAAGTGATCATACATAAAATTGTGAGGAATAAAAGGATGTAACCAAAATTCCTCATACACCACCTGTTCACCTTTACATGAAAGGGTTCTTTCTTGTAAAGAGTTTTAGGTTTAGGAGCATTGTTGAAAAATCTCATATTACATCACCCCCATCTATTGATGTAGTCTATGCTTATTTCTGCACGACTTATCTTTCTCAGATAATCCGGTTCAAAATATCTTTTGAACCTCCATGAGTCTTCGGTGAGCCTTGCATGTTCAATGCAAAGCTTCCACTTCTTAATACATAACTTATGGTAAGTTATGTCTTGCCCATGTTCATGTTCATGTTCATTAATCTCTCGAGTGAGAGATTGAATTTCAGCTTGTATTTTTTCAGGACACATTATCTAATTCTCCTTTTTAAATACTGCTAAAATACGATTGCAATCAATAGCATAGTACCCACCATCAGGCTTAACAACCTCCAAATCACCATTAAGATTTCTCAGATGATCCATGGTGGTGATTTTAATTTCTAAATCACCATCCATCTTAACAAGGAGATGATGATTATCTCCTATGCTGACTTGTAGGCAAAAAATAGTATCTATATGCATTTTAAATCCCCATCCTTAAGCATACCTTCCTTAAGAAGAATTTGAGTCGCATAACCTTTTTTAGCAAAAGCTAATAATGTGGCTTGGCTTAATTCCGGTGATATGTCTTCGAAATTTGGATATTTATCCAAGATTTCCTGAAGATTTGAGGGAGTCATACTAACACCTCATTAAGATAGTGATCACATCTTTCAAGATGTAATTTTAATCTTTCTTTAGCATCAGCAGGGTCACTGACCCTTACTAATGCCATGTTTTTACTGTTTACAACGACATAGTGGTCGTTGTTTTCGAGAACTTTGTATTGTTCTCCTTTTAATTCAAATATATCTAATATATCTAACATTTTCATCCTCTCAGGATTTTTTATGGAAATCTGTTGTAGAAGTTGCAGCTTCTATCAAACTTCCTTATTTTATAGTTGTCTTAACTACTATATAAACTTTATCTATTTTTTATCTATAATTCAATTAAGTATAGATAAAATATATATAATTCATTATCAAATATATTAATAAAAAAAGACAAAAGGGAGTGTATGAAATTGTTTGAAGTTAAATCAAATATTATCTTGCAAAATCCAAACTCAAAATCATTAAGAACAACTATTCCTGCAGAAATTGTAGGAATACTTGAACTACATAAAGATGATAAAATGGTATGGGTAGTAAATACAGATGATGGAGAAATAATTGTAGAAATTAAAAAAGAGTAAGTAGCAACTATATTTTTTTCTAAAAATAAGTTTAAATTATTGATAGCTCTCGCTAAATATTGTAACCTTCGCTTTCCATCAGCGACTATATAACAAAAGATTATATAGCATTTTAACCATATATTATAATTGGCTACGAATTTCATTACATCCTCTCAGGTGTCTTGTTTTTTTAGTAGCTAGGATTGGGGTGTTGCAGCACCCCAACTCCACTTTTTACAATTCTATTTTTTGTTTTTCTAATTAATAAAATGTTAAGGTTCATATTAAAAACATAAACCTCAACAATACATAATTATGCTTTTTTATCTTTAACTTCAATATACTCTTTAATTGTACTTAATATTCTTTGTTTATAATTATATAACTCCGAAACTTTTTCTATACTTATTTTCTCACCAATTTTCATTCCATTATGTCCAATATCAACATTATCAAATAATTCAATTCTTAAATTATCAGTATTGTTAAAATGTAATCTAAGAATAGTGTAAAATTGATGATTGTCTAACAAGATATTACAATAACTTTTTCTATCCCTCATTGTAATTCTATCTCCATCAATGAGTTCACTAGCAATAGATTTAACAATATAATATCCTTCTAATTCTTCTTCAGTTGTCACTACTCCATCATTATTTTTAACTTCAGTTTCTTCTACTTGATCATCTAAATGATATTCCTCATTATTAGAAACTGCATCAGATAATCTTTTTTCAACCTTTTCATTAATAATTTCTGTAGCTACCTTGGAGATGATTGTGGAAAATCTTTCTTTCACAGATTGAGTTAAAACACCATCATAAACTTGTTTTCCAATAACTTTAACAAATTCATCTGATGGATTAGATAATTCATTATTTAAACATTTTTTAATCAAGGTTTTATATTTTAGATTATCTGCACGAGTTATTACTTCTTCAACATTAATATTTTCTTTAATGAATTTTTTAAGTTCATTAACATCGTTTTTAGAAATGTTGAGCAAATTAATTTCCAAGAATGGTTTATCATCCATCCTATTATCTTTAGAAGTTGTGAAAAATTGATAATTAACTCCATTAGTCAATATGCCTATTTTTACATCAGTTATGCTGAAATATCTGTATAATTGTGATAAGTGAGATGCATCTAATTGTGTATTAACTGATTTGCATTCTATAAAAATTATAGGTTGATTATTAGTTAATAATGCTATGTCTACTTTTTCACCTTGTTTATTTCCTATGTCTGCTGTATATTCTGCTTTTACTTCTCCAGGATTGGAGGTATCATATCCCAATAATTCTAAAAATGGCAATATTAATGCAATCTTTGTTGTTTCTTCAGTATCTATATGCTCCATTTTTTGAGTTATTGATTTTGAAAATGATTTTATTTCTTCATCAAAGCTCATTTTTATTACACTCACATTTATATTCAGTTATTATCTTAATTTTTTGTCTAATTATAATTATTATTGTTTTGAATATTTAAACCTTACTATAATAATTAAATTACATTTTGTTCAACAAAATTATAACATACCTATTATTTTGTATAGTATTTTTTGGAAAAATACATGGGTCACTTTCAAACAAAAACATGAAAATATTGTAACAACATACAAAAAATTAAAACCCTGTTGATAAAAAAAATAATAGATAATATCATATACTACTTAAAAACATATCATAATACAAAGTATATGAAAAAAGATAATTATAATAGCATAAAAATTGAAATAAAAATATGAAAAAACAAATTGCAATTATCATACTGGCTATTTTATTATTAGCCAGTGTAATTCAGGATGTATCTGCAGCCACTACTGTTTTTCTAACGTCAGACAACATAATGGGCACAAATGATGATGCAGATATGCTTAATTCCATAAAAACCTATATTGAAGAAATCAGCAATGGAAAAATCAATGTAATTGTAGACAGTCAATCTCCAGGACCTGGAGAAGGAACAAGAGCTATTGAAGCTGATTCAAATGTTAGTGTAGTGTTTGCTGCTGTAGATCCAGGCAATTTCTTAGTTTTAAGCAAATATTCAACAGCCACCACAGACAAACAGATAATCTTTGTAAATACTGGAGATTATGATTTAGATACTGCTGAATCCTTAAGAAGAGCATGGGACGATAACTACTCAAAAACAATTTTTGCAGGAATCAATAACCCCGGAACATTTCTTAATGATGCGGGAATTAGCTATATCCAGCCATTGAAAGAATATCCTGATGCAGGTTCTGACGGCATTATAAATCAGAATAATGATGATGTAAACAAATATATTGCCCAAGAAATTGTTAATAATATAAACAGCTACAACAACACCAAACATTATGACAATAATTTAGTAATAACTCACAAATTAGCTCCTTCAAATATGGCTCATGGCAGTCAAAGCCTTTTAGAAAGTTCAGACAATGAAATGAATGGAACTTACAACTCTTATTCAGCTCCACAACTGTTATACTTAACCAGCTCTTATTTAAATGGAAACGGATTAGAAAATCCCGGAGATTATAAAGCTCCAGATTCTCCATTGAAATACTCCATTTTAACTAAAGATTCCTATTCAATTTATGATTATATAAAAATGGGTGGAATTGTTAAAAATTATATGGATGAAAACGGACAGGCTCCAAATTACATAAATTACGATGGTGCATATATCAGCTATTATGATTTACAGTACAATTTTGCTAAAATAACTGCAAATCATACTGACGGGTCACATATGGATTTTGATAGAGAATATCATTTTGATAAAGTTAATGACAGTATTTTATTAACTATATTGCCAATTGTATTGATTATTTTAGTTATTATGTTTATTTATATGATTTTTAAAAGACTATTGCACAGATAAGGTTAAATTAACCTTTTTTATTTTTTTATTTTAAAATCAATAATGTTGTAAGCATCAATTATTGTTATTGCAATTGTTGTCACACCAACTGTTTTATATACTATAATAAATATATATTAAAACTGTAAATTTTCAAAAATAAAATTTATAAAAATGATTTTTATGAAATGTGACGTAAACTTGTTTAAAAACGACGACATTAAATTTATTACATTTATTTCCATAATACACAGACAATATATGATATATTTAAATAATTGTCTTAAAAAAGAAGGAATAACCGCATCACATGCACCTATACTTAGCTATTTATTATATAAAGACATATCCTGTCAAGAAGAAATTGGAAATCATTTTAAAATAGATAAAGGAAGTATAGCTAGATCAATACAAAAACTACAAGAAAAACAATTTATTAACAAGGAAATAGATGAAAACAACAGAAGAAAATACCAATTGTCTTTAACTGAAAAAGGCAGAGCAGTTGCTTTAAAAATCATGGATTTAAATAATGAATGGGAAAACCAAATATATTCAACTTGCAATACTGATGAAAAGCAGATAGTTGAACTAATGAGGAAAATAACCATATCATCAATAAACATTCAAAAAAACACGCAAAAGGAGGAAAAAAATGGCTGATATGACCAAAGGAAAACATGCAAATATTGAATTAATAACTGGAGACCCTAAAAAAGCTATCAATAAATTAGCTTGGCCTATGATGCTATCCATGCTTCTTATAATGCTTTATAATTTAGCAGACAGTGTATGGGTATCAGGACTTGGAGCAGATGCTCTAGCAGCACTAGGTTTTATAACACCACTATTTATGATTATTATCGGACTTGGAAACGGAATAGGTGCCGGTGCAAACTCATTAATCGCAAGAGCATTTGGGGCTAAAAAAGACGAATTAGCAAATAATGCTGCACTGCACTCTGTTGTATTAACTGTAATCATAGGAATTGTAATACCAATCATATTACTTCCGTTAATACCTGAAATAGTTGTAATTATGGGTGGAGCCAGCGTTACAGAATTATGTATGGATTACAGTAAAGTTACATTTGGATTATTAATTGTATTTTTATTCTCATCAGTACTTTCATCAATATTAAGGTCTGAAGGAGATGTAAACAGAGCTACAATCGCAATAGCTATTACTGCAGTATTAAATATAATCATAGATCCGATTTTTATATATTATTTAAATATGGGGATAGCTGGGGCTGCATGGGCAACAGTAATCTCTGCAGGAATTTCCTGTATTGTAATGGCTTACTGGATATGGGTTAAAAAAGACACCTACATGAATCTAAGCTTTGATCAATTCAAAAAAAGCAAAGGAATCGTAGTTGAAATTATGAAAGTAGCTATACCTTCCACTGCAGAGCAATTAATTATGTCCGGACTTACAATGGCAATAAATGCAATGCTGGTTATAGTTTCAACAACAACTGCAGTAGCAGTATATACTGCAAGTATGAGAATTGTATCAATGGCAATGATTCCATTAATGGGAATAGCTACTGCACTTTTAACAGTAGCAGGAGCAGCATACGGTGCCCGTAACTATGAAAAATTAAAAACCAGTTTCACATACAGTATCAAATTCGGATTGGTAATTTCATTGATTTTAGGAGCTCTAACATTTATCTTTGCACCGCAAATCGCATTGCTGTTCTCATATTCTGCAGCAACAGCATATCTTACACCTCAAATTGCATTTGCACTTAGAATATTCTGTTTATTCTTAATATTCGTACCGTTCGGTATTGCAGGATCATTTGTATTCCAGGGAGTTGGAAAAGGAACATCTTCATTACTAATAACTATCATAAGGTCATTATTTGCTGAAGTAGTCTTTGCATACTTGTTTGGAATAGTTCTAGGTTACGGAGAAATGGGTATCTTTGCAGGAGTAATTATTGGAAGCTTTATCGGTTCCATGTTTGGTTACAGCTGGGCAAGATTATTCATTAAAAAACTTAAAATTAAATTTGGTCATGCCGACTAAATTTAATTCTTTTTCTTATTTTAAAAATTTATAAAACATACATACATCTATTTTCAGTTAAATTAACCTACATTAATATTCTTAAAATCATTTCATCACATGTTCCCATTATACTTAAGTAATATTCAACTCCAACACCAACTTTCAAATACAAATCATCACTTATTTATTATTTAATATTTGAATAACTCCCCAATTAACCCCATCTTCCAAAAAAGAACTAATAAAAATAAAATATACAATGATTCAACAGCAAATATAAGAGTACTTTCCCATGAACCTAAATGTCCCCTAAAATCCTTTTCAGCACGAAGACAATTCTCATAAATCCCTGAAAAAATCACTAATACCATACCAAAAATTACTAAAGCACAAAGAAACATGAACTTTGAAAACCCATAATAAAAAACCAAAACACATGCTCCAACAATCAAAAAAATAAATGAAAGACTATTGAAAACATAATACCTAAACATGATATTTTTAACTCTTTCCTGATAACTTAAAGAACGCCTTCTAGAAACTAAAATCCTAAAAAAATCCCTAAAATTCATAAAATACACACCCCACAACAATACACCTAAAACAAATACTAAAACTCACACAAAAAATATAAAACTTATCTCCCATAATTTAACTTCATCATCACAATAATAAAAATAAACAATAAAACGTAAATTATATAAACAACTGAAATAAGTTTATCCATTTTGTTTAAATATTCTCCAAAACCACATTTGTTACAGATATCCTCATTATATGTATCTGAAATTATCAAAAATATTATGCCAAAAGTTATTAAAGCAAAATCAAGTATAAACTTTGAGGAATCATTATAAAAAATCAACACACAAATACTGGCAATCAAAAAAATAAACGAAACCCCGCAAAAACAAAAAATTTAAATATAATATTCATATGTTTTTCAGGATAACTTAAAGAATCACGATTAGAAATTAAAATCCTAAAAAAATCCTTAAAATCCACTTAATTCCCCCCCAAGAACATAATAATTGAATAATATTATATTTAATACACCAAATATAAATATATTTCAGAATAACCCCATGACCTAAAAAAAATAATAAAAA
>ERZ1034917.852-NODE-852-length-23472-cov-21.975445_pt1 | contig 23472 bp, 18 predicted proteins | sample MGYA00520605_ERZ1034917 | MGnify/ENA primary metagenome ERZ1034917 (study PRJEB33766, sample SAMN09781784) | gut metagenome | biome: gut microbiome | host: Homo sapiens | place: Madagascar | study: EMG produced TPA metagenomics assembly of the PRJNA485056 data... | reverse complement strand
CCATCAGAAGATTCATTTGTCGCTTTCCAAGCGACCATTTCAAAAGAATAAAGGGATATACTAAGACTGCAAAAGAGTCACTGACGAAGTGATATCTGGCAGTCTTTTTATTTTGCATCAGTGACTTCTAGCTCCTAGTCACCGCTTATTCGCAAGGAGGACAACTATGAATAACCAACTGACCGAACTTGTTTTCATCCTGGATCGCAGTGGTTCTATGCACGGGCTGGAGAAAGACACCCTGGGCGGGTTCAATTCTATGATGGAAAAGCAGAAAAAGAGAGAAGGAAATGCATTGGTCACCACCGTCCTCTTTGATACAGAAATCGACGTCATTCATGACCGGCTGCCCCTACAAAGCGTGCGTCCCATGACCGAGGAAGACTACGTGGCCGGTGGCTGCACCGCCCTTCTGGATGCAGTAGGAAGTACCATTCATCGCATTGGCACTGTCCATAAATATGCCCGCCCAGAGGACGTGCCAGCCCATACCCTCGTGGTCATCATTACTGATGGAGAGGAAAATTCAAGCCGCTTCTATGACTACGAAGACGTGAGACATATGGTCGAAAGAGAAAAATCGAAATATGGCTGGGAGTTTATTTTCTTGGGAGCCAATATGAATGCCATTGAAGCGGCAGGTCAACTTGGCATCCATGAAGATCGTGCGGCAGAATTTTTATGTGATGAGGAAGGGATTCAGAAAAATTTTGAGGCAGTGGATGACTTCTGTGACCATTTCGTAGAATCGATCTCGGTAGACTGGAAGAAAGGAATAGAGGAGGATTTCAAGAGACGGGGAAGGAAATAATGGGGGCGACTGATGACTAGGGATCAGGGTTCGCCCCGGGGCGTGCTGCACTTTTAAATGAGAAATGAGAAATGGTGGTGCGGCGCATAAAATTAGAAGCGCCGCAGAGTATAGATGGCGATGCCCGAAGGAAGGCGGGATAACAGGTTTCCCGTTTTTGTTTCCTGACATCGTCCGCTTGACCGCGAATGACAAAGATTTCTCGCTTCGCTCGAAATGACGATACGAGAGAAAAGTGACGGTGAGATATGATGAGAAAATGGTTATTACTGGTATTGCTTTTGCTATGTCCCTTGCTTCAAAGTGTGGATGCCTTTTGGCTCGTATCTTATCAGACGGGAGAACGGTATCAATATGTAGGGGGTGGCATGTTTTTTGATGAAATGAGAGGACAGTATGTGAATATTCCCATCGTGCAGTTTATGGGAGATCAGGCTCTTTCTGCCAATGGGGTGGTCTATCAGGTGGAGATGACGCCGCAAGAACAGATCGCTATGATGAAAGCTATGTCGCGGCAGCGGTAATTGGGAAATGGGGGAGGCAATATATGGATATAAATCAGCAAGTCGCCATAGAGAACGCAGTTATGCGGATTGTTTGTGGAGATAGTCGTTCCTATGGGGGGCAGAAATGATATTTATCGGAATCGTTGCTTTCTCTGTGGTATGTTCCATATTGAAGATACGGATCGAAAGCTTTCTTTTTGCTTTTCCTTTTATGATGATTGCAGCCTACTTTTTTTTTCAGGTGGCCCATTCTGGATTGCTACCGGAATAGCGACTTCTACCCTTTTAGGAGGACCTAGACCAGACGAAGACAGTTTTGTTGTCTTTTGCCGCTATCCTATGTTTAATGCAAAATATGGTTTTATCTTTGATATTATAGGAGCGATTTGTATTATAGTTGGCTTGATCAAGGTGTTTTAAAAAACTCCATGGGCTTCTTCACAAGAAGCGGCCCATGGGGTTTTTATATGGATGGAAAACATTCATTGACAGACGAAAATCGAATACTCTATAATAGAAAACATTTATTTTATGAAAAAGGCGCGGAACGTCTATACGCGCCTTTTGGGCGCATGGATTCATATTTGACTAGCCATGCCGGCTAATCTATAATATGAATGATAGATTAGCCGGAGGTGGGACTTATGGATTATATTCATCGTCATATAGAGAAAAAAATAAAAGAAGCCCAGTCCATGTTCAAAGCGGTATTGGTCACAGGGGCGCGGCAGGTGGGGAAGTCTACTTTGCTCAAGCATATATCCGCAGATTTACCGTATCTGACGTTTGATGATCCGATGCTTTTGAATCAGGCTAAAATGGAACCGGGGCTGTTTTTTAGAAATCATCCCTATCCGCTGATTTTGGATGAGGTGCAATATATACAGGAACTATTTCCCTATATCAAAATGGCCTGTGATGAAACCGATCAGAAAGGGTTATTTTCTTTGACGGGATCTCAATCCTTCCATCTGATGAAGCATGTGTCGGAATCTTTGGCAGGGCGTATTGCTATTTTTGAGCTGGCAGGACTTTCCATGCGGGAAATCATGGGGATTTCCTTTGACAGGCCGTTTATCCCGACGGAGGAATACATCAAGGAACGAGGAAAGACGGTCAAGCCGTATCAGAATATCTGGTACTATATTCATCGAGGGAGCTATCCTGCTTTATACGAAAATGAAATGGACTGGCAGTTGTTTTATTCCTCCTATGTGCAGACCTATCTCAGCCGGGATGTCAATGATTTGACGAAAGTCAAAGACCATATGAAATTCATGCGCTTCCTGACGGCGATGGCTGTGCGAAGCGGGCAGCTCCTGAATTACGCGAAAGTGGCAGAACAGGCCGATATTTCTGCGGCGACGGCCAAGGAGTGGACATCCATTCTCGAAGCATCCGGCCTGATTTACATCTTGCAGCCGTTTTCGAATTCTGCTTTGACGCGGGCCATCAAAACGCCGAAGCTCTACTTCAGAGATACGGGACTCGTTTGTTTCCTGACGAAGTATCAGACCGCCGAGACAGCGATGAATGGTGCGCTGGCAGGGCAGCTTTTTGAAACTTTTGTCGTTTCAGAAATACTAAAATCTTTCTCTCATGCAGGGATCGATTATCGAATGAATGTGACCTACTATCGAGGGAAAGATAAATCAGAAAGCCGGGAATCAGAAATCGACCTGATGCTGGAAGAGGGGGATACCATTTATCCCATCGAAATCAAGATGTCTGCCAATCCGAAACTCACCATGACAAATACCTTCGATGTGATTGATAAAATCAAAGGCAGGAAGCGTGGGCTCGGGGTGGTGCTTTGCATGTACGATAAGCCTTTGTGGCTGAATGAAAGAACCATTGCCTTACCAGTAGAATATGTGTGATGATAGGGAAACGCTGACAATGATGCAATCCGTGTTTCCTTAGCTATAAAACCGTGTAAAACCCAAAATTTCTACGATAGTATTTCTTGGAGAGAGGAAATCCATCCTCCCGGGAGCCGAAGCGGCGGCCGAACCATCCTTCTTCAGTGCACAAACCCGAAGGGAAGGAGAATGGGGAAAGCCAAAGCAGAGGCAGATCTGGATCGATTTCCTCCCCCTCTTCCTCATCGTGCTAGCCGGTGTGAAAGAGAAAACCGAAACCGAAAAAGACGCAGCTAAGGGAATGGATCTCAGATGCAGGATTCGCCTCCACGACAAACCCTAGAGCGAAGTTTAGCCGTACTTGTACGACATGAACCGTGAAATGCGCTGGTGCCAGATTGCAGGGAATGCCTCCATAGAGAACCATCCCCCATAGCTGTGTCTATTTTTGCTGCATAAAACGCGCCTCTCATGAGTAGCGGCGCGTTTTTATTTTGTCAATAACTTGACGGAACGCTGATTCAATCAGGCAATCACAGTGGCTCAAAAATTCACGGCCACATGGCTCACTTTTTCATTGACATTCACAGACATTCCCAGAAATGTGGGTTATGTCATGCCTGCTATATTGCCTATAGATTTAGGACAGGTAAGGAAAATAAAAAGCCATGAAGCACTAAAACTTCATGGCTTTTAGCATCTTAGAATAGACTTGTTTCTGGATTCTTCAGATAACGGTTATCGATTAGATACTTGAAACTGGAATTGATGCGGACATCATCGTGAGGGATCATTGCATATTCCCAAGGTTTACCTCCATGTGTTGCATTCCATTCACTGACTGCCTGGCAATATACCTTGGCAGCGGTAGCTTTCTGCTTGACAGGATCCGTTTCCAGATCTTTTCGCGCTTTCGTTTCCACCATATAGATGGTATCCGCTGTTTCTACGATGAAGTCAGGTTCATATTTATGAATCCCGCCAGGACCGTAGTAAATGCTGAACTGTTTAGGTGCTGGACGCATCCAGCGTAACACCTTGCTGTCATTTTCCAGGATAATGGCAAAGTCTCGCTCCGTTGCACTGTCAAATTTATAAAGCGTATGGCATGCTTTTTTGAATCCGCGGAAAATCTTATTCCTGATTTCACTCGGAGGGACGGTATCTTGCAGATTGTAGATGTCATCTGTGCTGAATTTTCCTCCAAAGCTGGTTTCAATTTTCGTGAATGGTTGCATCTTGCTTGCGCGGAAGCTGACCTCTTCATGATAGAAATGTTGGTTCATTTGTGCATAAATCATGTCGGCCAATGTTTTTTGCTGTTCACGCATGACCTTCTCTGCGTCCTCTTCTGTGAGGTACGACAAAAAGTGCTGCTTGGCGTCATCAATGAGGGAGTAAATCAGATCAGCATTGGCCTCATAGTCGACATTATCGTGTATAATGATATGCCGTACCACTTCATTTTCAGGTGTATCTACCTTAGAGAAAGCAGCAAATCCCGGCACCATTTCAAATGTTCGGCCATTTTCTCTCAGCTCCGTGCCTAGCAGTGTATCATCAGATGGATGCCAGTTCATGCCGCTGGTATTTAATGTGAATGGGGTGAACCCTTGCTTCATATTTGTGAATGGCTGGACGACTGCTCTTGGGATAGGGATGACGCGAGACGTCAAAGTCTGGACGCAGGTATCGATGGCCTTCGTTACGACAGGCTTCAGCGCGTCCGGCGTCAGATTCATTGTAGGAAATCTTTGTATTGTTTCCGTGATAACGGACTCCGTGATTTCATCACGCGTATCTTTGTCATGGATGGCATCCAGAGTCGGTATGTGTTTTCCTGCCTCCATGACACTGCCTGATGTATATGAAGTAATGAATTCGACAACTTTTTGTACCTTGGGACTTGGAGAGTCATCATTAGGGTCGGTGGGGAGAGAATCAATAAACAGTGTCGTCAACGCTGTAGTCACATCTTCACCCGTTGTTTCTTCTACATATGTGCTTGGAAGCTCTACCGTCTCACGTGGCTCGTTGTGTTCTCCAATATCCGTGTCTTCGATGTAATACACTTTACGGACGAGAGAATCGGGCTGATTGGCCTTATTGATGATTTCAGCGTACTTGTCATGACTGATAATGGAGAGTCGGTCGACCTCATCGACCCCTGTGCGTTCCCCATAGGGGAGACGAAGGCCTCTTCCGATGGTTTGCTCAGTCAATGTTTCTGACGCAGAAGCACGCAAGGGGATGATGGTATACAGATTCGTGACATCCCAGCCTTCTTTCAGCATATTGACATGAATGACGATTTCGATCTTGTTATAAGGCTTTTCTAGTGCAAGCAGTCTTTCGATATTTTCATCCTTTTCCGATTTTTTCTGATCGGAATTGATTTCCATGACTTTATCCGCATAGTAGCCATTGAAGAAATCTTTGGACTTGATAAATGACATCAGCTTCTTCGAATGCGTGGTGTCTTTGGCGACTACCAGCACGAAAGGCTTCACGATGGGCTTCTCATGATTGCGCGCATACACTTCCAGCTGGCTTTTGGTTTCCTCGTGGATGCGAAGGCCATCAATCAGCTTGATATGATCCAGCTGATCATCGGTGTACTCCTCCGGACGGAAATTTTTTTTCGTGAATACGACAGGAACTTTGACATAGCGCTCATCATTCAGTGCATGTGCCAGACTGTACTCATAGACGACATTTTTGAAAGGAATGGCTTTCGTCCCTTTTTGAATCTGCGGTGTGGCAGTCATTTCTACACCGAGAATCGGCTGCAGCTCATTGATGACCTCGAAACTCTTATCGGCATGATAGTGATGGCTTTCATCCATGAAGATACACAGGTCAGGGAGAGACTGCAGGTATTCAAAGTAAGACTCACCCAAAACCTCATTTAGACGTTTGATGCGGGCAGGCTGACCGGCCTTTCCCTTGCTCTCCGCATTCAGTTTGGCAATATTGAAAATATTGATTGTGATATCACTTGCAAAGAGCGCATCCTTGGTTTGTCTGAATTCAGCGTAATTGTCGCCGTCAATGACGATTGGTGCCTGAGCAAATAAATCCAAGCCTTTAAATACATACTTTGGATTGGTGACGTCACCAAAGTCAGATTTGAGCTTATTGTAGATGGTCAGATTCGGTGCCATGACGAAGAAATTCTTAATGCCTTTTTCATAACGGAGATAAGCCATGCAGGCCCCCATCAGGCGCGTCTTGCCGATGCCTGTCGCGAGAGCAAAACAGAACGAAGGGAAATGACGTTCAAAACTGGTGAGAGTGGGGCAGAGTTTATGAACGGCTTCCAGCTCGATATCCAAGTCAGGATGCTTGCTTAAGGAAATGGTGTCACAGAGGCGCGCGAAGATTTCCAGACTTTCTCTCTGCGGATCACGGAGCGAAAGTACATTCTCGATGAGTTTGGAGTGAAAGCTGTAATACTTGCTGGTGAAAGGTTCTTTGATCATTCGTCTTCCTCCCACTCGCTTTCATCAATGACAGGCGGATTCACGATATTCAGATCATAATTGTCGACGCCGAATTCACACTTATCCAGTACCGATTGGGGAATCTTACGGATATTGATATTGTCATAGCGCTTGTTGAGACCATTATCGAAAGCGGGCGCACAGATGAGGAGCTGCTCGAAGTCACTGATATCTGCGGCGATGCTATCTAGCTGCTTTGTCGTGAGATACTGTGTGGTGACATAGATATAGCTCTTTTCCTGGCTGTATCCCTGTTTCCAATAGACCTCAGCGTCTGGCGCATAGGTGAAGCCGTTAATCTTAGCGACCGCCGCAGCGAGCATGGTGGGGTTGTATTTCTTGGAGAAAATGGGGTTGCCGTACTTGTCTTCCTCGATGAGGGTGGGGGCGAGTTCGTAAAATTTGTATCCGCCGCCGCCTTGCCAGTTGACGTCTTTGGTGATGCCATTGTTGTCAGTGTTGTCAATTACACTTTTTAACCGGGGAATGCAATGGGTGAAGCAATGGTTTCCAAGTTCAATTCCTATATATTGACGGCCCATTTTATGGGCAACAGCAGCGGTTGTACCAGATCCCAAAAAGCTGTCCAACACCAATTCCCCACGGTCTGTTGCCATGGTTAAAATTCTAGAGATTAATCGCTCCGATTTTTTTCCGTTTTGGAATACTACTTTACCTTCTTTTGTTAAATTTTTGGTTTCACCGACAAAATCCCAGTAAGTTCCTTGAAGATTCTTCTTATAAAGGTTACCGTCTTTCTCTTCAGAAACATCCTTTAACTATGCAAATAATCGGAATGATTCGCCTTTATAAAACTGTTCATATAATTGGCCTTTATTTCTTCCTGACTTCGGAATATATTCTATTGAATATAGATCGCTTTTTATGCCAATTTGTTGTACCTTTTGCATTACCCGCGGACGGATTGAGCTTTGAGGCATTGCTGTTTGGAAAATAGCCCTTGCATATTTTTTATAAGCTTGCGCCTCTGTTAATTTTTCTTCACGCATTATTGCGGATATCGATTTTATAGTATAATTGATTCTTTGGTAGATCTTAATTTCATTTCCATCACCATCAACTGTAGAACCAATGTATGCTTTTTCTCCTGCATTAGTAAGGGCACTGGTATATTTCCAACTTTTCCCTTCTTCTCTATATTGTTCTACAAGCCGAGCTATCGGTAGGTATGAATATACAGGGTGAAATGGTGGGAGAGCATCATAATCTTTGGCATAAATGATAATATACTCAATATTTTTCTTTAAACGCTTATCTTCACCACCGCCAGAAGCACCTGCAATATTTTTCATTAGGACGCTGATCGTGTTTATGTAGTTTTTTCTTCCAAATATTTCATCCATTAATACCTTAAGATATGCATATTCTTCGTCATCGATTTGAACAAAGATGCAGCCGCTAGGCGAAAGAAGATTTCGAAGGATTTCAAGTCGGGATTTCATTAGGCTTAACCAAGTACTGTGCTCCAAGTTGTCGTCGTAATGTTCAAATGCACTCCCCGTATTATACGGCGGATCGATATAGATACATTTCACCCTCCCAGCAAAATTTTGTTCCAATGCTTTTAATGCCAACAGATTATCCCCATGAATCAGCATATTCTGACTATCCGGATCTCCATAATCTTTCGATGGATCATGGAGGAGGATACGCGGTTCTACATGTAGCTGTTTTTCTTTCCCAATCCAGGTCAATTCTAATTTCTGCATATGATAATCCTCCTGTTACACGACTTCAAAGGAAATGGTCATGATGTGCTCTGTCACGATCTTTCCTTCCAGCTTTTTTCGGATTTCTTCCTGAAGCCGATCGTTTTCATCATCGATCGCATCCTGCTTGTCATACAGGTCGCGCTGCATCTCCTTACGCTTTTTCTCCAGTTTGTTGATTTCATCCTTCAGGTCAAGCATTTCCTTGAGGGGCAGGTTGGTACTGGCTTTGAATGCTTTTTTCTTGACGCTGATTTCTTTGCGAAGTTCTTTGATGTCTCGCTCCAATCCGTTCTTAAGGTCTTCGGAGTAAGCATCCAGTTTTTCGCACTCATTCAGATAATACTGCTTATTTGCTTTTTCAATCTGGGTCTGCTGCTTATAGAGATTCTTGCTTCGCTGCTTGGAGAATGCTGCAGATTCTTTCTGGCAGGGGCCCGTGATGGTGGCTGGGATTTCCAACAAACGATTGATCAGATCTTCGTCCAGTTTCGTTTTATCTTTTGTGGTTACGGTAAATACCAGATGTTCCTCTTCTCCTAGACCATCGTAAGACATCTTATCGATAGAAAGCAGTCCTTTCATATGAGGATGGCTGTCAAAGAATGAGATTTTTCGCTTGGACTTGGACGTGTCAAAGAGGATGTTGACGGGGGAGAGAGGTGCGTTTATGGCTTCCGCGAGCCATGCTTTGAAGAAGGGAGCTTCTTTTCGAAGAAAAATATCTCCGGCGGTTTCTGCTTCTTTCCATTTCAGATTATAGGTTTTGGTTGTACCGTCAGGGGATTTGTATTTGAAGCGCCACATATCCAGTGGTTCTACACGTTCTGCGCCATGGATGAGAAAGAAGTAGTACATCCATTGACTGAAGGTATCCAGACTGGAAATGGTATTCTTTTGACAGTCAGAAAGCCGGATGGAGACTTCTTCATCGAAGTTTTCTAGGATCGATTGTCTGGCAGCAACGATTTTGGTATTGATCTGGGCAGCCAGCTCTTTCTGTAATTCATCAAATTCGTGCTGGATTTCTTCCTGTGTCTTGCATTTCTGATAGATGGCTGCAATGCGCTTTTCGAAGTCGACTCCGGTTTCTACAGATCCAAGGACTTCATCGGAAGAACCGAAGACGCCACTGAAAAGTTTGAATTTCTGATCCAGTAATTCATAGACGCGCTTATCGGCGGCATTCTTGTTGTTCAGGAAGTTGATGACGACGACATCGTTCTTTTGTCCATATCGATGGCAGCGGCCGATGCGCTGCTCGATGCGCTGAGGGTTCCACGGCAGGTCATAGTTGACGATGATGCTGCAGAATTGCAGGTTAATGCCTTCAGAAGCGGCTTCTGTACCGATGAGGATGCTGGCTTCGTTTTTGAATTCTTCTACTATGGCTGCTTTGATGTCTGCAGTACGGGAACCAGAAATGGTGCCGTCATTTGCATGACGCTTTTTCCAGCGACTATAAATTTCTTTGGCAATGCTGTCGTTGTTTACCCCATTGAGAAATACGATTTTTCCTTCATAGCCATTATGGGAGAGGAGATTGAAGAGATAGTCTTGTGTTCTTTTGGACTCGGTGAATATCACGGCTTTTTTCTGCCCGCCCAATTCTGCAATTTTTCCGAATCCCTGCTGTAGGGCTGTCAGCAGATTGTCCCCTTTTGCATTCGATGTGATACCCTTTGCCAGATTGGCGTATCTTTGAAGCAGTGCCAATTCTTTTTGAATACCTATGTAATCTTTTTTTCTTTCCGCTCGGGGATCGTTGTGGTTATTTGTAGGCGAGTTTTCATCGTTCTCTTCTGTATACTCAGAGAAAAGATCAAAATCACTGAGGTCGAGATCTTTTTCATAGCCTTTCAGTAGACATTCCAAACGAGCTATCAGGGAATCTAGTGTTCCGCTGATGGCAAAGGATGAAGAAGCAAGGAGTTTCCGTAGAACCATCGTGATCAAGTTACGCTGGCTTTCTGGAAGAGCATACAGATGCTCGTTTTGCAGATAGTCAGAAATACCATTATACAGATTTTCTTCGTCAGGGGATGGCTCGTATTCCTGTAAGAGGGCAATACGATTCGTGTAGCGAACATATTCTGTCACTTGTGAGCGAAGCGTTCTCTTGCAGAAATTCTGAAGACGCTTTCGTAGATATTTGTTTCGGAGATCTGTATTGGCTACGGTTACGTACATTTCACGGAAGGTTTTCGCATCTCCAAAGACATGGTCATCGATGAAACTGGTCAAGCCATAGAGCTCCATAAGATTGTTCTGGAGCGGTGTGGCCGTGAGCAGTAATTTTTTGTTGACCTTTTCCAAGGCGTCTTTCAGCTTATGCCCCGTTACGTTTGAAGATTTATAGACGTTTCGAAGTTTATGTGCTTCATCTAGAATGACAAGATCCCAGGGAATGGAGTGAATTTCTGCGGTTCTCCGGGCAGCAAAATTATAGGAGCAGATGACGACCTTTTCCGTGCAGTCAAATGGATTAGGGATTCCTTCTTTTTTCCTTTTATTATATGTTGCGGACTCCATAATGATAGAGTCGATAAAGAATTTCTCACTGAGTTCCGCGCGCCACTGCATGCGAAGAGATGCAGGGACAATGAGAAGGATGTGTCTTCTTCGCTCTGACCAGTATTGCGCTAAAACGAGACCCGCTTCTACCGTTTTCCCGAGTCCGACTTCATCCGCTAGTAATGCACCATTACTGAGTGGAGATTTCAAAGCAAAAAGAGCAGCGTCTACCTGATGCGGATTCAGGTCGACTTTGACTCCGGATATGGCAGATGCCAGTCCTTCTATGGTGGATTCAGAACGTTTCAGGTTGATTTGTTCAGCAAAATATCTAGCTTGATGCGGAGTGTAGTTTTCCATAACGGCCTCAATTTTTCGTGATTTCCATAATATCGCCTACATCACAGTGAAGTGCAAGGCAGACTTTTTCGATGATTTCCATATTGACGTTTTCATTTTTCGCTAGCTTTGTGATGGATGCAGCACTGATGCCGGATATCCTTTGTAGATCTTTCTTCTTCAGATCCTTGTCAATGAGGAGTTTCCAGAGTTTTTTGTAGCTGATAGCCATGGGAGTGCCTCCTTTTTTGCAAAAAGAATGATGGTCTCAGTATAAATTGAAAATCGATATAACGCAAGAAAAAATGATGGGAACACTGGAAACAGGGAGGGAAATCACTTTGTGAATCTGGTTTCTTGAATTGACAGGTGCGACTGCAAATGCGTAACGCTTGACAAAACCGATTGATTATGTAAAAATAATTGTAAAATAACACTGTCTTAAAAAGGAGGACTGCTAGACATGGAAAGCAAAATAGAAACAAATGACCATCTGAGACAAATTTTTGAAATTATTGCGAGAGCGATTGATAAAGGTGTGGGTGAAGATATGCGTACCTATAGGGAGGAAAACAGTACAGTAACAAAAAATGCGCTCCCTTACGTAAGGATTGATAAGATTAACACAAATCTGAATGAAATGTTTGCGGATGTATCCGCGGTCAATATAAAGGTGTTTCGGCGAATGTTATGGCGAGGAATCCTTATTATTGACGACATAAATAAAGCGATTTATTCTGTGTGCTCGCAAGGCTCTTTAAGACGTATCAAGGATACGGCCGATCGGAAAACTCCGCATTATATTCAGACTCTCTTGCATGGTTTTAATTTCAAAGAAGAAGAGGCGGCATTGCCTGGTTTTGAAGATTACACAGAGACATTCAGTCCCGGTGTCTATAAGGATGACTGCCTCAGTTTATTAGAAAGTGATCCATCATATTACGATGATTATCGATATTGGGTGATTACTTATGCTTCGTCTCAGTATATGATAACAAGTCTGGATGCTTTGCTTATGGATCCTCACTTTAATACGGTAAAGAAAATTGGCCTCATCGATTATCTGAAGCCAGACTTTGCGGAATTAACAGCGCCGGTAAGCGAAAAGCCTGTGAAAGATGGACACAGCCTTGTGTCGGTCAAGCCATCACTGCAAGGGAAGCTGTCGAGTGAACCAGCGAAAAAGGTGGAAATCCACAAAAGGGAAGAAATGGAGGGAAAACAAAACACATAACCTGTGGCTATAAGGAGGTGTGTTTCTATTATGAAAACAAGAAAAGAGAAATTTTATGGAAGCCGACTGAAAGAAGCTATGCAACTGAGAGCCATGAAATTGACGGAACTGGCGGAGGTGACTGATATAAGTAAGCAGTCATTATCCCTCTATGTAAATGAAATCAATACTCCGCCGGTAGAAAATGTATTCAAAATGGCAAAGGCATTAGAGGTGCCATATAGTTTTTTTATTCACGAGCCATTATCTTCTATCCGTACGGGGAAAACCTATTTCAGATCGCAAGCATCTGCTACCAAACGAGCAAGAAACGCAGCTTCGAAGAAAATGCAGTATGTAGCAGCCATGTATGAGGTGTTGCTAAACAAAATTGATTTTCCAAAGCTAAATCTTCCTCCTGTCAATAGCCAGAACTTTACAGAGTTTTGGGACTGTACTGCGGATGAAGTCGCCGATGAAATTGAAAGACTGGCATTGGAAGTGAGAAAATATTGGGAAGTCGGTGATGGTCCTATTGAAAATCTTCAATATTTGCTTGAGTCGAATGGGATTATCGTGACGGGATTCAAAGGCGAAGATTCTCACATTGATGCTTACGGTCAGCAGGTTAATGCGGATGGGAAGACGGTTTTCGTGGTTGCACTGGAGCTTGGATCAAAGCCACTTGGAAGGTTACGGTTTGATATGGCACATGAATTGGGACATATTTTAATGCATCGATGGCAGTTGGAGGATGAAGCCATATCCCGGGATGCGTTTAATGCAATTGAAAAGCAAGCCAATATGTTTGCCAGTGCGTTTTTGCTTCCCAGAAAGACATTCACCAGGGCTGTTTCTGCGTATCCCACTTCTCTAAGATACTACACGGAACTAAAAAAGAAATGGAAGGTTTCCATACAAGCTATGATGTATCGGGCCTGGCAATTAAACATTATATCAGCTAATCAATTCCAATACATGATGAGGCAAGTTTCAAAGAATGGTTGGCGATTGAAGGAGCCTGGAGACGTTCTCGGTCGATTACAGGATAACATATTCCAAGGCGCTATTGATTTACTGCTTGACGGTGGGTACATGAGTAAAGCGGAAATCATATCAGAGTTTGCGAAAGCAGGTATCATTTTTAATCATGAGGATTTGGAGAACTTAATGTGCTTAAAGAGTGGTACGTTAGCACCAGAAGCACGTGAAATCAAATTTCCAGTACTTCAAGTAAAAAAAGGTTGTTGAAAGCGTGGCTGCTATTCATGTAAACTTTTTTCAGGTTCTGCAGGATGCACTGACCTCTATGTGTCAGACACAGATGGCAAAGCGGTGAGCGTAGTAAATTTAAAAAGCGAGAGCCCCTGTTTTTCAGGGGCTCTTTTCGTGTTCTTGTGTGCTCTATGCTATAATATATGTCAAAAATTATGGTGAATGATGAGGCTGGATTCAGCTTTTACAACATAGGACGCGGTGAATCCATTTGTTGCCTGAGAGGCGACCTTCTCGCGAAGCCTTTCCACTATACTAAGACGGTAAGGGAAACGCTGATACAATCGCAGGGTTCGGTTTCATATGGGTTTTTATCCATAGCTTCGTCATCATCTTCCTGTATCGCCAGGAGGCCGAAGTGGAGAAAGCTTTTTCGTTCGCAGGCAAGCGGACAGTGAAAGAATAGTGAGAAATGGGAAACCTGTTGTCTGAAATTTCGCAGAATGACGGTGTTTCATGCAAGACTTTCAGAGCAGCAGGCGAGGCTGTAGCTGCCACAAAGATTCCTCGGCTACGCTCGGAATGACGATACGGGAGAGCCCTTTTCAAACATATGCGGCGTTAGGGAAACACAGATTCCATCAGGCGACGATGGAATCCGTATTTCCTTAAGTCACAAGTCACTAGTCACCAGTCACTCGAAGCTCCTGATCCCTGGCCACTCACTGACTAGTAAAATTGTGATAAAACTAAAAAATGCTTGCGTACTAAAACGCACTATGACATAATAAAACCATAGACAATTTCAAAGCAGTCTTCTATAGAGAAGGGAGCGATGGGAATGACAGACATGATGAGAATCGTGACGATCGGCGCGCTCCTGCACGATATAGGCAAGGCCATCATCAGGGCCAGCGGAGAGAGGAAGACCCACTCTCAGCTTGGCGCTGATTTTTTGCGCCCTTTTTGCGACATATCGGAGGCAGGAGAAGCAGTGGTGCGCTGCGTGCGCTATCACCATGGGAGGGATCTTAGCGGGGCGCATCTCACTCCGGATGATCTCGCCTATATCGTCTACGAAGCGGATAATCTCGCCGCAGGCATCGACCGGCGGGATAGGGATGACGGGACGGCGGCTTTCGGATTCGACCCTGAGCTGACACTGGAGAATGTATTCAATGTCTTCGACGGGGCGAAGAGAAAGTCCTATTTCCCTTTGCAGTCTCTGAATGCAGCGTTGCCGATGAATATGCCAGTCGCTGACAGGCCCTTGGCGAGTCGCGGGAAATATGCAGGGATCGTGGAGAAGCTCTTGGCGAATTTCAAAGAGATACCGCCGCAGGAGATGAAGGGAAATGAGCTGCTCCGCATTCTGGAGGATACGCTCTCCTATGTGCCTTCGAGTACGGCGAAAGGGGAAGTCTGTGACATTTCCCTTTTCGACCATGTGAAGATCACCGCCGCGGTGGCGTCCTCGCTCCTTCGATATATGCAGCAGCACGGGATCGCAGATTATAAAAATTTCTGCTGCACGCGCGGTCTGGAAAACCGCAAGAAGGATACGCTGCTCTTTATTTCTGCTGACTTCTCCGGCATCCAGAAATTCATCTACCGCGTGCAGACGAAGGGCGCGATGCGCATGCTGCGCGGGCGCTCCTTCTATCTGACAATGGTGATGGAGCACATCATCGATGAGATCTTGGAAAAGCTCTCGCTGTCCCGGGCGAATCTCATTTACTCCGGCGGCGGGCATTTCTACATGATGGCGGACAACTCGGAGGAGACGGAAGAGGTACTGGAAGATGCCTTCCGCTCTGTGAATGACCGGCTGCTTCATGACTACGGCACGTCGCTCTATGTGGCGGCGGGCTGGGTGCCTTTCTCGGCAGAAGAGCTGCTCCCCGGGAAGGCGAGGAAGGACAATATTTTCCGCCGCGTGAACCGTGTCATTGCGGAGAAGAAGCAGAGCCGCTACAGCGTCAGTGCAATCGCGGACATGATCGACGAAGACAGCGCGCTGAATACGATCGAGCCCGGCATGCGAGAGTGCGCGCTCTGCCACCGATCGCTGGATGCTTCGAAGCTCGAGGACTATGCTGTCCCCGGGAAAGAGGATGAAAAAATATTGGTCTGCCCGGCGTGCAATGGCATGTACCTTCTCGGGAAGGACATCATCGATGACAAGCCTGTCTTTGCGATCTTGCATGCACCCGTCGAAGGGGCGCTGCCCCTGCCATCTCCCTTTGGCGAGAAGTACCTGAAAGCAGTCACGACGGAAGAGGAGTGGAACCTCGAGAAGAAGGGGCTGCTCTATCGCGTGTATGCCCGCAATGCATCGGCCACGTCGTCTCTGATCGGGACGCGCCTGTGGGTGGGAGACTACGCAGCCAAAGAAGACGGCAGCACGCTGGATTTTGGCGACCTCGCCAAGCGGTCCGGCGGGAAAGAGGAAGATACCGGGATCGATCGCTTGGGCGTGCTCCGCGCGGACGTGGACTGGCTGGGGGCCGTCTTTGCGGCAGGCCTTCCCACGCAGTATGCGACATTTTCCCGCTACGCCGCACTGTCAAGAAGCCTCTCCATGTTCTTCACGAAGGGGATCGTAGATATTTGCGAGAAGAAACTCCCCGCGGGCGAGAAACCCTTCTACCTCTTCGGCGAGAAAGGAGGAAATCGACTGGTCCACATCGTCTACTCCGGCGGCGACGATCTTTTCCTTGTCGGTGCGTGGGATGACCTCTTAGAGCTTGCCGTCGATCTTCGGAAAGCCTTTGCTGCCTATACGAATGGCATGCTCTCCTTCTCCGCCGGTCTTGGCCTCTTTTCTCCCACCTATCCCGTGATCCGGATGGCGGAGGACAGCGGGGCGCTGGAGGATAGGGCAAAGAAAGAGCCGGGGAAAGACAGCGTGGCTCTCTTTGGAGAGAGCGAGGCCGATGTACCGGCCTTTTCATGGAAAGAATTAGAAAAGGAAGTGGCAGGAGAAAAATTGCATTTCCTCCTGCAGCATATGATCCTCACAGGGATCAATGACAACGAAGCGCCGCAAGGACGATGCCCGGCAGGGAAATCTCTGCTTTACCGGCTTTTGGAGCTGCTGGTGAAGCGGCCCTTCAACCTGGCGCGATTTGCCTATACCCTCGCCCGGCTGGAACCGGTAGGAAAGACCATCACGGCAGAAGAAAAAGCCAATTACGAAGACATACGGAAGAATCTGTTCCAGTGGGGGCGCTCCTCGGGCAAAGAAAGACTCGAAGTGGAAACGGCTCTTCGGCTGGTCATTTATCGCATGAGAGAGAAAGAAAAATAAGGAGGCAGCTATGGAAGACTATGTGAATCAAGCGCAGCAGGTGATGAGCCGGATCGCGAAGGATGGGCTCACCACCTCGCAGCTCCGTTTATTTCTATCGGCAGTGAATGCCGTCAACGGAAAAGTAGAGCAGTATAAGAACCGCACGGAGGGGGTTGCTCCGACGAAGCTTTCCCCAGAGCTTGCCATGCAGGTGAAGTTCCTGAAAGTGAAGCTGGCCTACCAGATCGGACGCGCTGAAAGCAAGAGAGGAAATCCGATCAAAGACTTTGAGCGGGAAGCGCAGCTGATGAGACGCATCGATGCCATCGGGGATGACATCCGGAAGTATGAAGATTTCGCATCGTACATGGAAGCACTCGTGGCATTCCACAAATTCTATGGAGGCAAGGACTAGTATGGGACAGGTACAACTCTTAGGGAAACTCATCATCAAAGCCACGCTCACGGTCGAGACGGGGCTTCACATCGGCGGGTCGAATGACTACGCTCCCATCGGTGCGGTGGATAGTGTCTTCGTGAGAGATACGATGACGCACCAGCCCATCATTCCCGGAAGCTCGGTGAAGGGAAAGATGCGTACCCTGCTCGCGAAAGCAAGGAATGGACAGCGGATGCTGGAAGCACCGGATAAAGATGAAGAAGTCGTGCGGCGTCTTTTCGGCTCGGCAGAGAAGAGCCACATCCTTCTCTCCCGCCTGCAGTTTGCAGACTCCTTCGTCAGCCAGAAAGCACTCTCGCGCTTTTCCGCGCTGGATACTGACACCTATCTGGGCGAAGTGAAATTTGAAAACACCATCAACCGCGGGACGGGTGTGGCGAATCCTCGCCAGATCGAGCGCGTGCCGCGGGGGATGAGCTTCGATTTCCAGCTGGTGTACAACATCGAAGATGAGGCGGAAATGAAAGAAGATCTCACTGTCCTCGCTGACGGTTTCCGCCTGCTGCAGCTCGACTATCTGGGCGGGCATGGTTCCCGCGGCTATGGCCGTGTGTCTTTCTCTGGATTCACCACCTTGAAGATCGATGCGAGGACAGGAGAGAAGACAGATTGCCGGGAACTTACCCGTATATTCGAGGAGACAAAGCTATGAGGAGCTTCTACATCTTGCCGCTCCATTTCACGACGCCGGTCCACTTCGGCAGTGCGGGATATGGGGGCGGCCTTGAAATGGCAGGCATGACCTGCCCGGCGGACACGCTTTTCAGTGCGCTTTGCGTCGAGGCAGTCCGGCTTGGCGGGGATGCTCTGGCTACGCTCACAGCCAAAGCAGAGCGAGGAGACATCGCATTCTCCGACCTCCTTCCCTGCCGGTGGGAAGCGGGAGAGTGGCAGTGGTACTTGCCAAAGCCCGTACTTTCCATGCCAGTGAAAGCAGAAGCAAGGCAGACACTCGGAGAGGCGAGGGAGGCTTCCTCTTTCCGCAAGAAAAGCAAGAAACGCGCTTTTCTGCGTGCATCAGAGCTTTCCCTTTATATCGATGATCTGCGCTTTGGTGAAAATTCGCTGGAAGAGGAGCCGACCTTTGCTTCGCTTTCTGTGGATACCCATTACAATGGAAGGCTCGCTCGTCCCTATGCGGCAGGCAGCTTCTCCTTTGCCGAGAATGCAGGGCTTTACGTCCTGCTGCGGCTTGCGGATGAGAAAGACCTTCCATCAGTGCTTGCCCTTTTCCACCTGCTCGCTCTTTCTGGCATCGGTGGACGCCGCTCGAGCGGGATGGGAAAATTTGAACTCGGCGCAGATCCCATCCTCGTCTCCAAGAGCGCCGAGGAAGAGGATACCGGCGCCCTCTATGAGCTTTTGATGGATACGCAGGCGGCCACGCAGATGACGATTTCCTGTCTCTTGCCGAAGAAAGAGGAGATCGAAGCAGGCATTGAGGTAAAGGGGCTCTGGATGAAGCGGAGCGGGCTCACCTGGACACCCGGGATGGAGAGCGCAGTGAAAGAGAAGAGCATCTACATGCTTCCGGCGGGGAGTACGCTCTCTTGCCGTCTTGCCGGCCGCATCGCGGATGTGGCGACGCCAGCCGTGGGACATCCGGTCTACCGCTATGGGAAAGGATTCTATCTGGGGGTGCCGACATGAGTATGCGTTATTGGAAAGTCACACTGGGCGTTTACTCGCCCACTTTCATCGGCAGCGGGACGACATACAAGAAGGACAGCTATATCTATGACCGAGAGCATAATCAAGTGTACTTTCTGGATGAAGGAAAGTGGGCTGTATTTCTTGGGCAGCATGGCCTCATCGATGACTTCGCACAGGCGCTCACCCGTGAGCTTGCGCGCTTCGACCTGTTCTTCTATCTGAGAAATCAGCCCCAGCTGCGGCGGACATATGGCAGCGTCTGGAATGTGATCCATGACATGCAGGATGACGGCGTCATCCGCGCGGAAGAGGAGTACTACGCCGCCGATCGGAATGGTAGGCTGAATGACGTCGCCGGATTCATCCGTGATGCAGAAGGAAATCCCTACGTCCCGGGCTCTTCGCTGAAAGGCGCTTTTCGCACGGCGATCCTGACGAGCGAGATCCGTAAGAACCAGCGCCTGTATCAGAGTGACTGGATGAACCTCAAACAGGCGGCGGGGAAAAAGGGCGAGATGGGACGTGCCATGGACGCTCTTGAGAAAAAGCTCGCCATCCCCCTGAATCAGGAAGGAAAGCGAGAGATGGTGGACAGCTATTTCCGTGGGCTGACCGTCAGTGATGCGATATGGGAAGAAGGAAATCTTTGCGTCGCCGCCAAGTGCGACCTCAGCGTCGATGCCGATGATACGCATCAAGTAGCGCTCTTCCGCGAATGCCTCGACTACGATACGAAGCTCACCTTCACGCTGGGGATCGATGACGACCCGCGCGCGATGGGGCATTTCGGCATACGGGACTTCCAAAGCCTGCTTCGCGTGTTGCGGGATTTTGTCGATTTCCAGTATGAGATCCTCGCCCATCCCTTTGCGCGGAATCCAGAGTTCGGACTCGAGGACATCAAGAAGCATCAGAAGGCCGACCTGCTCTTAGGCGGCGGGACAGGTTTCCTCTCGAAAACGCTCGTCTATGCATTGGCACCACGCCGTGAGGATGCCGTCTACGTGACGCGGAAACTGATGGAAGCTTCCTTCCGGAATGGAAAGCACTTCCGGGATAAAGTCATTTCGCCGCACACACTGAAACTCGTGTGCGCAGATGGTAATTGCTACCTCATGGGGCTTTGCTATCTGGAAGGGGAGGAAATCCGATGCTGAGACAGGCAGAAATCGAACTCACCCTTCCCGAAGGAGAAAAGCTGAACCAGTCCATGGGCTCCATCCTCCATGGCGCGCTCATGGGTATCATCTCCCCCGAGTGGGCAGCGGCGATGCACGAAGAGAAAGTGCGTCCCTACAGCCAGTACGTCACGCTGAAGGACGGAAAACTCTACTGGCGCATCCAGACCCTCACCGAAGACGCCTTCGACGAGATCCTCGTGCCGCTCATGAAGCAGAACCAGCTCACCCTGAAGCAGCGCGGCTATCCGCTGGGGCTCTCTCACTTCCGTATCGCAAGACAGGAAACCTTCGCAGACATCGAAGAGCGCTGCTGGAGCGGGCGGCGCATCCACCATATCGATATGGATTTCCTCACATCGACCTCTTTCAAGACGAATGGCACCTATGCCATTTTTCCCGATCCCCGCCTCCTCTTTGTCAGCCTCGTCCGGAAATGGAATGCCTTCAGCGACGCTTCCATCATCGATGAGCCGGACCTCATAGACCACCTTGCGAGCCAGCTGGACATCTCCGACTACCACCTTCACATGCATCCCTTCTCCGTAGAAGGCCGCCGCATCCGCGCCTTCCGTGGGAATGTGACCTACGGCTTCTTCAAAAATGACATGGCCGCCAGCCTCGCTGCCACCCTCGCCTCTTTTGCCATGTATACCGGCATCGGCATCAAGACTGCCCTCGGCATGGGTGCGGCGGAGACAGAGGTCGCATATTGGGAGAAGAAACAGTAGGGAACCATGGGCGTCATAGTCCATGGTTTCCGGTGGAAGCTCTCTCGAATGAGAAATGAAGGGGGCGGCTTCGCCGCTTGTCATGAATAGCCTTCCCCGTATCGTCATTTCGAGCGAAGTCGAGAAATCTTCCTTGCACACTGGTCAGACAAAAGATGTGGGAGAGCGGTAAACACCGTACTTCATACGACTTGGAATGACGGACTTCCTCATATGTACTGTTTTCCCGCCTGCAAGAAAGATCCCTCGGCTGCACTCGGGATGACGAAACGGGAGGATGGGCTGTCTCACTTTTCGTCTCATCCCGCTGCGGGAGCCAACATCCGCCCCCTTCTCCCTCCTTCCAGAGGAAGGAGGGAGAAGTCCAAGATCCTTCCCGCCATGGAGAAGGCGGCGAAACGAGGATACCGCGGCCCCACACCCAAAGCCTTCCCCTCGAGGGGAAGGTGCCCCAAAGGGGCGGATAGGGCACTGGCGGTATGAAAGCGAGTGGGAAAATACGTCTCAAGCAGGCGGAAAATGAGAGTAGCGCCTTCCCCGCATCGTCATTTCGAGCAAAGCGAGAAATCTTCCTTGCACACCGGTGAAACGGAGAGTGTGAGATGAGCGCCCGAGCGATTTTCTGAGCAGCCGCATGCATGTCGTACACCGCTGCGACAAGAAAGATCCCTCGGCTGCGCTCGGGATGACGAAACGAGAGGACGGGCTATCTCACATTCGTTTTCAACTGAGCACGTAGAAGGCTGCCTCTGCGGGGCAGTCTATCCTGCGCCTTCGGCGCGCCTCTTCTTCAAGGGGCTTACTCAACGGTCATGCAAAAGCGCAATGCCCGAAGACGCCATTTTAGTCCCCAGTCACTAGTCACTAGTCACTCAATGAAAGGAGCTACATATGCGCATCTTATTCACACCCGCTGGCGATACGGATCCTGTCCGTGGTTTCCATGACGGTGCGATCCTGCACATCCTTCGTCATTATCCGGCAGACAAAGTCATCCTCTTCCTCACGAAAGACATGGAAGAGAAGGAAGACGAGATGGGCTGCTATACGAGAGGTATCGCGAGCGTCGCGCCCGATGTGCCGGTCGAGATCCTCCGAAGCGGCATCACCGAACCGCAGAAGTATGAGAAGCTGACCGCCATACAGGACGCCTTCGCCCGCGCGTATGACGCCCATCCGGAAGCGGAGTGGCTCCTGAATGTCAGCTCCGGCACGCCGCAGATCAAGACCGTCATGGCACTCCTCGCGCTCGACTACCCGCGGACGAAAGCCATCCAGGTGTCAAGTCCGGAAGGAAAGTCGAACCGCGGAAACCATCCCTGCCGGACAGTCGATGAGCTTGTCGAAATGCTCGAGTGCAATGAAGACGCCGAGCCCGGCGCGGTGAACCGCTGCGAAGAGCCGCCGCTCCTTCTCCTGAAGCGCCACGGCCTTCTCCGTCAGGTGACATCGCTTGTCAGGAACTATGAGTACGCCGGTGCGCTTCAGATCGTTCGGCAGAACAAGAACTGCTTCTCGCCCATTTCAGAAAAGCTCCTTCAGCACGCCACCCTGCGGCGCGACCTCATGTGGAAGGAAGCGAACAAAGTCATCGCCCAGTATGAGGGAAAACCACTCATCGAAGGGGCGGGAGACTTCTCCGAGTATTTCCAGGTCATGGAAATGCGACAGCGAAAGAAGCAGTACCCGGAATTCATCGTCAAGCTCTCGCCCGTCCTCGCTGCCCTCGGCATGCAGTACATCCAGAAGATCCCCGGCTTTGTGCTGACCGACATCGGATACTGGAAGAAAGACCGCGCAGGAAATCAGATCTTCTTCATCGACCGTGAACGCATGAACCAGAATTGGCGGGGGCTTGTCGGTCATCTGGAGACGGTTTTCGGCGGTATGCTGCGGCCGGGGCCGATCTACTTCAGCCTCATTGTCCTCATCTGCGAATACCTCGAAGAGGGAAACCTTCGCGGCAATGAAAAGCACAGCCGGATCACCCGCCTTTTCAAAGAACTCCGCTCCGTCGAAGAAAGCGTCAGAAATCCCATCGCCCATGAGATCACGAATATGAGTGACGAGAAGTTGGAAAGCCTCACTAAGAATGCAGTGGGGAAAGGGCTCTCTTCGAAGGAAATCCTCCAGCGCCTCCACGAAGTCACCCGCCTCATCCGCGGCAGCGATATCCGATGGACATATGATACGCTGAATGATAAGATAATAAAGAGTTTGTGAGGATGAGTAGCTAGGGATTAGGGATTAGGAGTGACTGGTGACTGGGATTCTCCGGCATCGTCATCCCGAGCGCAGTCGAGGGATCTTTACTGCACTGCGGGAATCAGCGTGTATGCGCCGAGGGAAAACGATGTCCTGGTGCTGCCTCACATCAGGCGATGAACGTTCTGCAATAAAGATTTCTCGACTACGCTCGAAATGACGATGCGCGCGAAGCGCTATCAAAACTCCGCGGCGCTTCC